>Ga0114959_10004871_pt1 | contig 10167 bp, 13 predicted proteins | sample C_130625_EF_Meta_FD_87317 | JGI IMG/M metagenome (GOLD analysis project Ga0114959, IMG submission 87317) | Freshwater microbial communities from Lake Croche, Canada to study carbon cycling - C_130625_EF_MetaG | ecosystem: Environmental > Aquatic > Freshwater > Lake | place: Lake Croche, Canada...
AAAAAAATAATAACAAGTAAAAATAAAACAATAAAACTTTGTAAAAATAAAAAACAAAATTATAAAAGCAAAAAAACAATAAAAAAATACTAAAAATAAAAAAATAGTAAAAATAAAAAATAAAATAAATATTAAAAATAAATTAATATTTATTTATCATAATTAAATTTCTGAAAATCGAATTTAGCAAAGGCTTCTTTTTGAAGTCTTCTTTGTTTCTCTCTTTTAGCTTTTTCTAAAACAGCAATAGCAGCAGATAATTCCGTATCACTAACAACTCCATCTTCATTAGTGTCAACCAATTTATCTAAAATTCTATATTTTGGAGGAACAACACATAAAGAACTTTCTTCATTAAATAAATATTCAGATAATATGGTAAATACAGCAGTTAATCCAAGTGCAGTATAAATATCACGAGTACCCATCCATGCCATAGCAAATACTAGAAGTTGTTTACTAACAGACCATTTCATATATTCTTCAGTTGATTTGCTAAATTGAATAGTAATAAATTTAGAGCCAACGTTAAGAAGAATCATAATAACGCCTGCAAAAAATTTACTATTATTTAAATACATAATATGATGATTTAAAAAGGAAAATCCGGCATATATTGGATTAAAAAAAGAATTAACTCCTCCAGATTGATTATCTAAATTATTATTGTTATTATTTATATTATTGTCATTAGTTTTGCTATTAGTCATTATACTAAAATAATATATTATTATATTTTTAAAATATTATATTATAGACAATTTTCTAAAAAGGTTAGAAATATTAGATGTGTTTTTATTATAAAAATTTTCGGTAACTAAACGAGTATTTCTAATAATAGGTCTATACATTTCTCTTATTTTAGGTGTAAATTTTTCTACACTATGTAAAGAATTATTATAAGAAAAAAATAAAACAATTAAAAATAGAAAACAGCTATATAAAATATGCTTCATATATAATTACATTACAATTTTTTAAAAAGAAGAATAAGTATTAGTAAATATAGATGTATCAGTTGGTTCAATATTGTCACTTTGATTACGTGTATTGATTAAAACAGGCATTTCAGAAGAACGTTTTCCTCTTAATATAACTCCTTCCCTGTCAACAGTATTAAATCCTTCAATGCCAGTAGATGGGTTATTTTGTGTGCTAGATACAGTAGCAGCATTAGATACTTTTTGATTTAATTGTAATTCTTTTTCTTTTAATTTATCAATTTTATTTTGATCATTTGCACTATTATTGGTAGTAGGTTTTTGAGTAGGTGTTGTAAATCCTTCATAAACCCCCATATTACTTTGATTAAACATAATTATAATAAATAATACAGATACAACTCCTAAAATTTTATTAACAAAACTAATTACTATAATAAAAAAAATAAGAAATAATCTTCCTAAAGCATTATCTATTAAAAAGTTAAAAAATTTGGATTGACTTAACAAAATAACAAGAATTAATGTAGCAACAACCCCCATATTATTTTTACTCACTAACTTAAACTCCATTATATAAATATTCTTATATAATTATTTTTAAAAATAAATTTCAGTCTGTTTAACAAATTATTATCTAAATTTTTAATAAGAGAATGTCTTTAGCAATGTTTGCTGCCCCATTTGATGATAATATAGAAGGATTTACTACAAATACAGATAATAATATAATAAATAAAAAGCGACGCACACATACAAGAACACAAAAAATGCATACTACAGAGAATTTTGATACAAAAAAAGTAAATTCAGTTTTAGAAAAAATACATAATAATTTAAATAGTGATGATGATGATGAAAAAGATACTTTCAATCCTCCTCCAAAAACAGAATCCGCAGGTGTAAATAAAACGATAAATCTAGAAAAAGGTAAAGAATCAATGATAAATATGGTGGCGAGTAATGAACCAATGTTTAGAACATTAGGACGCGCCCCTCAACCAAACTATGATGGAAGTGATAATTTAGATTTAAACGACTATAGTAATTATGGTGACAATAAATCAAATGAAGAATATTATAAACGTGTTTTACCTGGATATAATGGACAAAGAAATCCTGTAAATAAACCTTACTATAATAGTGTAAATTATAATTTATCAGAATCACCAAATCAAGAACAAGATATATTATTGAAGAAGCTTAACTATATGATAACACTTTTAGAAGATCAACAAGACGAGAGAACAAATAATGTAACCGAAGAAGTTGTTCTTTATTCCTTTTTAGGAATATTTATTATATTTATTGCTGATACTTTTGTTAGAGCAGGTAAATATGTTAGATAATTTCAAAATTTAAAATATGATTATATTTATATTTAAAATAAATAAATATAAATAAACAATTTAAACCAAAGACGCTATATAAATGTAACATAAAATGGTAAAATGCATCATTATTCATAATAAACACGAAGGTTGTTATGATTTTCAATATTACGAAGATCCAGAAAAAAAATTAAGATTAACATCGATAACAATTAATCCCCCCAAAATTTTTTTGTTTGATAACAGAGAGCAAGCCCAAGATTTTTTTGAGGAATATATTAATGATGTTGATGTAATTGACAATAAATGTAAAAAGGGAGAAGAAGTAGAACATGTAGATTACTGTACATGTGGGATTATTGAGTTAGATGAAGATGAAAATCCGATTTTATTTTATAATAAAAAGAATCAAATATTTTTAATGGAAGATGGTCCAAGAATTTTTCTTCCAAATCAAGAACTTAAAAATGATGTTAAAAATTTAAATTTAACAAATAGATTGATTCGTAAATGCAAAACATTAGGTAGAGAACAACGTAAAAGATATATTGAATTAGGTAAATATTGCGAAGAATGTATGGTAACTGATAAGAGTAATGGTGAAGATAGTAGTGAAGATGAAGAGGAAGATGAAGAGGAGGATGAAGAGGTTAATAAAAAGTTAAGTAATAAAGTTAAGTAATAATTAATACTTTATTAGATTTAAAAGTGTGATAAGCAAAATTATAAAAAAAATAAGCAGTTGGACTAACTATTAAAGGATTTGTTTTTTGTTTAATATTATTAATTATAATAAAATTATCAGAAATATCTTCGATTGCCGCAAATCCAAACATATTTTCTGCCGCAATTTTCCAAAAACTTATTTTGAATCCTTGTATAAAAATATCGTCATCTGTATTAGAAATAGATGCGAAACAACTTAACACTTCTATCCCTTTTTCAATTTGAACACAAGATTTTCTAAAAAAATAAGCTGATATAATATTATCATCAACCATTATAACATAAATAAAAATATTTTTGGTCTTAATAAGTTCAATAATATTTGTAACTTCAGTATTTATTACAATATCAAATTTTTTACTATTTTCTTTTATAAAACTAAATAGGTACTGAAAATTTTGTGCATTTATTTCCAATAACTTATATTCGGCAGAAAGTTCAAATGGTTTAGTCCAATTAATAACAGGAAATCCATATGTTGAATAAACACATAATGGTACAATTCCAGTTAATTCATCTTCTCTCTTAAAGAGAGAAACAACAATGTTTTTGTTAAGTTGTCTTTGATTGTAATGATGTGTTTGAATGATTTGTGGTGCTATTCCTTTTTTTCTATATAATTTATCAACACATAAATAATCAACATAATAAGCCCTGAATATAGCATCTTTATTTCCATTATTAATAAATACATAAATAGGTCTAGTTGTCATAATTCCAATTACTTTTTTATCTGTGATATTAGTGCCTTTTTTTAAGTCAATCATATGATAATCTTCATTATAAAAAGATACAAATGTTTTATCGTTATGTCCAGATAAATATGGAATTATATTTTCAGTTTGTGGAGAGAAAATATTATCTTTATTTTGAAGATAATTCGTTCTAATTAAATTCACCATTCGTTGAATTTGTAATGATGTAAGCTCTGTAAATAAGATGGTATCAATATTTTTAAAATTAGTATATTTATTTTTTTCAGGCATGCATTCATTTATTATTCCAGGAGAACTAAACATATATCCAATATCGTATATATGATATACAGGTTGTATAGCCCAAAATCCAAATTTTAATCTTATATAAATATAAATTATAAATATAATAAGTATTCCAAAAAATAATATATAAGATATGTATTCCAACATATTATTAAAATTTTTTATATTTTTATTTTAATAACTTATAATAAATTTTTACAACAACAATAATTATAAACAGAATCTTCCTCTGTTTTTTCATTCGAACTAGATTTTACTTCATTTGAAGGGTTTCTTAGTTCATTTAAAGGGTTTTTTACTTCATTGCTTAGTTCTTTATTTAAATTATAAGTACATATTTCTGAATCATCATTTATAACATCACGAGTTTGATTATTAGATGATGTCGATAATGAATAAACCAAAGAATCTGTAGATCTTATCGATGATACAGGTTTTGATAAATTAAATCTTTTTAAACTTTCATTATAAACTTCAATTGCTTCAAATTTATTTTTAAATGTACCTATTTCAACCTTTTTATTTTCCAAGTCTTTATAATGAGAGAAAAAATATTTAATTTTCTCTCTAGTATAAGAATTAATGTCAAAAATATTTCTATAAAAAGAATAAGTTGGATCAATTTTTTTTGAAGGACACATAATAAGCTTAGGATCAACGCCTGAATCATCTTTAGTTTCTAAATATCCTAGTAGCTTACAATTAATATAACTTCCTGGAATAAGCTCATCTTCCATAATAACAACAACATCAATTGGATCGCCATCTTCACTTAATGTATTGGGAATAAATCCATAATTAAAATGATACTGAAAAGGAGTATGCAAAATTCTATCGCAAATTAAAGCTTTTTTTTCTTTATCATATTCATATTTTATATGACTATTTTTTGATATTTCAATAAATATATCGATTGTGAATTCTGGATCAGATTCTTCCATAATCGAACTTCCTATTCTTAAAAATACGCTTGAATCTATTTCATCCATGTTAATAATATAAAATATTTATATTTATATTTATATTTATATTATTTTAAAATATATTTAAACATATTTTAACTTAACTATAAATGAGCAATATCTTTCTTAAAATTATAAATGAAGATAATACAGATAACTATCACTTATTAACAAAGTCTGAAACACTGAATTTGGAGTTAAAATTAAATGTTACAAAATATGGTAAAAAATGGAGTAATATTGGAGATATTTTATTTAATTTTCAAGCTCATTCAAATAAAGATATGGAATTATTTGTAACAAATGAACAATTTTTATTTTTCAATGTTTTACTTAGTAAAGAATCTTGGAATCAATGTATGAATCTATAATCTTATGAAGGTTTAATAAATACATATAAATATTTGATTTTTTTGTAAAACCTAAAAAAAAATACATTATGCTAATAATTATTATTTACATAATATATGTCACAGATTAAAGATATATTAAAAAGTCCATTTAGTTATCAATTGTTATTGAAACAACAAATTTTAAAAACAACAGCCTTATTGAATTCAGTTCGACAAGAAACAGATACAGAAAAAAGGAGGTTTTATGAAAAAAGAATGGACAATATTGAATATCATATTGAAACAATAAAAATGCTAAAACAAGGCATTAAGCCATTTTTAAGAGACACATCTATACAAAAAATAGACGAATACTTTGATGAACTATTGGTGATTTTTAACGAAACCATAAAAGAACTAAATAAATCGCGTATACTTACGCTTAAAGATACTACTCTCGAAAGATTGGGTGCGCCCGATATTACATTTGATCCGTCAATTGTCGAACATAAGGATTTCACTAGAGTTTTGTCAAATAAAGATAGCAATAATCCTTTAGGTGGAAAAAAGAAAAAACACAAACAAGAAGAAAAAACACAAACAAGAAGAAAAACACAAACAAGAAGAAAAAGGGTAAAAAGAATAAGAAAGAGAAACACAAAAACAAGAACTAAATAAAACAAGAACTAAATAAAACAAGAACTAAATAAAACAAGAACTAAATAAAACAAGAACTAAACAATACGACCTTTATGTTTTCATATGCGAATTTTTTACTCTTATGAAGGTTTAATAAATACATATATATATTGATGTTCATAAGCACATTTAACAAGATCAATTTTTGCATGAACAATAAAACCACTACTTTGCGCTATATCTACAATTATAGAAGTATCATCCATATATAATTTTTGTTGTTGTCTACGAAGCTTTCCATCATTAAATTTAAATTTTTCATCAAAAGTAGCGATATTATTATCTTTATCCAAATTAAAATTAGAAGAATATAAAAAGTCATTAAATGTTATTTTGGTTTTAGTGATTCTTTCTTTAGCATATTTTTGTGGCGAAACAACATATAAAGGATTACCAGGAGGAAGTATAGGGTCAAAATGTTCTCTATCTACAATATGAACAAATAAAAATCCTCCAGGCATTAACCAATCCATACAATTATCAAAAAAGAGTCTTTTATCTTTAAAATAATAGATTGTAAAATATAAACAAAGTATATGTGTTATAGAATTCATTTGAAATAAATGACTATCTAACGCATTTCCAACTTTAAAATTATTTTGTGGATAATTTTCTTTGGCTTTTTGAATCATTGATGGGGATATATCTACACCAATAACTTCAAAATTTTTTGAAGCCAAATTAGATACATGATGTCCTGTTCCACATCCAATATCTACTATAACACTAGTTTCAGTAGGATTACTAGCGTTTACAATTTTACCAACTTCATAATCATTTTTAATTCCATTATAAACTAAATAATCATAAATTCCTACATAGAAGCTATCATATACTTCATTACCTTCTTTATATAAAATATTATCACTTGTAGTCATACCCTCTTTAATTTGTGGCGTGATTGATTTAAAAAATACTACTACAATTAAAAGACTCGCAATAAATATCAATATTTTACCAAAAGTAGATAATTTATTATAAAAATTAGTAATTGATTTAAATGTTTTCATCTATATGTATTGTTGTTATTTTTTTTGTATAAATTTTAAATATATGAGTGATTTAGAAATAAATGATATAAGAGGTCCCGGAGATTTTAAAGGAATTTCTTTTTCAAAATTTAAAAAAGTCGATGTAAAAAAGGAATTGCTAAATAGTTTAATAAATTCAAAAATAGAACCTGCGTGTTATTGGAGCGCTGAATTAATATGTGCTGGACATTATGGAGAATTATGGGAAATTATTTTATATTTTTATTCAAAACATATTCATTTAGGAAATCCAAAAATTGCTGCTTATTTAGAATTAAGAATTCAAGGTTTTAAAGATATCGTTTATAATGGTTATACGAATAATGAATTAAGAATGAGAAATAATAGTAAAATTAGACGTTTATTTTGTGAAATAATGTGTATTTTATGTGATGCTAAAAGAAAACATAGTTTCGATACTGTTAAAATACAAAAAGAAGACTTTGATTTAACACAAATGAGAGATAAATTTAAAGCACCAAGTAATAAATTTGCCCAAGAAATATTTTTGAATGAAGATCCAAAGGAATTATTTCCAGCTGTAAATGAATTAGCATATAATGTTTCAGAAGAAGGAAAAAATATTATGAATGCGTGTTATTGGTTAGAATGGATAATGGAATTTGAAGTTATATGCAAAAATAGAAAAGAAAAAATTTGTTGCGAGAGAAGAAATTTTTCACAGGTTGATTCAAAGTCTCAAAAAGATATAATATGGATTATATGGGATTTATTTTTAAAAGAATCAGTTAAACGCTCAAAATTTATAAAAAAAACAATGGATTCTCTCTTTAGTTTATTTACATTAAAATATTCTAGTGGTTGTCAAAAAAAAAGAAGAAATATTCTTTACTTTGCTATCTCATTATTATGTGAAAATTTAGTAAATAATGAAGAAATTATAAGACATAGTCAACAAGAAATAGTAAGTAATATTTTAAAGAAAATAGATTTAGTATATAAACAAATCAAACAAAATGAACAATCTCCAGGAACCGAATATTTATTTAAAGATGTTAAATCAACAAATTTGGAAAAAACTATAGAAAAATTAGAAAAAATGAATACATTTGGAGAGAATTTTATTCCACGTTTATAATTATTATAATAAATTTATATATAAATGGCAAAAACATTAAAAAATAGACAAGGTAAAAAAAATCAAACTATTAGAGCTATGACTACGAGTCGTTCTTTATTAACAAATTTTCAAAAAGAAATTACTGTTATATTTTTTCAAATGATTTTAATGATTAAATTATATCATTGGAAAACTTATAGTTACGCAACACATAAGGCTACAGATGATTTGTATTCAAAATTAAATGAAAATACAGATAAATTTATAGAAATTCTTTTAGGAAAAAGTGGAAATAGAACCGATTTAACAACTCAAAAGAGTATCAAACTTATAGATTTAACATCTCAAGAAGCTTTAAAGAGAGAAATTGAATCATTTAAAAATTATTTAGTAAATTTAAATAATAATAAAGCAATGAAGTTAATGTCCAATACAGATTTATATAATATTCGTGATGAAATTTTAGGTAATTTGAACCAATTTTTGTATTTGTTAACATTTAAATAAAGGTGTAAATTTAAAGGTGTAAATTTAAAGGTGTAAATTTAAAGGTGTAAATTTAAAGGTGTAAATTATAAGTATATATATTTAAAATTAATATATATATTTTTATTATAATGGATAATTCAAGTAGTTTATCAAATTCAATATTAGGTTCTAGTGAATCCACGTCGGATAGTATTTTTTCTTCACCTAGTTCAGGAATTTCAACAGATGATAGTTCAGGATTTTTTGATTTTTTTAAAAATATTAGTTGGGGAACTTGGTTAATTATAATTTTAATTTTAGCATTTTTAGGTTTTAATATTTTTGTTTATTTAGCCAAAGGAACTCAAGATATTAGTAATTTTTTTGGACCTTTTTTAGAAAAAATTTTTGGAACAGGTGCTTCAACAGTAGGACAAGTAGTTGATGTTTCCGCTGAAGGTGCCAAGGCTGTGGTTAGTGGAGCAGCAAATGTTGTAAATACTGGATTAACAGATGTTCAAAATATAACTCCTGGTGGTTTAAATGCCAATAGTAGTTTACCAAATCAATCTATAAAATCTAGCATTCCTCAACCTGACGTAACACAAAATAATGCATTAAATAAAGCATTGAATAGTCAACAAAATAGTAATGATTATGATTATGAAGCACATCAAGCATCGAGTTCTATACATTCTGGAGGAACAGGTCAAGCTGGGTGGTGTTATATTGGAGAAGATAGAGGATATAGATCATGTGCAAAAGTAGGTGCAAATGATACATGCATGTCAGGAGATATATTCCCTACTAATGAATTATGTATCAACCCTAATTTGAGATCTTAAGTAGTTATTGTATTAGAAGGCAATGATTCAATATTATTACTAACAGAAGTAACATAAAAAAAATATGAGGTTTCATCATTTAATCCATAAATCGTAGTAGACGATATAGGATATTGTTGTGTTTGAACTATTATGCCATCTTGATAAATGTTAAAACTCGAAATAGGTACACAAATATTACTATTAAATGTCCAAGAAAGAGTTATAGTTGTATTTGTTGACGCATCTAATGATACAATAGGTGGTGACGGTGTAACAGCACTAACCAACCCTTTATAACCTTCAGGCCATTTACTTAGACTATTATTCATAGTTAAATTATTTTTAGGAAAGAATGATTGAAATTTAGGAGTCCAGCATAAATTTACGGGTATTCCAGGAACATCTGAAGCTGTACTAGAATTACAAATTATTGATGGTTGTGGTATAGTTTGTATAACATTTCCTGTGCATGGATTTACATAAGTTCCACAAACTAAATTTCCACCTTCTTGAACTGCTGTAGTAGGACAACCAGATGGATTAGGAACATTATATTGGAATGGTCCAGATATATTATTGGGGTTTCCTACAATTTGATTTGGATATGGTAATGTAGTATAATTAACACGTAATAACCCAGTTGTATTAGGATTAGTATAGGTTAGGGATTGTGTTGCGAAAACCTTTGTTCTATTAGACCATAAACCTTTAGAAATTTGTGAATACCTTTGGTTTTTTGTTAGTCTTGAACTATTAGCTTTATATTGT
>Ga0114959_10004872_pt1 | contig 10165 bp, 9 predicted proteins | sample C_130625_EF_Meta_FD_87317 | JGI IMG/M metagenome (GOLD analysis project Ga0114959, IMG submission 87317) | Freshwater microbial communities from Lake Croche, Canada to study carbon cycling - C_130625_EF_MetaG | ecosystem: Environmental > Aquatic > Freshwater > Lake | place: Lake Croche, Canada...
CATAACGGCATCATCGAGAACCATGTGGAGCTGAAGGCCGAACTCCTGGCGGCCGGACAGATTTTCGTCACCGAGACCGATACCGAGACGGTGGCGCAACTGCTTGATCTGCATCTCGCGCGCGGATTATCGCCCGAGCAGGCGGCGGCGGCCAGTTTTCCGCGCCTGACCGGCGCCTATGCCATCGCGGTGATGTTCGCCGGCCACCCCGATCTGCTGATCGCGGCCCGGCATGGCGCGCCTCTGGCGGTGGGGTTCGGCGAGGGGGAGATGTTTGTCGGCTCCGACGCGCTGGCCCTGGCGCCGCTCACCCAGCGCATCGCCTATCTCGATGATGGGGACTGGGCGGTGGTGAGCCGGGCGGGAGCGCGGTTCTTTGATGGGTCGGGCGCGGCGGTGACGCGCGCCATCCGTCGCACCGCCTTGACCGGAGCCGCGGTGGGCAAGGGCAATTATCGGCATTTCATGGAGAAGGAGCTGCACGAGCATCCGGCGGTGCTGGGTGACACGTTGCATCAGATGGTCGATCCGGCGAGCCGGTCGGTGGTGCTGCCGGGCCTGCCGTTCGACCTGGCCGGCATTCATCGGGTGACGATCAGCGCCTGCGGTTCGGCCTTCTATGCCGGTCTTGTGGCACGCAACTGGATCGAGGCGGTGGCGCGGGTGCCGGCGGATGCGGATGTGGCGAGCGAGTTCCGCTATCGCGCCCCGCCGATGACGCCGGGCGGGCTCGGTCTGCTGGTCAGTCAGTCGGGCGAGACGGCCGATACCCTGGCGGCGCTGCATTATCTGCGGGCGCAGGGGCAGCATGTGCTGAGCGTGGTCAATGTCGCTGAAAGCAGTATGGAGCGTGACAGCGACGCGGTGCTGGCGACCATCGCAGGCCCCGAGATCGGGGTGGCCAGCACCAAGGCGTTCACCGCGCAGCTTGCGGTGCTGGCGTGCTTCACCCTGGCGCTGGGGCGGGCGCATGGCACGGTGTCAGCCGCAGAGGAGCGGCGCCTGACCGCGGCGCTGCTGGAGGTGCCCGGGCGGGCGGCGGAAATCCTGGAGCATGACGCGCAGATTCAGCGCATCGCGGCGCGGATCGTGGGGGCGCGGGATGTGCTGTATCTCGGGCGGGGCAGCTGCTTCCCGATCGCCATGGAGGGGGCGCTGAAGCTGAAGGAGATCAGCTATATCCACGCCGAGGGCTATGCGGCGGGCGAGATGAAGCACGGTCCGATCGCGCTGATCGACAGCGCGGTGCCGATCATCGCCATCGTGCCATCAGGCCCGCTGTTCGAGAAGACCGCCTCCAACCTGCAGGAGGCCGCGGCGCGCGGTGGCCAGGTGATCGTGTTCAGTGATGCCGAGGGGGCGGCGAAGCTCGCTTCCATCGCGGTGGAGACGGTGATCTTGCCCAATGTTGATCCGTTTGTGGCACCGATCCTGTATGCGATTCCGGTGCAGCTGCTGGCCTATCATGTGGCGGTGCTGAAGGGGACGGATGTCGATCAGCCGCGCAATCTGGCGAAATCGGTCACTGTGGAGTGAAAAAGCAGGCGCTGGGCGGAGCCCCGCGCTTGCTCCTTACTTCGGCAACGACAGCAACGGCAGCGGCGCGCTGCCATACATGTTCTGCGGCAGCACGCCGTTCCATTTCTCGGCGATGCGCAGCGAAACCAAGTTCTGATTGGTCTCGAGCGCCTTGGCCATGATCTGGGCGGCGTCGGCCTCGGCCTGGCCTTTGAGACGGATGGCCTGGGCCTCGGACTGAGCGCGCAACACGCGGCTTTGGCTTTCGCCGCGGGCGGCCTCGATGGCGGCGTCGGCCTCGCCCGCGGCGCGGACCTTGGCGGTCTCGGCCTCGACGCGGGCGCGGGCCTGGTTCTGTTCGGCGGCCTGGCGCTGGGTGCGGGCCTGCATCGCCGCCTCGATCGCCTGGGTGTAGGTGGGCGGCATGCCGACCAGGGCGGATTGCACGGAGTCGACCTTGATGCCGAACAGCTCGGCAAGGTCGCGGCTCAGCACGGCGCGGACCTCGTCGATGATGGCCTGGCGTTCGGCACCGGCGACCTCGTTGATCTCGTGGCGGCCGACGACGGTGCGCACGCGGTCGGCGATCACGGTGCGGTAGTTGCGTTCCAGATCGACATTGCCGACGCCGCCGACCTCGTAGAGCAGATGATAGACAGCGCTGTCGGGCACCTGGGTGGTGACGGTGATGTGCAGGGTGATGCGCTGGGCGTCCTTGGTGAAGGCCTCGGTGTTGCCGAGATCGAGCACATCGATCGAGACCGGCAGGCGGTCAACCGAGGTGACCAGAGGCAGCTTGAAATGCAGGCCGGGCCCGATCGGGCCGCGTTGGGCGTCAAGCACGCGACCGAACTGGGTGACGAAGGCGCGTTCATTGGGCTTCACGCTGAACACCGCTGAACCGGCAATGGTGAAGAGCCCGATGGCGGCACCGGCGGTGATCAGCACTGGGCGGAGCGGGACGGAGTGTGTGATGCCTGCGAGGTTGAATAAGGGGCGATCGCTCATGGAAATCTCCTGTATGCGCGATCATTTTGCGCCCGACGGTGGGCGCCGTGCCATGTCTGTCGGCGCTGGTCAGATTTGGCGGCGGGGAATGTCGGTTTTGCTTGCGTGGTGTCCGCACAAGTCGTGTGGCGGAACGGTCGGGGGGCTGCTATCGAACAGGGCAGGGGGAATATTGCCATGGCACAATTGCGGGTGGGGGTGGCCGGCGCTGGCTATTTCGGCCGGTTCCATGCGTTGAAGGTCGCTGCGTCGCGGCGGGCTGCCTTGTCAGGGGTGTATGATCTCAGCGCGGATCGCGCAGAGGTGGTGGCACGTGAGGCGGGCTCGGTCGCGATGGGCTTTGAGCAGCTTGTGGCCGCAAGTGACGCAATCGTGGTGGCGGCGCCGGCGGAGGTGCATTTCAAGCTGGCCGGGGCTGCACTGCAGGCAGGGCGCCATGTGCTGGTCGAGAAGCCGATCGCAGCGACGCTCGCTGAGGCGGACGGGCTGGCGGCGATGGCGATGGAGCGCAATCTGGTGCTGCAGGTCGGGCATCTGCTGCGCTATTCGGCCGAGCACAAGGCGATCAGCGAGCGGATGCGTCGGCCGCTTTATCTGGATTGCGTGCGGATTGCGCCGTTCAAGCCGCGTGGGACGGATGTATCGGTCATTCTCGATCTGATGATCCATGATCTTGATCTGGTGCTGGCGCTGGTGGACAGCCCGATTGCACATGTCGATGCGGTGGGCGCGCCGGTGGCGAGCGCGCATGAGGACATCGCCAATGCGAGGGTGCGGTTTGAGAATGGCTGCGTGGCGACTATCACGGCGAGCCGGATTTCGCTCAAGACCGAGCGCAAGATGCGGCTGTTCAGCCAGGAGGGCTACATGTCGGTCGATTTCGGCGCGCGCAAGCTGATGATGATCGGACGGGAGCGGGGCTTCCCCATTCCGGGCACCAATGGCGGGCGGATGGAGGAGATCAGCTGGAAGGAGCATGACGCGCTGGAGGCCGAGCATGCCGCATTTGCCGCGAGCATTCTGGACGGTGCACCGATCGTGGTGGATGCGCAGGCCGGGCGGCGGGCCTTGGCGGCGGCGCTGGCGGTGACAGAGTCGATGTCGGCGTCGCGCGCAGTGGCGGAGGCGCATGGCTTAATCATTAATAATTAATTGAAATTTCTGTGAAATTATTAATATTTCAGACAAATTTGCGCAACGGTCTTGTTCGACTTGACTTGCCAGGGGGAACATGTGGTTCATTCGCGGCAGGCCGCCGTCCGGCCGATCAATCGCAAGGAACCCTCTCATGCGTCATGCAGTATTTGCAGTTGGCTTCGCTGTGCTTGCCTCGTCCGCCCCGGCGCTGGCGGCTGATCGGGATTTCGACCTGGTCAACGGCACCGGCTATGACATCAAGGCAGTGTTCATCGACGCGGCTGCGTCGCCGACCTGGACCGATAACTCGATCGATGGGATGATGGGCAATGGCGACACCGTTCGCATGCATTTTGGCAAGGGCGATGTTGGCTGCAAGTGGGACATGAAGGTGGTGTTCGCCGACGACAACAGCGCCGCCGTGTGGCACGGCTTTGATCTGTGCCAGATCAGCAAGATCACGCTGAAGTACAACCGCAACACCGATGTCACGACCGCCGTCGTCGAGTGAGCCGCTGGGGCCAGGCGTCGATGTGTCGGCGCCTGGCTTTTCTTGACGCGTTGGTTGCCCCAGAATGCCGCTCCTTATGAGAAGAGGCGGGCATGACGATCTGGGATGAACGCAAGATCGATTGCCACCATCATGTGATCGATCCTGCTCGGTTTCCCTATCAGGCGGACACCGCCTATCGACCGACCGGACAGGAGGTCGCGCCCCGCGAACTGCTTTTTGAGGCATTCCGGGTGTATGGTGTGAAGCATGGGCTTTTGGTGGGGACCAACTCCGGCTACGGCACAGACAATGCCTGCATGCTTGATGCAGTGGCGCACAGCCAGGGGGTGCTGAAGGGCATCGCTGTCGTGGCCAACGATATCAGCATCGACGCGCTGGCGACCCTGCAGGCGCAGGGCGTGGTGGGGGTGGCGTTCAACCCTTCGGCCTGGGGGCTGGGGCATTACCGTGATGCAGCCCCTTTGGTGGGCAGGCTCGCCGAGTTGGGCCTGTTCCTTCAGGTGCAGACCGAGAAAGACCAGATGGTCGGGCTGATGGAGATCATCGGGGATTCGAAGGTTCGGCTGCTGATCGATCATTGCGGGCGACCTGAGAGTGACGCCGGGTTGGATCAGGCCGGGTTTCAGACCGTGCTGGCGCTGGGGCGCGCGGGGCGGGCGAGCGTGAAGATCTCGGGCTATGTGAAATTCTCGCGCACCGGTTTTCCGCACCCGGATGTGGCGCCGTATCTGCGTGCGCTGGTGGCGGCCTACACTCTTGATCACTGCATGTGGGGCTCGGATTGGCCTTATATCAAGGCGGCTGAGCATTCTGATTACGGGATGAATCTGGCGTTGATCGAGGCCTGGTTCCCGGACCCCGCCGACCGGGCGCGATTGTTTTGGGACACGCCGATGCGATTGTTCGGGTTTGGCCGCTCGTCACGGTGAGACCCGGCCATCTGCGTTATCGGGCCGAGCCCCATCTTCGCTCCTGCACGTGCCCCAAACCGACAAGGGGAGTTGACAATGCGAAGTGCTTGCTGGAAACGAACTTCATACCTGCCGGTAGGGAAACGTCGTGCATAAGCGGGTGACAACGTCGCGAGGGAAATCGTGACTGATTTTTTGCAACTCCTGATCTCCGGCATCGCCACCGGCGGGTGCTACGCGCTGGCGGCGTTGGGCTTCACTTTGCTATGGCAAGCCTCGGGCACCATCAATTTCGCGCTTGGCGAGATGGTGATGCTGCCTGCGTTCATGATGTTGTTTTTTCTCAACTGGGCCGGGCTGCCGCTGGTGGTGGCATTTGGGCTGACGGTGCTGGTGTCGTTGCTGGTGCTTGGGGCTGGATTTAAGCGTCTGGTGGTTGATCCGCTGATCCGGCATGGCGTGATCCCGCTGGTGATCGCGACCTTGGGATTGTCGATCGGTTTCAAGAACCTCACGCGTGTGGCCTATAGCGCGCAGGTCTATACGTTTCCGTCGATTTTCCCCGATCATCTGCTGGATATTGCCGGGTTGCGGGTGTCGGTGGCCGATATCGGCACCGTGCTGGTGGCCTGCGGCGTGGCGCTTGGGGTGCAGATGCTGCTCAACCGGACCTTGACCGGGCGGGCGATGCAGGCGGTGGCGCAGAACCGGGATGCGGCGCGGGTGCTGGGCATCAATGCCGAGCGGATGGTGATGTATGCGTTTCTGATCAACGCGGCGCTGGCGGCCTTGACCGCGCTGCTGGTGACGCCCGTTTATCTTGCCAAGTTCGACATGGGTGACACGTTGGGCACCAAGGCGTTCTATGCCGCGATCATCGGCGGCTTCAGCAGCAGCCGTGGCGCGCTGCTGGGCGGGGTGATCGTGGGCGTGCTGGAGAACCTGGTCGGCGCCTATCTCTCGCCTGGCTATAAGGAAGGCGTGGCGTTGCTGCTGTTCCTGGTGGTGATCATCTTCCGGCCGCAAGGGTTGCTGGGCCAGGCACAGGAGCGACGGGTATGACGCGCGCGCTCGGGCTCCGGTTTGGTCTGCTGATGCTGGCCCTGGTGGCGATGGCCGTTCTGCCGCTGCAACTGAAGAGTTACGGCATCTATATCATCACGCTGTGGTGCGTGTTTGTCATTGCCGGCATGGGTTTGAACCTGACGGTGGGCTATGCCGGACAGATCTCGCTGGGGCAGGCGGCGTTTCTGGGCATTGGCGCCTATACGGCGGCCCTGCTGGCGAAGCTTGGGGTGTCGTATCTGCTGATCGTGCCGGCATGTGCGTCGATCTGCTTTGTGGTGGGGCTGGGGCTCGGCTTTCCGGCCTTGCGAGTGCAGCATCATTACCTCGCCTTCGCCACGCTGGGCTTCAACATGTTGTGCTTCCTGGTGTTTCGCAACGAGGACTGGCTGACCGGTGGCACGTTCGGCATCAACGATATTCCGCGGCCGGTGCTGTTTGGCTGGCGGATCACCCGGGCGGGGGATTTCTACCAACTCGTGCTGTTGGTGTTGGTGGCGCTGGCGGTGCTGATGGCGTTGCTGTTGCGGTCGCCCTGGGGACGGGCCTTTGCGGCGTTGCGTGACAATCCGATCCGCGCGGAGAGCGTGGGGGTCAACACGACGTTCTATACCTTGATGGCGTTTGCCATCGGGGCGGCGTTCGCCGGGGTGGCTGGGGCGTTGTTTGCGCCGCTGGTGGGGTTCATCGAGCCCGCTTCCTTCACAGTGACCAACTCGCTGGCGATGTTGCTGATGGTGATTGTGGGCGGACAGGGGCGCTTCTTCGGGCCGGCGATCGGGGCGGTCATTGTGGTGCTGTTGCCGGAATGGCTTCGGTTTGCGGCGGATTGGTATCTGGCGGTGTTCGGCTTCCTCATTGTGGTGATGATGGTGTGGCTGCCGGGCGGGCTGCTGTCCTTGCCGCAGCGCCTGGCGGATCGGGGGGGCAGGCGATGACCGTGCTGCTTGATGTGCGCGAGGTGCGCAAATCCTATGGCGCCATCAAGGCGGTGGATGGGGTGAGCCTCAGCGTCGGGGTTGGTGAGATCCTGGGGGTCATTGGCCCGAATGGCAGCGGCAAGACCACCTTGTTCAACACGATTCTTGGTCAGGTGGCGCCAAATTCCGGGCAGGTGCTGTTCGAGGGCGAGGACATCACCGGCTGGCCGGCATTGCGGCTGTCCCGGCGGGGGATCGGGCGGACATTTCAGAGTTTGCAGGTGTTTGGCGGGTTGTCGGTGCGCGACAATCTGATCGCCGCGGCGCAGGAGTTTGACGGCGGGGCCGGGGGGCGGCTGTTCGCGCGGCCGGATGCCGGGCTGGGGGGCCGTGCGGATGAAATGATCGCCCGGTTCAATCTTGGGCATGTCGCCAAGCGCGAGGCGGGACGCTTGTCTTATGGGCAGCAGAAACTGGTGGATATCGCCATGGCGTTCATGCCGCGGCCGCGTCTGGTGCTGTTGGATGAGCCTTGTGCGGGGGTAAATCCCGCATTGATCGAGGAGTTGCTGGGGCTGCTGCAGAGCCTGAACCGCGAGCAGGGCGGCAGCTTCATCGTCATTGAGCACAATATGGATTTCGTCATGCGGCTGTGCCGGCGAGTGGTGTGCATGGCACAGGGCGCGGTGCTGGCGGAAGGCACGCCAGATGAGATCCGCTCCAACCGTGCGGTGCTGGAGGCGTATCTCGGTGACTGAACTGATCTGCTTTGACAATGTGATCGCCGGCTACGGCAGCCTGATGATCCTCAACGGGCTGAGCTTCACTGCCGAGGCCGGGCAGATCACCCTGGTGATCGGGCCCAACGGGGCTGGCAAGTCCACGGTGCTGAAGACGTTTTTTGGCTTGCTGACACCGCGCGAGGGGGAAATACGCTTTCGCGGCGAGCGGGTGAATGGCGAGGGGCCGGCCGACCTGCTGCGTCGCGGCATCGCCTTTGTGCCGCAGGGGCGCAATCTGTTTCCGCAGCTGACCCTGATCCAGAACCTGGAACTCGGCGGCATCACTTTGCCGGCGCGGGAGCGGGCAGGGCGGATGGCCGAAGTGCTGGCGCGGTTTCCGCAGTTGAACGAGCGGCTGCATTCACAGGCGGCCTCGCTGTCGGGCGGTGAGCAGAAGCAGTTGGAGATCGCCCGGGCGCTGCTGCTGCGGCCTTCGGTGATCCTGATCGATGAGCCGTCGATCGGATTGTCCCCCAAGATCAACCAGGATGTGTTTCGCCTGTTGCGCACGCTCGCTGATGCCGGCACATCGGTGCTGATGGTGGAGCAGAACGTGCGCAGTGCGCTGGCCATGTCAGACCGGGTGTTGCTGCTGGAAAGCGGCCGGCTGACGATGGACCGGCCGGCGTCGGAGTTGCTGCATGATCCGGATCTGAACCGGGTGTTCCTCGGCAAGCACTGAAGCAAGCAATAATCTCAAGGGAGAGATGTTCATGACCTCACGCCGCGCAATGATGTTGATGGCCACTGTCGGCTGGCTGGCGGCTGCGCCGGTTTTTGCTGCCGAGACGGTGAAGCTGATTGATGACGTGGAGCTGTCGGGCACCGGCGTCACCTCCGGTTCGATGTGGAAGAACGGTGTTGATCTGGCGGTGAAGGAGATCAACGCGGCGGGTGGCATTCTGGGCCGGCAGATCAGCATCAGCCATCAGGACAATCAGAGCCAGGCGCAGATCGCCAAGGCCGTTGCCACCAAGGCGATGGATGACGAGCCCTATGTGCTGCTCGGGCCGATCTTCTCGGGCGATGTCAACGTGTCCAGCGCAGTCGCCGAAGAGGCTGAGACGCCGATGATCATGGGCGGTGAGGCCTCCAACCTCACGCAGCAGGGCAAGAAATATCTGTTCCGCACCAGCTTCAGCCAGGTGACGGCGATGCCGAAGCTCGCCGCCTATATGGCGAAGTCGGGCATCAAGACGGTGGCGATGGTGTGGATCAGCAATGATTTCGGCAAGGGCGGCCATGACGCCATGCTGAAAGAGCTGACGGCGCGCGGCATCAAGGTGGTGGCGGATATCCCGACCGAGCCGGGCCAGGTGGATTACTCCGCCGTGGTGGTGAATGCCGCCAAGGCCGGGGCTGATGCGCTGTTCAGCTACAAGAACGAGGAGGAGAGCGCGCGCTTCCTCATCGCTTTGCGCAAGTTTGGCTATGACAAGCCAGTGTATGGCGAGACGGTGCTGGTCAGCCAGCGCGTGATCGAGCTGGCCGGGTCTGCCGCCAATGGCGCGAAGGGGCATGTGGGGCTGACGGTTGATTCGCCCAATCCGCTGGTGCAGGCGTTTGGCGCGAAGTTCAAGGCGGCCTATGGCTATTCCAGCGATCATAACGGCATCAAGGGTTACACCGCCGTGTATCTGATCAAATCCGTCACGGAGAAGATCGGCAAGTTTGACCGCAAGGCGCTGGCGGCGACCATTCATGGCGGGACGTTCCTCGCCAAGGATTATCCGGGTCTGTTGATGGATGTCAGCTATGACGCGGCCGGTGATATCGACCGTGAGAGCTATCTTGTGGAGATCAAGGACGGCAAGCAGGTGGTAACGGATGTGTTGCCGCAGCTTGGCAAGAAGTGAGGTAAGACGAGGTTCATGACGCAGCCTGCGACATTCAAGGCGGCCGGCCTGTTGGGCTGGCCGGTGTTTCAATCCCGTTCCCCCAAGCTGCATGGCTACTGGCTGGAGCATTATGGCATACCGGGCGTATACGTGCCGATGCCTGTGGTGCCTGGCATGCTTGCTGATGCCATTCGGGGGTTGCGGGCCTTGGGGTTCGCGGGCTGCAACGTGACCTTGCCGCACAAGGAGGAGGCGGCCCGGCTGATGGACCGTCTCGATCCGGTGGCGCAGCGGATGGGGGCGGTCAACCTCATTGTCGTGGAGCCGGATGGCTCGTTGAGTGGATATAACAAAGACGGGTATGGCTTCATCCAGAATCTCCGCGACGGTAAGCGGGATTGGGATGCGGCGGCGGGTCCGGCGGTCGTGCTGGGCGCCGGTGGCGGGGCGCGATCGGTGGTTGCGAGCCTGA
>Ga0114959_10004873_pt1 | contig 10158 bp, 8 predicted proteins | sample C_130625_EF_Meta_FD_87317 | JGI IMG/M metagenome (GOLD analysis project Ga0114959, IMG submission 87317) | Freshwater microbial communities from Lake Croche, Canada to study carbon cycling - C_130625_EF_MetaG | ecosystem: Environmental > Aquatic > Freshwater > Lake | place: Lake Croche, Canada...
ACTTTTTATTTGATCATATTGTAATAATGACCACATGATTAATTTTGCTAAATCTATAGAATAAATAAATTGTCGTAAAGGTTTTCCTGAACCACATACAATAAATGGTTTATTTTCAAGTTTTGCTAAATAACATTTATGAATTAATGCTGGAATAACATGACCATCTTCTAGTGAATAATTATCATTTTCACCATATATATTAGTTGGAATTACACAAATAAAATTATCACCATATTGCTCTTGATAAGCATTAGATTGAATTTCTAACATCCTTTTAGCATAGGCATATGCATCATTTGATGAATGAGGAGGTCCATCATGTAACATTTCTTCATTTATAGGATTAGTTTTATTAGGAAAAATACAAGTAGATAGACAACTAACTACTTTTTTTATATTAAAATCATGGCAACATTTTAATACATTGTAATTTATAAGAATATTTTTTTCATACATATCAACTTTATAGTTCATATTTTTAAATAATCCTCCTACAAAAGCTGCTAAATGAATTACATAATCAGGTTTTTCTTTTTCAAACAATTGTCGAACTTGTTGTAGATCTAATAGATTACAATCTTTAGAACTTAGAAAGATAAAATCATGATTATATTGATGATGAATATGTTGAATACCGTAACCAACTAATCCAGTTCCACCAGTTACTAGTATTTTCATTATATTAAATAATAATAGAAAAAATAAATGTTTTATACTAAATACTTTTATAAATTAATAAAATCAATACAAGATTGTTGAAATGAATCAAATAAATTTAAACTAAACCTATCCATTGATGTTAAATCATGATTTTCTAATTTTTTTATTATTCTATATTTATAATATTTATTTAATAAATTAAATATGGATAAACAATGAGATGCGCCTAAATAAACTATATTATATTTTGCTTGTGAAAGTTCAATATGTGCAATACCGTATAATTCTAATAGTCCAGACAATAACATTTCTATTTTAATACATATATTTTCATTTATATTATTAAATGGATAATCTAGTAAAATATAGTCTATATAGTCTTTTTGATTACATAAATTATTATCATTAAATAAATTTTTAATTTTAATATATTCATTTTTAAGATGATTATAATGTAATAAAAAATTATTAGATATTAACTTACATTCATTAAAAGTTTGTTTAATATTTGTAATATGAATATTATTAGATGTTAAATTTAAATCAAAAAGTTGATCTAAATTATCAAATTTGTTAGATTCATCAAAATTATCAAATATTAATCTAATATCAATAGGAATAATTTGTTTATCATTATCTTTATATTTATTATAAAATTGTAAATATTTATTAAGATGAGAAGAATTATTAAAAATATTAATAAATTTATTATGACCAACAATTTCCTCTAAAAAAAATTTGGTATTAAATTTAATAAAATGTTCAAAAAGTGAGTCAATATTTTTAGAAGGTACTTTACAATAATTACTTGGATTATGATTATCTAAAAAAAATAAAATATATTTTGAATTATTTTTAAGTATAATGTAATCAATAGCTCCATTAAATTTATTACCTCCATCAAGTTGTGATTGATTATCTTGTAAATATTTTGTATTAAATATAGTATTATTCATTGTTTTTTATTAATATAATAGATAAAAAATTGTTTTTTTAAGGTGTTAAATTTAATAACAAATTAGTACTTAATAAATGATTAACTCTGAAGATAATATTAAAGAATTAGTAAATTTGAAAAATGAGATATATAAACATATTAATGAATTAGAAAAATATATTATATATGAAAAAGAAAGAATAAATGATATTGAAATAAAATTAATGGCAATGTGCAATCATAAATAGGAATTTGAAAATTATTATGGACTTTATGAAAAGCCAGATAAAATATGTAATAAATGTGGATCAAGAATTATACGATATTAGAAAAAATATATTTTATTTAAAAAATTGATATATTAATATACAGAATAACTATACTAAATATATATTAATATATTAATATGGAAGTATCATCATTTAATTATATTTTTAGTGAGCCAGATATAGAAACAGAATTAAAAATAGAAAAAATTTTATTAGATAGAGATTTATCATATATATCAAATGTAGTATCTTATAAAAAAGAGTTATTGAGTTATATGGAAAATTGTCATTCATCTTATAAAATAAAATTACCAATAAAAAATGTATATATTAGAAAAATATATCTAGATTTAGAATTAAAAAATGAAATGTTTATTTTAGAAGATGATTATTTAGATAATATTATAGCATATTCATGTTTTGTGTTACATGGAAAAAACAAATTATCAAATAAAAATAATATATGTAATATAAGTTTATCAATGGTATATTTTAGACATTTAATTATGAAAAAATCTATATACTTAACAGAAACAAAATTAAGATTTGAATTATGTGATTTTAATTTAATGAATATTACTGTAAATGAAATTAATGAAATTGAATGTTGGCTATCATCAATCAATCTTAAAGAATCAATTCATGATAAATTTAAAATCTGGATAAATTTTGTGTGTGAACCAATAGAAAAAAATTATATTTATACACCAATTTCTTATATACGAAGGAAATTTTCTCAATATAATGATTATAATAATGATGAATATATAAATAATCATAACAGTCAAAAATACTTTATAAATGATTCAGGTTTTTGTATAGGTATTTTTTTGAGATTAGAAAATAAAAGATCAAAATTTGATCCTCCTGATGATTTGAATAAAATATTATTTTATTCATCTGAAAATGAATCTAGTGAAAAAATAGTATATTATTCAGATGAATTATTACAGATTAATTATTTAAATGTCAAATATATTTTATTAATATTTGATCCTAATAGTCGAACAGAAGAATATCAATCTTATTTATTATCTGGTTATATACCAAATATATCAAAATTAAAAGGTATAAAAACTGATGTTAGTGATTTTGAAAATGATGAATCTGAAGACGAAGATAATTATGAATCCGAAGATAATTATGAATCCGAAGATAATGATGATCAAGATAATTATACCAAAGATACCAAAGATACCAAAGATACCAAAGATACTAAATATACTTATTATAAATTAGAGTTTATGCATGAAAAAACATCAGAAATTATTATATATGATGTGTGTAGTCAATTTTTATATTTTGATATGATATAAAAATTGAAATAATATTTATTTATTTAATTAATACTAAAATTAATAAATTATGGAAAATATAATGAATGGACTTATTTCTGGATATATTGGAGCAATAATAGTTTATCCAATTGATTTTATAAAGACACATATACAAAATAATACTAAATTATTAGATATTAAATTTAAAAATATGTATAGAGGTTCATTTATACAATTAATAGGGATTGGTCCAGAAAAAACTATAAAATTATTTGTTAATGATAAATTAACATCAAATGGTGTTAATCCAATTTTATCAGGAGCTTGTGCTGGTTGTTGTCAAGTATTAGTAACAAATCCAATAGAATATATTAAAATTCAGTATCAAATGAATTTACATAAACATATAAGTTTAACAAAAATGTTTCATGGTGTTCAATTATGTTTAGCACGAGATATTCCATTTTCAGCAATTTATTTTCCAACATATTTTTTAATAAAATCTAAACTAGATGAAAGAGCTCCAATAACATATTTTATATCAGGTTTAAGTGCTAGTTTACCAGCAGCTTATTTAGTAACACCAATGGATATGATTAAAACTAGAATGCAGACAAATCCAGTTGAATACAAGTATGTTATAAATACAATCAAAACAATTTATAAAAAAGAAGGTTTTGGTGCATTTTGGAAAGGTGGATATTGGAGAATGGCAAAATCTGGTCCTCAGTTTGCAATAACTATAACAATTTATGAAATGTTAAACTTTAAACAAAAAAATTGATTTATCTTATTTTTAATTAAATGTAAATATATTTATATTTAATACTATAAATGAGTTCATTAATTAATAATTTACCAGGATTAAATGATGAATCATCATTTAATATGCATACACCATTAAATCCATTTAATCAAAATCAAATGACAAGACAATTACAGAATCTGATGCAATTTCATTTGGTAAAAAATATATCAAGTGGTAATTTTATAATTGATATAATAATTCAGATAATAATCATGGCTTTTGTTACATATTGTGTAACACAAGTACAGTCTATTTTAAATTGGTTTGGTTTAATATTAAAAAGATGTATTGATTATATATATGGTAATATTAGATATATATATTACAAGTGCCAAGGTAAGACACAAAAGTTTACAAAAACAGTAGATATTCCATATATATCAGATAATAGACAGATTAATGAGTTATATAAAGCAGTTCAGTGGTTTTTATCTTCAAATACAGAAATAGAGTATATAAAAGAATCAAATTTACAATATGTATATGAAAAGAAGATATCACCAGAGAATTCAAAATTGATATTATCAGAATTATTAATAAATAAAATATTAAATCAATATAAATCAAAAGATATTATATATAAGGGACATAAAATTTATTTTTCCTTAGAAACAGATACAATAACTATTTATACAGATAAAGAAAAAAAGAGAGAGAATTTTAAAGTAAAACTTTGGACAGAAATGGATGAAAACTCTAAATCTGATATAATTGAAGAATTTTGTCAAATGTGTATTTGCAAATATCTTCAATCATTAACATCATCTATATGGAAACAATTAATATATGTTAATAAAGATGGTAAATGGGAAAGTCAAGAATCTAAAAATACTCGTAAATTAGATACTGTAATACTTTCTGCTAATTTAAAAGATGAAATTAAAAAAGATATGGAATTATTTGTTAATTCTGAAGAATGGTATCAACATAGAGACATACCTTATACTCGTGGTTATCTACTTTATGGACTCCCTGGTACTGGGAAGACATCTTTGATAAAAGCATTATCTCTTTATAACAAAAAACATATTCATTTTTTAATGTTACAAAATATTAGATCAGATAGTGAGTTACTTGATTTATTACAAAATATAAATTATAAAGAAACAGTTTTAGTTATAGAAGATATTGATGCAATGATAGATATTGTTAAAAGTAGAGAGATTATTAAACAAAAAGAAGAAACACTTAATTCAACAGAATTAGATTTACCATCTTATAAAAAAAGAGATTATGGTACCGATCTTAAATCAGAAGTAAATCCAGAAAATGAGAAAAAAGAAATATCAACAATAACATTATCAGGATTATTAAATGCATTAGATGGAGTATTTAATAATCATGGTCGAATAACATTTATGACAACAAATAAACCAGAAGTTTTAGATGATGCATTAATTAGAGCAGGACGTACAGATGCAAAATTTCAGTTTAATAATTGTGATAAAGATCAAATTAAAAATTTATATTATATGTTTTTTGAAAAAGAGGCATCAATAGAACAATTAGAACAAATAAAGGCGTATAGTTATTCTCCAGCTCATATAACATCAGTATTTTTAAGATATAGAAATAATCCAGAGATTGCATTAAAACATTTAGATGAATTTGAACAAAAAGTTACTATTAAATCAATGATTGAAGAAAATAAAAATTGATTTTTATATTATTTTATTTACTATTATTAATATATAAGTAATGTCATTATACTTAAAAGATATAATAGACAGTCTTATACCAATTAATAAAAATAAAAATAAAAATAAAAATAATTTATATAATAAAAATATTTATAAAAAAATAGTTAATCTAGAATATACAGAGATTGATAATCTAATTAGTTATTTAATGAATCAGACAAAAATGTTAGGATTATTAAATTTGACATTTTCGAGTTATAAAGTTGAAACTGTTAATAATAATTGTAAGTCTAGCCCTTCAGGCTTGCAATCCAGCGTACACGCTGAATTAATAATAAAAAATTTTAATAAAGATGACGACAATGAATGGGTTTGTATATTGCAACATAACCTTGGAATTATATTTTTAGATATACTATCTCATACATCTTTTATAAATTTTATTAATTTAAATAAACAAAATAGATATTTATGTATTCCCGTATCACTATCACCAGAATTTGGTAATACTAAAATGGGAGGACATGCAACTTGTTTAATAATAGATAATGCATTAGAAGAAGTATATTTATTTGATCCAAATGGAGAAACAAATTATTTCAATTATTCAAAAACATATAAAATATATAGGTCAAATGAGTATGTAAATATGTTATTTAATAAATATTTTGAAGATTTATATTATTTTTATAATATAAGATATAAATTTGTAAAAAATACAGAATATAATCCTTCACTATTTGTGATAAATAGAGTATTTAAAGAAAATAATAACAATAACAATGGTAATTGTATGATTATTTCATTTCTTTTTCCACACTATTTATTATCTACACAAAATACTATTTTAAATGGTATTAAAGTATTTGGTAATTTAAAAAATGATGAATTATTAGAGTTAATTAAATTATATTATATATGGTTTAATGAATTAATGTTCACAGTTTGAACTATTAAAAAATTGATTTTTTTATTAATTGTTAAATTATACTATTTGTATATTTAATAATGTCTATTTCAATGTCAAATTTCGAAGATTCTTTGCTTGTATTAATTATGGATAAATCGGGGTCAATGGGAGAGCCTGCATCAAATGATGTAGAGTGTGCAGGTTTTACAAGAAATGATTTTGCACGACAAGGAGCTATGTTATGTGTTAATGCTTGCCCTGAATCAATGTATATGGCATGTGTTGCTTTTGATTCAAATGCAAGTGTTGTATCAAGAACAATGCAAATGTCTAATAGAAATAAAACAAATATGTGTGAAAATATTATGACAATAAGACCATCTGGTGGTACAGAAATATTTTCTGCTATGGAAGTAACTAAAAAAGTTATTAATGAGGCAAAAGATGTATATGGTATTAAGAATGTTAATGTAATAATGTTTACTGATGGTGAAGATAATAAATTAAATGAAACAAATGTTATATCTTATTTTGATTCATTAAAAACAAATGGTGAATTTAATTTTAGTATGGATACAGTTGGTTTTGGACCAAATGCAAATACTCAACTTCTTGTTAAGATGGCAGGTTTATGTAGTGGTACATATGCATTATGTTTTGATGCATCCATGGTTGGTACTATTTTTGGTCGTGCTATTGCAAGAACATATTTAGGATCAGAAGCATTTGGAATATATGAAAATTCTGGATCAAAATCTTCAGAATATTATAATTTAAAAGATGTATATCATATGTTTAGAACTGATTTGTCAAAGTTATTATTAAATCCGAATTATAGAATTTTAACAGACAGAGTTCAGGCTATTAATGTATTTAATATAAAAATCGAAGAATGGTTGAGTAGAAATAATCCTATAGAAATAACTAATCCTGATTGGTATGGAATGATTTGTTCATTACATGCTGATTTAAATGATCAGATTAAAATGGCAGTATCAGATGGAACTTATTGGATAAAGTGGGGAAAAGCTTATTGGCAAACAATGGGTATTGCATTAGAAAAACAATATGCTCCTAATTATAAAGATAATTCACTTCAAGGGTTTGGTTCAGAATTAGCAAAAAGAGAATATGATAGAATTTCTAAATTATATGATGAAATGCCGATGATTGCTCCATCAAATATATATGATATTAAAAATAGAACTAGTGCTGTTCCACTTACATCAGCAGCATTTAATAATCCATATGATGGTTGTTTCCATCCAAACTCAACACTTTTATTATCAAATGGTAATCTAATTAGTGTTGATGATTTAGAACAAAAACTATTAGCAGGAGAACAAGTATTCGTTGTATCATCTACTCATGGCAATGTTCCTATTGAAGCAATTATCAAGACAAATACTTCACAACAATCAACAAAATTTTGTAAAATTGGTAATACAGTTTTAACACCAACGCATCCAATTTTATTGAATAATAGATGGTTTTATCCAAAGAGTGTAGCAAATGTTTATGAAGAACAAGTAATGTTTGTATTTAATATTATTCTTGGAGTAAATCCTATAACTGAAGTAAGATATACATCACTATTAGTAAATGATAATGAGTGTATTGCTTTAGCACATGGTATTCAGAATGATCCAATTGCAACGGATAGTTTTTGGGGTTCAGAATTATTTGTGGATAAACTTAAAAGTTTATATCAAACAGAGTATAGTAGAGGAGTTGTTAATTTTAATCATAAATTCAAAAGAAATAAGGTGACAGGTTGGGTTGATGATATTGATCTAGGTGATATTTAGGCGATATCTAGATAATATTTTTATTTTATTTTATATAATATTATTAAATATATAGTTAATATTTAATGATAAAATTAAATCCACATCAAATAATACCAGTTCAATATATAAGAAATAATTATGGATTGATACTTTTTCACTCACCAGGATCAGGTAAAACAATAACAGCTCTTTCGATGGCATTACAATTTCCATCTCATGAAGTTTTAGTTATTACAACTAAATCATCTATTAAAAATTTTAATGACGATATCAAAAAAATTAATTTTAAATCCAATATTATTTTTTTTACTTATAAAAAATTTATATCTGAATATTCATCTAATATTAATATTTGTTTAAACAAATTTGTAATAATAGATGAGACACATCGTTTAAGAAATGAATCAAGAGATATGTTATTTATAATTTCAGCAGTACAAAGTGCTTATAGACTTGTTTTATTAACAGCAACACCTATAATTAATTATCCATCAGATATATCAGTATTAATAAATATGGTTAAAAAAAAAGAACTTTTACCAACTGATAAACAATTATTTGAATTTTACTATATGAATGAAGAAGAAGGAACATTAATAAATAAAGAAATGATAATAAATAAATTGTCAAGTGCAATATCGTATTATGAAAATGTTTCATTGGGAGATTTTCCGAGATCTATTGAAGAAATAATTTATGTAGAAATGTCTCCAGAACAAATGTTAGAATATAAAAAATATGTTGGACAAATTATTTTAGAAAAAAAAATAATTAATATTGATACAGATGTTAGATTAACAGATCTTGCTGTAAATTATAAACTATTAAATAAAAAAAAAAAAAATTCATTTTTATCAGCAACAAGACAACTTTCTAATGTTGTTAATAAATTTACTATAACACCAAAAATAAGAAAGATTATAGATAAAATAAAAACCGGGCCATTACCCGCAATAGTTTATTCAAATTATTTAGATTCAGGTGTATTTCCTATATCAAAACAATTAGAGAAAGAAGGAATTGTGCATAAAATAATTTCAGGAAATGTAACAGAAACAAAGTTAGAAAAAATAATTAATAGTTATAATGATGGTAAAATACAAGTATTATTAATAACAACCGCAGGTTCAGAATCATTGGATTTAAAAGGAACAAGACAGGTTCATATAATGGAACCACATTGGAATGATGCAAAAATAAGGCAAGTAATTGGGAGAGCTATAAGATATAAATCGCATGAATTGTTGGATATAAAAGATCGTCTAGTTAATGTGTACAAGTGGATATCTATTTTTCCAACTGGTGTAACTTATCAAACAGCAGATGAATATTTAGAAGATTTATCTAAAAAGAAAGATGAAATTTTTTTAGAGTTTAAAAAATTAATAATAGAGGCATCAATAGAAAATAATTAAATAATTAGATTTTGAAGAGTATGAAAAAATTGATAATTTTATTTATTAAAAATGAATAAAATAATTAAGTAAAATGTACAGTATTGATTCTACACCTATTTCAAATGATTCTATAGAAATGAAAATATTTTATGAAAAATTGCTTATTGGAAGTAAGATATTAGAATTAAATTTTAATGAAAATAAAAAGGCAACATTTGTTGAAAGTGGATATGAATATTTACCAGAAGATTTTAATAATTTTATTAATAATATTGAAAGTTTAACAGAAGATAAATTTTCATTTGATGATCAAGATAGATTTGATGGATTTGAGCTTGTAAAATTAGAATTAAAGATGAAAATTGAGTATTTTTTAGTTTTTAAAATATTAAATGATAGTAGTAATATGTCAATATATATAAGTATTGATAAAGATTCGGCAAAAGGAATAGTTTCAGATTTAAAAG
>Ga0114959_10004874_pt1 | contig 10155 bp, 9 predicted proteins | sample C_130625_EF_Meta_FD_87317 | JGI IMG/M metagenome (GOLD analysis project Ga0114959, IMG submission 87317) | Freshwater microbial communities from Lake Croche, Canada to study carbon cycling - C_130625_EF_MetaG | ecosystem: Environmental > Aquatic > Freshwater > Lake | place: Lake Croche, Canada...
CATATAGTGGGTCATATTCATGTTGAACCTCCGTTTGTAATAAAAATAAAATGATTTATTCTTATTTTTTACAGTAGTGCTTATAAAGCAGTCCCATCACTGCGACTGCCACCTGACTTGCGAGGGTGTAATAGATCTGCTTACCCTCTCTACGCGTCTTCACTAGACCTTCTTTACGCAATACCGTTAATTGTTGCGAGAGTGTTGGTTGATGAATATCCAGTGCCGTCTCGAGCTCTCCTACGCATTTTTCACCTTGCGCAATCTCACATAACAACATCATGCGATCTCGGTTGGAGAGTACCTTCATGAGTTTGCAGGCATCATCAGCTGATGCTTGCATCTTCTTCAATTCAGCTTTTGAAAGCAGTGCATTCATATATTAGAGGACATTGAGAGGAATTTTGAGATAAGACTTACCATTTTCCTCGGGCTCGGGAAAATGTCCTGCATGGATATTGACTTGAATCGCAGGCAGAATGAGAGTGGGCATTTCTAGTGTTGCGTCACGCTCAGTACGCATCTTGACAAATTGCTCCTCAGTAATTCCATCGTGTACATGAATATTTGCTCTCTTTTCATCCCCAACTGTGGTGCAGTACTCTTCAGGCCGATCATGTGGTGGGTAGTCGTGGCACATATATAGCCGAGTTTCCTCGGGATAAGCCAAGATCTTTTGGATAGACTGATATAAAGTCTTCGCATCTCCACCAGGAAAGTCGCAACGTGCAGTCCCTACGTCAGGCATAAAGAGGGTATCGCCCACAAAGAGAGCGCCAGCAATTTCATATGCCATACAAGCTGGTGTATGTCCGGGAACGCAAAGTGCTTTCAATGAAAGATCTCCGAATGTCAATTCCTCCCCATCTTGGAGCAAATGATCGAACTGGGATCCATCGACTGCAAAACGTGCACCTAAGTTAAATACGCCCTTAAAAACAGTTTGTACATTAGTGATATGACTACTGATGACAATTTTTCCACCTAATTTACTTTGCAGATAAGGTGCCGCAGTTAAATGGTCCGCATGCGCGTGTGTTTCTAAAATCCAGGCAAGTTTTAATTGCTCTACTGCAATAAATTCGATGACTTTATCGGCAGATTTTGTCGTAGTTCGACCAGATTTTGGGTCATAGTTCAACACCGAATCAATCACAATACAGGTGCTACCCGCGCCCGCATAAACTACATAGGTAAATGTCCAGGTTTCTGGATCAAAAAAAGCTTTAATGTCAGGTTTTGCTTTCGAGCTCACAATTGTCTTTCAGAAGTACGCATTTGGGATGAATAAATAATATATATATTTATATACTATATTAATATAAAATAAATTGCAATGGACTATTCGCTACTCATCAGCCCCGCATTAGGTATCTTGGTAGGCCTTCTCATGGGCCTCACTGGAGCCGGGGGTGGAATATTGTCTGTACCCCTTCTGGTCTTTGTCCTGCATTTGACAGTGGCTGAAGCAGCGCCAATCGCTCTGTCTGCCATTGCCCTAGCTGCCGGTGTAGGCGCCTTAATGGGCTTAAGAAACAAAATTTTGCGCTACAAAGCGGCTGGATTTATGGCGCTCTTTGGCTTAATGCTTTCCCCTGTTGGGCTATGGTTAGCACAACGCATTCCCAATAGCCCATTGTTAATCGTTTTTGGCGGCGTCCTTTTGTATGTCTCTTTTCGCCTATTTAGGCAGGCATACAGAGAAATTCAAGGCATACCTGATGTTGCACGCAAACCTCCGCCCTGCCTTTTAGACCCGTCCATCGGAAAACTTAGCTGGAATATTCCGTGTGCCAGAGCACTCTTATTTTCGGGTGGCTTAGCTGGCTTCTTATCTGGATTACTTGGTGTGGGAGGTGGTTTTGTGATTGTGCCTGCATTAAAGCGTTATACCGATTTACCAGTGCGCTCTATTGTGGCCACTTCATTGGGTGTACTAGCCATTATTGCTACTGGTGGAACTGTTTTTTCCGCCATTACCGGAAACTTTGATTTACTGATAGCAGCGCCATTTTCCTTAGGGGCTCTAGGCGGCCTGCTGATTGGCATGAGATTTGGTAAAAAAATGAGTGGCCCTCGCTTGCAGCAGCTCTTTTCTTTGTTAACATTTACTGTAGCAATCAGTCTGATCTTTAAAGGAATTTTTAATGATTAGCGGCTCATGAAAAGACCTGCTCTCTCTCCTTTTTATTCTCAGTCTTAGCTTTTTGGGAGTCCTGCTGATGTCCATCACTAAACCAAGCACCTTTTTATCAGGCTCCATTAGCGCCATCTCTGGAACAGTTAGCAATCTCAATAATCAGCTTTTGGAATACGTGAATCCTGAAAAGCCGACGCATGACCATTCATCGGTGTATTACCAGCGCTTTTATATCTCCAAGTTTAATTTGGGCGATAAAGCCATCGAGGCTAAATTCTCTACTCCCATGAAAATCGCCGATGGCGATCAAGTGGTCGTTTCGGGCCATCTCAAAGGAAGTACCCTTCAAGTTCTGGCTTACTCCAATCAAACCCAGCAAGTCAGCGGCAATGAAAATTGGATTGTGCTCTGCCTAGGTGCCTTATTCTTTTTTGCAGTAGCAATCGGTTTGCTCAATAGTCAATTAGTGATTGATGGTGCACTCATACCCAAGCTCTTCCTATTTGGCTTTACCTTGATTGGTATTTACATGGGATATCGGGCTTTATTGATTCGAGAAGCGCTCAAGCTGATATCTAGCTAACGATATCTTGATCTGGATAGTAAAAAGCCCTTAGTGATAAGGGCCTTTTACTTTGGTGCAAAACAAGCATGTTTCGTGACTCTTGATGGTTCTTAATGACTGCTGGCACCGCCCAAGTATGCGGCTTTCACAGCAGGATCATCCTTGAGCTTAGCAGCTGGGCCGTGGGTTGCGATCTTGCCATTCTCTAGAACATAACCATAGTCAGCTACATTCAATGCTGCAGCCGCAAACTGCTCAACCAACAACATGGTTACGCCCTGTGACTTGAGATTAGAAATAATCTTAAATACTTCTTCAACCAAGATTGGCGCTAGACCCATGGATGGCTCATCCAACAGAATGATGTCTGGATTTAGCATCACCGCGCGAGCCATTGCTAGCATTTGTTGCTCGCCACCCGACAAAGTACCCGCCAATTGATTGCGACGCTCTTTCAAGCGCGGGAACATTTCTAAAGACTTTTCAAGGTCTTCCTTGATATCGCCTTTAGGACGACTACCCGTAAAACGGGGGAAGGCCCCTAGCAAAAGATTGTCATTCACAGACATCGTTGTAAAGACGCGGCGACCCTCTGGGCTGTGTGCTAAGCCGAGGCGAGCGATTTTATGAGAGTCGTAACCGTCAATTTTTTCACCACTCAATGTCACTTCGCCACCTGTTGGCTTAATCATGCCGGTAATGGCACGCATCGTCGTTGTTTTGCCGGCACCGTTAGAGCCGATCAACGTGATGACTTGTCCTTTAGGAACATCAATATTGATGCCATGGAGGACTTTAACTTTGCCGTAGCCTGCTTCAAGATTCTTAATAGATAACATGGTATTTACCGATTCAATATGTTCGTGTGATTAAGTACCCAAGTAGGCATGAATCACCTTCTCGTTTGCCTGAACTTCAGCGGGTTTACCTTCTGCAATCTTCTGACCGAAATCTAAGACCGAAACGGTATCGCACACTGACATCACCACATCCATGTGATGCTCAATCAGGATGAAGGTAATACCGCTATCGCGGATCTTACGAATAATGCGTAAGAGTTCTTTAATATCTGGAGCGGTTAAGCCGGCTGCTGGCTCATCCAACAAGAGTAACTCTGGATCAAGCGCCAATGCACGGGCTATTTCTAAGAGGCGTTGCTTACCATACGGCAAGTTGCGCGCTTCTTCATTAGCCAGATCATCTAAGCCAACGAATTTCAGTAGCGCTAATGCGCGTGCATGCGCTTCGGCCTCTTCTTTCTTGTAGCGTGGCAGATGTAAGGCAATTTCTATCATGTTGGACTTGAAGGTATGGTGCAAACCAACCAAAATATTTTGGATCGCAGTCATTTCACCGAAAAGCTGCACATTTTGGAAGGTACGAGCAATACCGGATAAAGCAATATCAGAAGAAGTCTTACCAACGACGCTCTCGCCTGCATATAAAACGCTTCCGGCAGTAGGTACATAAATACCTGTCAACACGTTCATCATGGTGCTCTTACCAGAACCATTAGGACCGATCAAACCATGAATGGTGCCGCGCTTGACGCTGAGATCAACATTATTCAAGGCTTTCAAACCACCGAACTGCATTAATAATGAATCCACTTTAAGAAGCTCTGCACCTGTGTTCTGCTTACCAACGGCGCTAATGAAGCTGATAGAGTCATCTACCACTTCAGCATCTTCACCACGAGTGGTTTTTGCTTTACCAACCATCGATTGGTAGAAGCTCTTAGTAAAACCAACGATACCGTTCTGTAAGTAGTACACCACCAATAAAATCATGAAGCCGAAAATACTGAGACGCCAGTCTGAGATGCTGTTCAACCAAAAGGAAAATGCTGCTAAACCAACAACGCCAGCTAAAGGAATGGCAACACGTCTTGGGGTAGTGAGTTGTTTAGATAAGGCCATTGCCGCACCAGCTACAACCACAATCGCAATAATCGAAGCCACGATGCGGAAGAGATAGATGTCGTCCAAGAGTTTTGGCAACAACACAATAATGGCCGCACCAATCACTGCACCCAGGCGTGATTTACGTCCGCCCATAATGATGCCGAGCAAGAAAAGAACAGCAAGTTCATTGTTATAGGTGTTGGGTGAGATGTATTGCTCAGAGTAGGCATATAAGCAACCTGCCAGGCCAGCAAAGCCAGCACTAATCACAAAGGCAATCACCTTAAAGCGATAAACCGAGACGCCCATACAGTCACAAGCAATTGGGCTGTCACGCAAAGCCTCGAAAGCGCGGCCAATTTGTGATTTCACAAAACGATCCACAATGACCATGGAGATAATCAAGATCGCCGAAACCAGCCAGAAGTATTCTGCCTTAGTCATTGGTACGCCCATGAGTTCAGGCTTAGGAATCTTGATACCCAGCGGACCTTCAGTCAACCAAGTCATCTCATTAATCAGAATCTGCGCAATCGTACCGAATGCCAAGGTTACCATCGCCAGATAAGGTCCGATCACCTTCAAGGCTGGTAATGCCAAGATACCGCCAAAGAATGCAGTCACAATAATTGATGCTGGAATAGTTCCCCAAATGGTCCAACCAAAGTGGAAGTACAAAACACCAGCCGTATACGAACCAATTCCAAAAAGCGCTGCATGCCCTAAAGACACTTGACCGATATAACCCACCACGATATCCAATCCAAACAACAGAATGGTGTAGATCAGAATAGTTTCAGCTAAGTGAATGTAATAAGGATTATGAATAAATAGTGGCAAACAAAATAAGCCAACTATCGCAATTAATAGGGGTAATAGAGACTTCAATTTCATCATTAAACTTTCTTAATTGCAGATTTGCCGAAGAGACCAGATGGCTTGTACGCCAATACCAGCAATAACAAGATCAAGCCAGGCACATCTTTATAACCGGTGGAGATATAAAAACCAGTAGCAGTCTCCACAATGCCTAAAATCAAGCCGCCCACAATAATCCCCATACCACTTGATAGGCCGCCAATGATTGCAACTGCGAAAGCTTTTAACCCTAAGGCGCCACCCATCGTTGCACCAGTTAAAGTCAAAGGTGCAATCAACACACCAGCAAAGGCTGCGGTAAGTGATGACAGTGCATAAGAGAAGGTGATGACCATGCTGGTATTAATGCCCATCAGGCCAGCAGCATCTCGGTCATTGGCTGTGGCTACTACCGCTTTACCGTATATCGTCTTCCGGTTAAAGAATTCAACCAGGAGCATCATTGCTAAAGCACCAAACACCACCAAAATTTCCATTGGCAGAATATTGGCACCTAAAAAATTCATTGGCTCCATCGGCAGCGGTGATGGGAATGGCAATGCATCGCGACCCCAGACATTTTCAGCAACGTTTTTGAAAATGATGCCCAGAGCGATGGTAGACATAATCCAACCAAACTCCGATTTAATTTTGATGGCGGGGCGCACACCAATCAGCTCAACAAAGCTACCTTGAATCATGCCGAATAGACACACTACTGGAATCATTACCCAATAATTCATGCCGAAGGTGTCAACGCAGGTTAGACCAACCAGAGCACCTAACATCAGGGCCTCCCCTTGACCGAAATTCAATGTACCTGAGGTAGCAAAAGTGAGCTGGAAACCGAAAGCGATGACCGCGTAGATCATCCCCACCGCTATACCACTCGAAAGGATTTGTGCAAACATGTCCATGTGATTGGCCTAAATATACTTAAAACTGTTTTATTAACGAATCCGACATTGTAAGCAAAACGCCGCTTTGTGGGCGGCGTGTTGCTCTAAGAAATGGTGCAGTGCAAAATGATGTTTGGATTTTGCCTGCTAATTTACAGAATTACTTCTTCTTCGCAACGGCGTCCTCTGCATTTAAGAACTCAACGCGGCCGTTCTCAACTACGCCCATTACTACATCTTTTGTCTTAATTGCTTCATGATCTGTTGCAGAGAATGGCTTGTTGTAAGTCATTACAACACCATCAACAGGAGTCTTCAAATCTTGTAATGCTGCCAAGATCTTTGGTCCCTCTGTGCTGTTAGCTTGTTTAATTGCAGCAGCCAAGAGATATACAGAATCGTAACCTTGGGCTGCTGATACTGGGGAGGCAATGATGCCATTCTTTGGCTTGAACTCTTTGAGATAGTTATCAACGAATGTTTTACGCTTTGGAGTAGTGGCAGGATTTTGAATAAATGTTTCTGGCATTGTTGCACCATTACCATTCTTGCCAGCGGTATCAATAAAGCTAGCCATTGACAATGTCCAGCTACCAATGATTGGCTTCTTCCAACCCAACTTCGCCATGCCGTTCGCAATTTGCGCGAGCTCTGGTCCAATTGCATAAGTCAATATGACATCTGCGCTAGCATTTTTTGCTTTCAGCAATTGTGATGTCATGTCAACGTCACCAATATTAAATTTCTCAACAGCAACAGGAGTAACTCCATAAACCTTTAAAGCCTTTTCCATATCTTCACGACCTAATTGACCGTAGTTAGTGGAGTCGGCCAAAATCGCTACCTTCTTCAAGCCACGCTTCTCGACCGCCTCCTTGGCAATCATTGGGGCTTGAATACTATCAGGCGCACCATTACGGAAGACGTAGTTCTCTTTTGCATCTGGGAATTGTTTGGTAATCAAAGTTCCAGTAGCAACGTTGTTCATTACTGGAATTTTGGCATCTTGATAGAAGCGCTGTGAAGCTAATGCAACACCAGTATTAATGTAACCCAAAGTAGCAACTACTTTTTCGTTATTGATCAACTCTTGGGCAATTTGCACGCCACGTTCGTTCTTCGCTTCATCGTCACGCTCAACCAATACGAGCATGTTGCCATTAACGCCACCAGCAGCATTAATTTCTTTTGTAGCAAGACGCACACCATCACGCATACTCACACCCATTGAGGATGAGCCGCCAGTAAATGGGCCTGAAACACCAAGCTTGATATCGGCAGCATAGGCTCCGGTTGCAAGCATTGCAGTAGCAGCTACTGCAAAAATGTGATGACGAATGTTCATAAAGTCTCCATGACTAAAAATGCTAATTAAATAAATACTTTTTTATGGGCAATACATAGACCAAGAGTTATCTTACTGTTAATACAAAGGTAAAAAAAGGGCTTTGCATTAGGGTTTTACATTAGTCACGATAGCTGACAATCCAAAACTTGACTAAGGCTTGCTAAAGCTATTTTTGAGGTTTGGCCAAAATAGATTGATTACCAAGCCAACAATCACCAAACCCGCAGCCAATATTTTCCAAAGCGGTAAAGATTCACTTAAGAAGATGGCCGAAGCCCCCATACCAAAAATGGGTACCAATAAAGGGGCTGGCGCTATCACTGCAGCGGGATGTTTAGAAAGGAGCCACCCCCAAGCCGCATATCCAAATAGCGTATTAGCCCAAGACTGCCAAAGGACGCCAGCCCAAGCCCCCACTGGGGCAGAAATCAGGGAGGCACTCATTTGCTGCCAACCACCTTCAAAGACTAAAGAGATGAATAAGAGTGGCGGAATCGAAAATGCGCTTGCCCAAATCACATAAGCGAGCATATTGATTGAGCCAGCACGGCGACTCACTGTATTCGCTACGCCCCATGAGAACCCAGAGAAGACTACCAAAGCTAAACCTAAGAATGTTGTATTGGCATCAGTGTGCAGCGCAATAATTCCTAAGCCAATCAATGCCACTGCGACTGCCACCGCTTGATAGAGTCTCAAACGCTCTTTGGCAAAAAATATGGCAAAGCCGATAGTGAAAAATACCTGCGTCTGAATTACCAAAGAAGCCAAACCAGGAGAGATCCGACCATCTATCGCAAAATACATCACGCCGAATTGCCCTACCCCCACTGCAACCCCATAAAGACAGAGATTCCACCACGGCACCTTCGGCTTGGGAAAGAAAAATACCAAGGGTAGCAAAGCAAATATATACCGCAGTGCAGCAAATAAGAATGGGGGGAAGGACTCCAGAGACAGCTTGATCACTACAAAGTTAGTGCCCCAGACCGCCACAATGGCTAAGGCTAAGAGCAGATGGCTCGAGGGAAGCTGGTTACGGTGAGTATTGATAGAGATATTTTATGCTGACTACCGCTCACTACTACTGACTCGTGAGCAACTCCGCAACCCGCTCAGCAATCATCATCGTCGGAGCAGCGGTATTTCCGGAAGTAATATTTGGAATGGCAGAGGCGTCCACTACGCGAAGATGATGAATCTCCCTTACCCGCAATTGAGAATCCAACACTGCCATCGGATCATCAGCGCGTCCCATCTTGCATGTCCCCACCGGATGAAAAATGGTGGTGCCAATATCACCAGCTGCTTTAACCAATTCTTCATCCGTTTGGTATTGGGCTCCCGGCTTGTATTCTTCGGGGGAATAAGGGGCAAGTGCAGCTTGCTGCACAATATTGCGCGTTAAGCGCAAACATTCAGCAGCCACTTTGCGATCTTCCTCGGTCGATAAATAATTGGGATGAATGAGCGGTGCTGCTTCAGGGTCCAATGAATTGATGTGAACACTGCCGCGGGATGTGGGTCGTAAATTGCAAACGCTCGCAGTAAATGCATTAAAAGAATGCAAATCTTCACCAAACTTTTCTAGAGATAAAGGTTGAACGTGGTACTCCACATTCGCACTCTGTTGTTCCGGAGAGCTGTAGGCAAATGCGCCCAACTGGGAGGGTGCCATGGACATCGGACCAGAGCGCTTAAAGAGATACTCCAATCCAATCATCAGCTTGCCAAACAGGCTATTGGCTTTGGTGTTTAGAGTTTTAATGCCCTCGACCTTGTAGATCATGCGTAACTGCAAATGATCTTGTAAATTCTCACCAACCCCAGGGAGGTCGGCAATTACTGGAATACCCAAGGAACTTAGAATTGCTGCCGAGCCAATGCCTGAACGCTCCAATATTTGTACGCTACCAATTGCACCAGCACTTAATAACACTTCGCCACTATGTTCGATGTTGCAGAAAGCCTCAGATGCGATACCGTCTTTGAGAAATTCCACCCCGTAACAATTTTTAGTAATTGGATCTATCTTCAACTTATTCACTACGGCTTCAGTAATCACCGTCAAATTGCTTCGTTTTGCTGCATCCCGCAAAAATGCTTTCGAAGAATTTAATCGCCAGCCCGCGCGCTGATTGACATCAAAATAACCCACGCCAAAGTTATCACCGCGATTAAAGTCCTCTGACGCTGGAATACCTGCCTCAACAGCAGCCTCTTTAAATCGATCCATGATGGGCCAGCGCAAGCGTTGCTTAGACACAGTCCACTCCCCACCTTTGCCATGCCATTCATTAGCTTTGCCGTGATAGTCCTCAAATTGCTTAAAGCGCTTTAAAGCATTTTCCCAAGACCACGAGTCATCACCAGTTGCCTGAACCCAAGATGCGTAATCACCTGCTTGACCTCGCATATAGATCATGCCGTTGATAGAGGAG
>Ga0114959_10004877_pt1 | contig 10153 bp, 11 predicted proteins | sample C_130625_EF_Meta_FD_87317 | JGI IMG/M metagenome (GOLD analysis project Ga0114959, IMG submission 87317) | Freshwater microbial communities from Lake Croche, Canada to study carbon cycling - C_130625_EF_MetaG | ecosystem: Environmental > Aquatic > Freshwater > Lake | place: Lake Croche, Canada...
AGCGCTCATGCGACTTTATTGTCTGCGATGGGATCCCGGAAATTCAAAGTCAAAATTGCCGCTCCTGCTGAATGCAGTCGTGTTTGTGACAGAGACGTTGGATTTGGCAGAACCGCCAAAGCGCAATGAAATGGAGATCGGACTCATGCTGCAAAAGATTCCGCAGTGGATCGAAACAATTCAAAACACAAAGAACACTTTTTCTTCGAGGTCTTAAGTAAATACATACATGGCGCACATCGGAGACTCACAAAAAGTGCAGATTTCGGCGTTCCAGGCGCTGCTCTTCTACATCCTCGTCAACCCTATTACATTCCGGGTGGTAGACGGTCTCATTGCGCAAGTCCTGGGACCCTACACGTCGCTGCGCGTCTACGAAAACAACGCGCCGACGGGGTTCGGTCTTCTGCTGCACTCTGCGGTCTTCTTTGGCGTGACGCTGGGACTCATGTATATTTAATTTAAGTACATCGCGACACTATATGCAATGCCAACCCGCCGCTTTCAGGTGACGCGACTCACGACGTATCCCTACGCCCTGCCGAAACCTATCGCGCACTACAAGGCGCACATGGTCTGGTCGGGCGTCCTGCAAGTGAATACGACAGATAAGACGTGCCGCAAGTATTCCCCAGAGTTTGACTTTACGACAGAAAACCGGGCACTTGTCGTCATGGAGGAAACGCCCTACCCCAACCATCTCTCGCACGTTGATATGGTCGAAACGTCGAGCATCACTGTCTACAACAAGCACATGTGGGCAGAAAACGATCAACTGTTTATTGAACTCAGATAAGAAGTCGCGCTCGGGTCGGTGGTCTCGACCCATTTGGGCATCCACATGTGCGGAATCACTTTCGCGGCATTTGAATACTCTGCATTGAATATGGATTTATAGTATCCTGCTTCGTCGTCGCGCGCATACCATTTTTGAGTCGAACCGTCCGTGTTGACGCCGTCGCTGAACGCTTCCTTGCGGCGCCACAGCACGTCGGGAGGCAGTATCTCAGACAGTTCAAACGCCTCGCGAAGGATCGCCTTTTCGATGCGGGAGTGGGATGTGCGGAGTTCGACGGGAACGGACAACCAGGTTTGGACGACCTGCTTATCAAGGAAGGGCGTGCGCGCCTCGAGACCGTGCGCCGCCATGCAGCGGTCAGAGCGCAGAACGTCAAACATGTGGATTTCACCGAGAAGGCGCAGAGTTTCTGCGTTAAAGTGAGCGTCTGTGGGAGCGTTGCGCATGTAGAGGTATCCCCCGCCAATCTCGTCGCTGCCGTCGCCGTTCAGAACGACTTTGCAGTCCGTGTTCTCCTTGATATAGCGTCCGAGCAACCAGTTGCCCACGGACGCGCGCACCGTAGTAACATCGTAGGATTCAATGTCACGAATGACCTGGGGAACGACTTGGTAGAAATCTTCGGGCGTGACAACGATCGCAGTGTGCGAGGATCCAATATAATCAGCAACCTTGCGGGCGTATTTGAGGTCGGGAGACCCTGCCATCCCGATACTAAATGTCCTAAGTTTAGGCGCGCCGCGGGGGCGGAGTTCGGAGGCGGCGATGGCAGCAACGAGACTGGAGTCAAGACCGCCGCTGAGGAGGGCGGCGATGGGGCGCTCAGTGTTCATCACGCGTTTCTGCACTGCGCGAATGAGAGCATCCCGCAAGCAGTAGTGCGATATGCGGGGAGTGCGGAACGAATCGAGAGATACGATGCTCGTCGTGTGAAAGCGCTTGGCGTCGTGAAACGCACCGTTGCTGCGGTGATAGACTGCAATTGTTCCGGGTGGAAAGGGGCGGATGTTTGTCGCGCCGCCAGGAAATCCCTTGACTTCGGAGGACCATAGGTGAGACGATCCTTCGTATCTGGCGTGAAAGAGCGGGCGGACGCCGAACGGATCGCGCCCGATAAATACAAAGTCGCGCGCAACATAAATCATCGCAAAGACTCCGTCGATTTCGCGGCACGCGTCGGCAAACCCGATCTTTTTGATGAGGTCCAGAAGGATGCCGCAGTCCCCGTCGCCAGACTCGGAGAGGTCGTATTTTTGGCGGAGTTCGACGTGATTATAGATCTCGCCATTGCACACGAGTTTGCAGTCGTCTTCGTTGACAAACGGTTGGTCTCCGCCGTCGCCAAGACCGTTGATAGCGAGGCGCGTGAACCCGAGAGATACGCCAGAGTAATACTTGATGGTGCAATACTCGGGACCGCGATTTCGGAGGGCGTCGATGCAGTAGGGGAAAGATTCAGAGTGAGGACCGAGACAGCACCAAATTCCGCACATTGTGTGTTTAAAGTCGATCCTAGTAAACCTCATAGACTGATAATGATTGAGAACCTGCTGTATACTGCTCTCGCAACCCTGCTGGTCATCATAATTTTGCACGTTGGGGTGTTTTGGGTCTCGCGGGTAATTCAACCCCCGAAACCGCGTGTGGTCTACATGCAGTCGCCGCTCCAATACAACACTCTGCCGCTGCCCGCGCCCGCACCTGCGCCGCTTTTGCAGCAACCGCCTCCGCCCCCGCCGGCACCGCCGGCACCCGAAATCAAACTTCCGACGTATGATTCTCCGCCGCCTACGGCAGCAGCAGCAAAACCCATGCTGCCGTCCCTGCCGCCTCCGATCGAGACGCGCGACGCCTCGCGGTCGCCGCCCCCAGCGTCTTAAATGCAGTCCGCGTATTAAAGTAAAGTAAATGAAGCGACTGCAGACTCTATACCAGTGGGATCCCGAAACGCGCATGACGCGTCAGGCGACGAAACCTATTCAGGGTCACACTGTGCGAGTCCCGCAGGGCGACGGAATACCCGGGTGGTTGTGCTTGACGCGCAGCGATCCGACGCCGGTCGCGCTATGGGTCCCGAGAAAGGCGAATGCGAAACCGCAGATATTCCGGATCGCGATGGACGAGCGGTGCTTCGAGGACAGTATTTTGCGCGTCGAGTATACACCCACACATCTGTATATTGCAGATGTGTGGATGTGGAACGGTATAAAAGTTTTCAACAGGACGTCTTTTGCGTGGCGTCAAACGTTTCTTGCCGAGATTCTCCCGCTGGTATACACGTCGTGTCCCGGTTTCGAGTCGAGGGCAGTCGAGTTGCGGACGGTGGACAATCTAAAGAAGGATATACGCGGATACGAATATTATAGCGACCGCATTGCTGAAACGGGACTGTTTCGGGTGGAGGACGTTCGTGCGCCCTCCCCGCCCCCTCCTACCGATCGGTACCGGATTATGACGACAGATATTCCCGACGTCTATAAACTCGAACGCGACCTTGGATACTTGCGCGTTCGGACGCTCGAATTATCGCTGGTTTTGCGGACGATGGGATCCTCCTTCTATTTGCGGTGCGTGAAAAATCCCGAGGACGATGATACATGGACGCCCGTAATAGAATCTCGCGAGAATACAAATACAAATGACAGATGAACTAGTAACAGGAGGTCGTCGTTATAAGCACCGACGGAATACTCGCTCACGCCGCGTGCGCCGCGTGCGCCGCGGAGGAGGGTATGGTTTTGGAGGGTCCATCCTTTCGGACGCGGGAGGGGCGAACGCGGGGGCGGCGCTGTGGGATAGCAAACCCGGATCGTGCGGGACGGGCGGGGACGTCGTGAACCGCGGAGGAAACAACACGCTGGCGGGCGGACGCAGGCGGCGGCGGCAGAAGCGCAAAGTCACGCGGCGGCGGCACCGCCGGCACCGCGGAGGCAACCGATTGGCGCTCGTCTCTCCTCATGTCGGATATGGATACACCGGCACCGGCATCGCAGGATTTACCGACCCGACACCGAACGGCGGAAATTCTGTCGTCGTGTAAGTAATAAGAGGAGTCACAAATGAAGACAGATACAGTCGTTGCAGCAACGATGCTTTTGATCGCTGTCGTGTTTCTCGTCCAGCGCAAAGTCGGATATCTTGCAGTCTGGTTGCTGCTCATTACCGTCGTGATTGGTTACGGAGTCAAGATGCCGCTAACGGGCGCCGTCGTTCTGGGTGTGGGAACGGTGGCGGCAGTCGTATACATCTCGGGAGAGACGCTCAAGGAAACCTATCAAAACCCATCCAAGAAAAACAAAAAAAGCAGCAGCAGCAGTGAACTCGAAGAAGAAGAAGAAGAATCCAAACCAAAGTCCTCGGCGCCAGAACCGTCATCGGGCGAGCACCACCTTGATGCGGGCACCACGATCCTGCACGCCTTCCAGAAACTGAACCCCGAACAGGTTCTGCAGATGCGCGACGATACCAAGGAACTCATGGAGACGCAGAAGCAACTTGTGGAAACGCTCTCCTCGCTCGGACCTCAGGTGCAGCAGGGCGCGGATCTCGTGGAGAGTTTCAAGCACATGTTTTCCGGAAACCTACCCGAGGTTCTTGGGCAGTGAAAGTAGACGCGCGCCGGCAGCGTAGCGAAACAGGCGGTGTCGCGGATCCTTTGAGCGAATTGAATATTCCATTCCGAGAGCAGCATTGGTGACGATGCGCCACCCCATAATTGTTGTTCCGAGATTGTAGTGCTCTACAACCTCGAACCAGCGACGGACCGACGCCACGATGACGTTGAGCGTGTTGACAATGTAGAGAACAAATGAAAACGTGGAGATTTCGTAGGAACCCCCAAAATAAATATACCAGTGCGGAACCAGCATCCAGGTGATCCAGAAGAGACAGTGTAGCGCGGGTTGGAACCAGAGCGCGGCGTGAAATCCGGCGCTCTCTAGCAAGTTTTTGGGTTGAACCCGGTTGTCCAGATCTATATATTTCCAGATGATGCTGCCGTGATTAGTTGGCGCCTCCGTCTTCATCCGATTCAATTACGATACCTTCCGAAGGAAATTCGGTTTCTTCAAACGTCTCGGGGTGAATGTAAACCCACCTCTGCGACCCCGGAAACACGTGCTGCAAGAGTTCAAGCGTTATTTTGTTTCCGGGGTAAATGAATTCCTCCATCTCGTAGGTCTTGTCCTGCAGACTCTTTGCGGAATCGTAGCACCCGATAAAGAACCACGGCGGTGGGGGCGGACGACCCATACTAAGTGCAGCAGTGTTTTCTGCGCTGCCGCTGGCGTGGTGCACAACCCGTTTTACCAGCGTGTTGGAGTACGTCCGGGTCTCAATCTTGAATGAAGCAGCGTCCTCCCATGTCGAAGTATACGCCGGAAGCGTTTTTACAGTCTTCTTGCGAGGACAGCAGAATTCGCGGAGGTATATCCACCCCCGCAGTCCGTAATAGATAACTTCGTTCATTATTATGAATTTGAACGAACGGTGCGTTTAAAGGGAACTCATGACCGTCCGGTCGATTTCGAGACCCATCGCGATGGACGTGCCGAGCGCCGTGACGATAAAGGGTGTGGCGATGAAGACCCACGAAATAATACCAAGGTCGAGGCGGCACAGGAGGTCGAGAACAAAGACGGTCGCAAGTCCAAATACGCCCTTGACTGCGAAGGTGACCCAGGCGAAATCGGCAGCGTCGAGACCCAGTTGGATCGCGACGTAGAGGGCGTAGAGCAGTGCGGGCGGACAGAGGTTGTCGATGAATTTCATTTTCGGTGTTTGTGTATAGTCTATAAAAAATGAGCAGCACTTCCCTGATTGAGCAAGTTGTATCGATGACTGGAGTAACGTCCGAGATTGCGAAAAAGGTTCTGGAAGACAACGGGAACGACGTGATTGCGGCAGTCGACGCGCTGTCTGTCGCGCCCGTAATTTCGGGGACGCGCTACATCCCCCCATCCCCGAAAATCGACGATGGGTTGGACGAGGAGACGCGAGAGAAACTGCGCGACGCGAGGGCGTTTGCCGACGTTCTCAACGCTTCACCACGAAACGACCTCCGCGGAAAGGCTGCCTCGCACTACCCATCTGTGAGTGCAGATTTTGCGAAGGGGCAGCAGAAAGAGACTGCCTCTCTCCAGTAGACGAAGACGAGGACGAGGAGTCTTCTTTGGGCGGCGCATAGTGAATGGCATATTCGACCATCTTGTGCTCCATGTCGCGCGCATCTTGGAAAATGTTCATTCCGTATGTCGTATCATACGCCTGCTTTGAATATCTCGCATACTCTGCCGGGTCGTCGAGTTTCTCGAGGGCGCTCGACCAGTCGTCAAGCGTGAAACTGTCGCACGCCATCTGACTCTCGCCGATCCACTCTTGCATGCCCTCGGTGCTCCCCGAAAGGCGCGCTGCCGGATTCTTGCGGTCCATGGGTTTAGAATACAGGACGGGAATGCCGTTATACATTGCTTCGAACGCCACGCGCCCCCAACTCTCGTAGAGAGACGGCGTCACGAGAATGCGCGTCTTGGCGAGGACGACGCGAATATCGTCCTGAATGTCCATCCACTCAATGTTGCGAATGTTTTCGGGGACGCGAATGACATTGTAGTAGGGGCGGACTGCCAGGAACTTGCGATGAGGATGAGTTTTCGCCAATTCAAGGAATAACCCGAGTCCCTTGAGCGCATTTGCGTTAATCATTGTAATGCATTCGCCGGGCGGGAGAGTGTCGCGCGGGTGCATCCTGAGTTCGTGTTCGAGCATGATGGGGCGAATGGTATCAAACGCCTTGAAGAACGTGGGATTCAGAATGAGGGGTCGCGCGTGGTCGGTAATGTGCTTTGAAATCACCCAAATAAACTCCGCCCAGTCGTATTTGACGGGACTGTTTATATATTCCAGATTCTCCCCAAAGTGCATGTTGATGATGAGCGGTTTTCGGAACTGCCCGTTCAACCTCCGGACGGTGGGGAGAAAGGGGTAGTGCGGGGTAGACCATACGTTTGCAGTATTCAGTTCGCGCTCGGCGTTCGTGTAAAATGTCCAATTGAACCCGCGGTAATTTCCTTGAATCGGCGCATTTCCGCGCCGAATGGTCACAAAGTGAACGGTGTGACCGAACGACTGTAGAATTTTTGCCAGAGCAATGTCGTGAAAGAACGCACCGCATGGGTCTGGCATATATTGTGCGAAAAAGACGACCTTCATCGCAGCGAGTATTGTAGTTAGTTCTGAACGGATTTCTTGTAAAGGAGACGCGTGGCATCTCCGCCGCGCGACCAGGACTGCACAAAGTTATTGACGTCCTTCATTTCTGCTTGGACGCTCGGGAGTTGGGGATCATACTGGTTAGCAAAGAACTTGTCGGTGACCGTCGAGCACTCTTTCGGCGTGCGGATCATGGCGCTCTGGATCAACTGACTCTCAATGTCCTTGTTTGCTGCGGACGGACCGCCGCCCAAATTGGGCGTCGTCGCCCAGGGACGGGCGAACGTCTGCTGGTGTCCCTTGACGCGCTGCGTATTCACGTCTCCCAGCAACAGACGCGAATACAGATCCGTATCACACCCGCCTGCTGCCGTATTTCCAAAGTTTCCGGTATAATTCATCGTGACAAATTGAGACGCCCACGACGCTTTGGGGTCAAAATCCTGGCACCCGGCAGAGGGTTGGGCAGTGTTCATGTAGTAACTCTGCTGCGCGGCGTTGTCGCGCACGTCGTATTCCGCGTGCTGAACGTCGTTTTTGGGACGCGTGGGCGCATAAAACCACGACGTCGGGTTTAGCGTCTGGGGTTCCATACTCGTCATCTTTCTTCTTATTCACCTGCTCACAAATTGTTCTTCTTCTTTTCCTCAAAAACGGAAGCGTACCCCGTTTTCAAAGTGTCTGGCATTGATATAGACAGGGGAGATGCAACCGTGCGATTGGATCGACCACGACGACTACTCGGGAAAGTATTGCATAGACGTATACGGGCGCAACGATGACGAGGAATGTATTCTGCTCCGCGTGCAAGGGTATAAACCCTACCTCTACGTCGGATACGATCCAGACCTGCAGAAGAAACTCGTGGGCGTCGTGAGCAGGTGCACGCTCACGGAGCAGCACAAGTATGACTGCTTTGAAGGTTTCAACGACTACAAGACGACGCACGTGTGGAAGGTCGAGGTGGATTCCATCAAGGATTATCGCAACCTGTCCAAATACGTCAAGGAAAAGTGCAAAAAGGTCTATGAAGCGAACCTGCCGCCGCTGCTGCGCTTCTACCATGACCACGAGATCCTGCCCGCCTCGCCGCTCTCCTACATTTCCTCCGGCAAACTCAAGCATTCTGAACTCAAAGCGTTCCTCGTGCACGTCAGCAACGTCAAGAGCGACCCCACGCGCGACATTCCCCTCAAGATATCCGCATACGACATTGAGTGCATGTCCAAGAGCGGTCAGTTTCCGGTCGCAAAAAAGACGTGGGACTTTGTCCTGTCGAAAATCCAGAAGGATCTCGAGGACGCGCCCGAGGACGAGACATATGCGGCAATCTTCCGCAAGCGCCTCGAAATGGAGGGACTCGCGAAACCCCTGAATGTCGAGGCGTTTGTGCGCGCCAACCACGTGGCCATCGAAACCGGCAACTGGGGAGTGGTGGAAGACGAACTGCGGCGGGCGTGCGGCGGAAATATTGGCGACCCCGTCATCCAGATCGGCGTCACGTTTCGCTGGTCCAACAACATGCTCAAATCCGTCAAGCGCAAGGTCTTTGTCGTGGGAACGGTCGCGAAATCCACGGACGACTGTGAGTATGTCGGGTTTCCGACGGAAGCAGATATGATTGAGGGGTTTGAGACCTGCATCCAAGAAGAGAACCCGGACGTCATTTGCGGATACAACACCTACGGTTTCGACGACGGGTTCCTCATGACGCGCGCGGTCCTGAACGGCGTGAAACTGAACTTGGCGCGCGGACCCGTGTGGAACCGTAATCCCGACGACCCCCTCGAACACAAGACCTTTGAACTCGCGAGCGGCAAGTATAACGTCCACTACATTCCCACACCCGGTCGTCTCACGATTGATCTGCTGCTCAACATGCGCCGCGAGCACAATTTGGATTCCTACACCCTCGACAATGTCGCGTCCAACTTTCTGCGCGACAAGGTCGTCAAAGTCGAGAGCGAGGTCATTCACACCAAGACGACGCGCGGTCTCTACGTCGGAAACTATATTAAACTTGACCTCGTGGGAAACACGATGAACCCCTACAAGGACGGCAAGAAGTTCCGCGTCGTGGCGCTGACGACCAAGACAATCACGCTCGACGAGGCGATTGAAGCGCCTGCCGACTGTGCGATGGAGTGGTCCTTTACGAAAGACGACATTCACCCGCACGACCTCTTTCGCATGCATGAAGGAACTGCCGACGACCGCGCGACGATCGCCAAGTATTGTATCCAGGACTGCGATCTTGTTCTGACCCTCATGGCGAAACTGGACACGCTCGTCAACGCCCGCGGCATGGCAGACGTCTGCTTCGTGCCCCTACAATTCCTCTTCCTGCGTGGTCAAGGAATCAAGATCTTCTCGCGCGTCGCCTACGAGGCGTCCAAGCGCAACCAAATTCTCATTACGCAGCAGTCCTACGACGGTGATACGGGATACGAGGGCGCGATCGTGATTTCGCCCAAGATCGGCATGTATCTCGACACGCCCATCGCCGTTCTGGATTTCAACAGTCTGTATCCCTCCTCCATGATTGGCGAGAACCTCTCTCCCGACACCTTTGTCTGCATGAAGACCTACAACAACGAAGGGCGTTTGCTCTCCTACGAGGGACTCGCGCCCGAAAAAGTCAAGGGTATTCTCAACTGCCGCGAAGTCACCTACGACCTCAAGAATGACGACGGCAAGATTACTGGACGGTGCACGTGCGTCTACGTCCAACCCACTGCAGACAATCCTCTGTCAGTAGGTCTGATTCCGACGGCGCTCGAGATCATGCTCAAGAAGCGCAAGGAGGCGCGCAAGAAGATGGAGGATTCAACGATCGACGACGCGCAAAAGTCGGTCTACAACGGTCTGCAACTCGCCTACAAGGTCGTTGCGAACTCGATTTACGGTCAGATGGGGTCCAAGACGTCTGCGATCCGCAAGATATGCGTAGCAGCGTGCACCACCGCCGTCGGGCGTCGGCAACTACTGTTTGCGAAGGAAACGGTTGAGAAAGAATACGGAGCAGACGTAATTTATGGCGACACGGACAGTATATTTATTAAATTCCCCGGTAAAACACTCGTCGAATCTATAAAAGCAGCACAGGATTCTGCAAAACTCATTACATCCCTCTGCCCGCACAAG
>Ga0114959_10004878_pt1 | contig 10148 bp, 5 predicted proteins | sample C_130625_EF_Meta_FD_87317 | JGI IMG/M metagenome (GOLD analysis project Ga0114959, IMG submission 87317) | Freshwater microbial communities from Lake Croche, Canada to study carbon cycling - C_130625_EF_MetaG | ecosystem: Environmental > Aquatic > Freshwater > Lake | place: Lake Croche, Canada...
ACCACGAGAAAAACCAAACAAATGAATCTTGTCGTAATACGTAGCGAGTTGTCCATCCGGACCATACGCTAAAAGAGTGTTAAGTACCTTACCTTCATCATCGGATACCAGAGGAATGGTGCCGCCGATTAGCCAGATACCGCACTCACGCGCCATCGTCGACATGAATTCTTGCAGTGGCCCATTACCCATTGATTCAGCATGAGCTAGTTTGTCGGTATCTTGCTGACCGAGGATGGCCCAGTACTCAGGCAACAAGACTACCGTAGCGCCCAACTCAGCTGCCTCAAGAATATAACGAACTGCGGTTTGTTTGTTTTCTTCTGGGAGCGGTGTCGACACCATTTGCACGGCAGCGACTTTAATCTTGGTTTGCATGGTAGTTTCTCATTGCTGAGCAGGCTTCTCAGCTTCGATAACAGGTAACTTGCGTTTGGCGGTAGCTTTCTTAACGACAGGATCTTTCCATGGACCCGTCACCTGATACTCCTGCGTGAGGGCTTGTGACAAAGGGCTACGCAAAAATAACTGCGCTAAAAATGATCCCAAACCGACCACAGGATTGATCGCTAGTCCATAAACCACGGACGCACCACCGGCATTTAGTTCTGGAATGACCACAACATTTAAATTTTGCGTTTCATCGTTTAAATCAACGGTGCCATCCATCAATACGACTGCATTCACTCCACGCATCTTAAACGTATCTGTTTTTAAAACGCCACGCGCGATAACGGCGGTGCTAGCCATGCTGTCGAATGCAAAACCCTCAGAAAAAATATCACGAAAATCCAGCGTCAATCGGCGCGGCAATGATTGCAAACTCATTACGTTCAATAGCTTCGCTACTCCGGGATCTGCTTTCAAAAACTGACCAGATGCAATCTTAAGGCTGAGGTTCCCATTCATCGAAGGAAAATCAAAGGCATCGGGCGATCCTTTCCAACTAACCTCACCCTCAATACGACCTTTACCACCGCGCAAAGTTTTTTCAAATCCAATCCGGTCTAGCATACGCCCAGCATCGTTAATCTCCATTTCATACAACATCGTCGAGAGACTATCTGTTGCAAATACTTGCCACTTACCCGTGGCACGCAATGTGGCATCAGGATTGACGATGACTAGCTTACTGATACGCCACTCTCTGCCCGGGCCCAAGCCCGCATTGGTTGCACTTAACTCAAGCCGACCTAGCGACATACCTCTGAGCTGAAAATTATCGGCAACCACATCGAGACCAGGTAATTCACGCGAGGTTTTTTTGCCGCTCAACAGCTCAGTCACTTCAGACGCATCCGACTGAGGAATAACCAATGACGTGAAATTCGCTGTAAATTTTCCTGCTCCACGCTCAAACCATGGATCATCCCAACTTGCGTGTCCATTCGCCTGATCAGAATGAATATTAAATTGCCAGCCATCGCGTTGACGTGATGCGCCTAATACGGCATTAGTGAGAATACGATTCGCCAATATCAATTCACTGCTACGAATACCTATCATGTCAGGCGCAACAAAACTGTTGTAATCCATAGCTCCAGCGCTGCTCTCTGTACCACCTGTTTGATCACCTGTTAAGAGCGTAATAGTCGAACGCCAAGCATCAATGTCGACTGACGGCAAATTAATGTTGATACCCACGCCACTTTCTGGTTGCGGTGGCGGCAAGTTAACGCCAATACCTCCGCGGGCAAGCTTCCAGGGTGCATTGCGCGCATTAATTCGCTGACGCACATAACGCCCCGCAATGCTTTTACCTAAATTGATTTTTATTTCTTCTTGCTGGATTGAAGGATCAGCTGAGTTCAGCGGCGTCAACGCAAACCTTAACGGCAAAGCATCACCCATGCTCTTCACGAGTGGCGCCGGCAGGTCTAACACTACACCTACCAATGATGAATCGATGGTCAACTCTGGTCGCTGATTTTTTATCCGTAACATTGCAGAGTAACGCGTACCGCCCGATATTTTTTTGCTGAGTCTGCGTATGCTGGGCACGTTTAAACCACGCGCAATACCATCGACTGTCACTGAGCCATCCAGTCGAGTTTGTACCGTACCGTCTTTTTGTGTGCCTCCATTGATTAGAACATTACCGCCTAAGGATCCGCCCTGGACTCCATTGATCTGAAAACCATGGTCAGAAAATGATAATTCGCCGCTAGTGTTTTGAATGCTAGGCAATGAACGCCAGAGCTGAACTTCATTTCCTTGAAACCGTAGATTGCCCTGAACAGTTGGCTGCACACCTGCCGTCAAAGGCACTTGCAGTTGTAAGGCCACTCGAGCATTACCTGTTGCTCTCGACTCTTCAGTAATGTTATCGATCCAACCCGCAATAGGCGTGCTGTTCACAACGTTTAGCATAGCTTGAAGCGAGCCATTCGCCGTCCCATTCAAATCTAAAACAGCGCGCGGTGACACATAGTCAGGAATAACCGCATCGACGGCCGAAATTTGTACACCCGCTACGCGAGCACTATCGGCATGAACCTGAATACGAGCCTGGTCGAGTGTGAGCGTCCCTTTAATATTTTCAATGGGAGTCCAGAGTGGCGTTCTTTTATCCTGAGCAAATTCAAATGGTGCAGGGTTCAGCGTAGCGTCATTGATACGTGCATTGATTTTGAATACGCCAGTCGATTTTTCACCTGGCCGCTTAGACTCAAATGGAAATTTATCTAATTCTCCCTTAACGGCTAGCTGCACATCTTGAGCCTGACCCTCTAATAATGCACGACTAATCCAATCGCGGGTTAGTTGAGGTATACCCGCTGGTAAAAATCCGCCGACTCGCGTTACCTCAAGGGTGGGAATACGCAGCTGCACATCAATTTCACCCAGCTTATTTTTATCAAATGGCAGCGGTAAGTAATGTGAACCTTCGAGGGTGCCTTTTAAACCCTTCTGGATGAAATGCATATTCGCAATTTTCATCATCAGCCGATTACGTTCCCGCAGTGACCAATTGGCATCCAATACCAACTCTTCAAATGACAAGGTAGGATTATTCAGAATATCCGACACATAAAAAACGACGCCCTTACCAGTCAACTTGGCGGTACCACCCTCCTGCGTTGCATCGATTTCACCTGATAAGCCTTCAAAACCTGGCACGGCACTGCGTGCTGCAACATTCGGTGATGCCTCTCGTTCAGATTGAGGGCGCAGCGCTAAGCCAGCGAATTTGCCACTGAATCGATATTTTCCTGCACCTGGAAGGTTGCCGTCCCAGCTCGCGAGAAAATCATGTAGCTGTCCACGTGGCGCGAAATCTGCCAGCATCTGACGCTCGGTTGAGGACAACGGCAAATGGCCAGCTAAGCGCGATAGAGCTTCTAAATCAAGTTCAGTAATTTGTAACTCGTGATGTTCGTCGCGACCATCGCGTGAAGCGGTGTAAAAATGATGCGCTGTGGTTGAAGGGAGCACCTCACCTTGATCAGTACGTAGTGAGAAATTCGATAAGGTAATCGCGTGACCATGGGCACCAAAAGAAAATATTTTTTGCTTTAACCCTGACGCTACTTCACCCGCTGATATTCGACCACGAACTGCTACTAATTTAATTGGATCAAGCTCATCACTTAATTGCACCGACAGATTTTCCAGATCGAGATCTGCCGTGACGTTGACGATAACGCGATGATCAAATCGTAACCATGAACGGATAGCACCCGTGCCACCGGCTACTTTGTAAGGCCACGTAACGTAAGGCTTCCATGCTTCAAGATTCGTATTGCGCCAATCAACAAATAGCTCACCGACCCACTGATTAACATCCGACGCATGTGCAACAAAAGCAGGATGTTTAAATTCGGCCCTCACATCGATTGGAGCGGCTAACTCTTCAGGAGGCGTCGCGTTCAGTACAGCTCGATGAGTACGCCATTGATTTTGAAGTACGAAACTGACACGGCTTAAGGTGAGATCAGGCGCATCTCGTAAGGCATCGCGCCAGCGAACCCAGCCATCACGAATGACGATTTGATGCTGAGCCAATAGCCAATCGACTCCACTAGCCTGACCTTGTTTTTCAACATCAATAGCGATGCCGCCAACGAAAATTTTTCCTTCTTTATTTCGCTCTATTTCCAAATCGGGGCGAAGTATTTCTAATTGATCCAACCGGAGTTGTGCAGTCACCGCTGACCACCACGACACTGTGGCATACACATTGGGTAAGATCAGTGCACGCTCGCCTTGCTGGTTATAGATAATAAAATTATCTAATTGCAGGCGAGGATTTAGACCACTCCAGTCTGCGTGAATGGCGTTGATAGTAACTGGCCTGCCAAGAAAATGACTGGATAGCTGCTCGACCTCTGGCTTGTAGTGATCAATATTCGGAAGGACGAGATAGCGTAAAGACAGAAATGCAGCACAGAATGCGAAATAAAAAATGACGAGCGCGATTAACAACCAACCGAGCGCGTGATGCGTGATGCGGTTTGCTGATTCATAACCCGCTGAAAGTGCACGCCATCCGGCGGCTAAGACGCGCGTGATTGAGTTGTTAGATTGTGGATCGCTCGACATCGGTCGGACAGCTTCCTTGCTTCGTTAGTATCATAGTATTACATCGAGCTTACCGGCCCTCTTGCCGACGACGCAAACTCTAGCCAAATTACCTGACAACATAATGACCCTACCATCGCCCCTAACCGTCGTGAATAGCTCACGCTTCTTGCAACGATGGCTAGCTGCCAAGCCAACTCATGCCCCAGCATTAGAACAACTGGCTGAATTATCGCTTGACCAGCTTGATTTTGGACAGCTGCTTCACGCGCAACGACAAAATAATGTGCCTTTACCGGCCGCCATGCGTCGCCTGCGCAATTTACTGGTGGCGGCCATTGTTAGGAGTGACATCAGCGGAAAAGCCCAACTAGACGAAGTTTTAGCTGCGATCTCAGGTTTTGCTGAGTTCGCGATTCGTTCTCACCTGGAGGATCAATATCATCAGCTGTGTGCCAAACACGGCATACCAACGGGCGCAGAGTCTGGCCAAGCGCAGCAACTGATGGTGATCGGCATGGGCAAGTTGGGTGGCGCCGAACTGAATGTGTCATCGGACATTGATCTCATTTTTATCTATCCTGAAGAGGGAGAGACCGTCACAACAGAAGCTGACCAACGTTCACTATCCAACCACGAATTCTTCATCAGACTTGGAAAACGATTAATTGCCGACCTGGCTGAGGTGACTGAAGATGGATTTAGCTTCCGAGTCGACATGGCATTGCGTCCCAACGGAGGTTCAGGTCCGCTGGCCGCCAGTTTGAGCATGCTGGAAAACTATCTGATGGTTCAAGGGCGCGAATGGGAACGTTACGCTTGGGTTAAAGCACGTGCATTGACGGGACGCAGCGAGGACATCGCCGCTCTGGACGCCATCGTGCGTCCTTTTGTGTACCGACGCTATTTAGATTTCGGTTCTATCGATGCACTACGCAGCATGCATGCACAGATACGCGCCGACGTGATTAGACAAGAAACGCGCCATCCGGAACGCACTGTTAACGTCAAACTCGGGCGTGGCGGTATACGTGAAATTGAATTTCTTGCGCAAGTGTTTCAGCTCATACGCGGTGGTCGTGATCCCGAGCTACGCGATCGTTCCACACGCAAAACGCTACACACCTTATCCGAACGAAAGCTGTTATCTGCGTCCACTATCGAGCAATTAATCGACGATTACGCCTTTCTACGAAATATAGAACATCGAATTCAATATCTGGACGATGCACAAACTCATGTGCTGCCTTCCTCAGCAGAAGATCAACTGATTATCGCCAACATGACTGGCTTTACTGATGTGGCGGCGATGGTGGCTGAACTTGATCATCGCAGAGCACGTGTAGCAGCTCAATTTGACATTATCTTTGTAGAAAAAAATTCGCCTCGGTCGCTCGATAACGCGTCCGACTTAACTGTCTCTTTCCCCATTTTCGACGATATCGATCCGGAAAGGCTGTCAAACCATCTAGCCTCGATAGGCTTTGATGAGCCTGCGCTTTCTGCAAAAAACCTACTCACATCGTGGAACTCTACTCGTATTCGATCGCTCTCTGAACAACGCCGCACTCAGCTACATACTTTGATGAGAGCTGCATTACCCATCATTGCAGAACAGGTGGGATCACATGCCAGCACTTTGTATCGGCTCATCGATTTTTTTGAAACCATCGCACGCCGATCAGCTTATCTCTCTCTGCTGACTGAATATCCCCATACGCTGAAGCGACTAATACGCATGATGGCGGCCAGCGAATGGGCTGCAAAATACCTAACCCGCCATCCCGTGCTATTGGATGAATTACTCGATGATGAAAGTTTGCAGGCAGAGCCCGATTGGAAGGAATTTTCTACCGAGTGTCGCAGACAAGTCGCCGCTTTTAGCGGAGACACCGAGCGACAAATGGATGTCTTACGTGAACAGCATCATGCTCAGCTATTTCGCTTGCTGGCAAAAGATATCGATGGCTTATTAAGTATTGAACGATTGGCAGATTATTTATCTGCGCTAGCTGATGTATTAATTGAAATCGTGTTAGAGACCGTCTGGAAAAGTCTACCGACTCAGCACCAGGGAAACCCTCAATTCGCTGTTATCGCTTACGGAAAATTAGGCGGCAAAGAATTAGGCTATGCCTCAGATTTAGACGTTATTTTCTTGTACGAAGATGACGATCCGGAAGCGCCTGCTCTTTATGCGCGGCTAGCACAACGCTTTATTACCTGGATGACCAGTCACACTTCAGCAGGTATTTTGTTTGATGTGGATATTGCACTTCGTCCTGACGGAGCGAGCGGTCTTTTAGTGTCGTCATTTACCGCATTTGAAAAATATCAACGCGAATCTGCCTGGGTATGGGAACACCAGGCGCTAACCCGTGCCCGATTCTGCGCGGGAGATGCCGCTATAGGCGCTCGCTTTGAGACTCTTCGTTCTGAGTTATTGAAGATGCCACGCGATAAAAATAAGTTAACTCACGAAGTACTCACTATGCGGCAACGCATGCATGATGCCCATCCGAATCAATCTGACCTATTCGACTTAAAACATGATTCGGGAGGAATGATTGATATTGAATTTATCGTTCAGTACTTAATACTTCACTACGCCACGCAGTACCCACAATTGACTGCCGACATAGGCAATATCGCGCTTTTGAAATTGCTTGGACAATTACATTTAATCGATACATCACTGGCCGAAAGTACTGCTGATGCGTATCGCGACTTTCGAAAATTACAGCACCAGATTCGATTAAAGGGTGCTGACAAAGCGCGTATTGAACTCACTCCCTTAGTGGATTCGCAGCGCAATACCGTCCGACAACTTTGGCGTGAAGCAATACAACAGCCTATCAATTAATTTCTTAACTAATTTTCTTTGCAGCACTAATTGATTAAAAGCAATGCTTTTCATAAAGAAGTGCCCAAAGTTAGCGACTTGATTCACTTAGCCCTGCGACGCACAGCCCCCATCTACTACTCGTTGTAGATGGACAACGCAAGCATCACACCTACACTAATTGTTTTTATAATAACTTGCCTCTGTTCTAAAATTTCTATCCTTCCTTATCTTTGAAAGTCGACGATGCTGATCACGCACTTTAAACGCCTGCTTGTCATGATTCCGGTGATGTTTTTAGTTAGCTGCGCTACCGAAACGTCAACGACGGTCGCTCCCAAACAAGTCACCTCCGCCGCTACACCTTACAGCGGACCCAAAAATCCTATTTCCGTAGGTAAATTCGATAATCGATCCACTTTCCTACGCGGCCTCTTTTCAGATGGTGTCGATCGTCTCGGTTCTCAAGCAAAAACCATCTTGGTCACCCACTTGCAGCAATCGAATCGATTTGTGGTTTTAGATCGTGAAAACATGACTGAAATCCAGCAAGAGGCTAAATTACGTAATAATGATCAAAAGCTAAAAGGCGCTCAATTCGTTCTCACCGGCGATGTCACCGAATTTGGTAGAAAAGAGACTGGCGATCAGCAGCTGTTCGGTATTCTGGGGCGCGGCAAAACTCAGGTGGCCTATTCGAAAGTGAGTATTAACGTCGTCAATGTACTCACCTCCGAAGTCGTATTTTCAGTTCAAGGTGCTGGCGAATACGCTCTATCCAACCGAGAAATTATCGGCTTTGGTGGAACAGCAAGCTACGACTCTACGTTGAATGGCAAGGTACTCGACTTAGCGATACGTGAAGCTGTTAATCGCCTGGTTGAAGGTATAGAGCGTGGCGCATGGAAACCCGAAAGCTAATCAGGGAAAAATCCATGACAAATTTATTCAAACTTACGGCGCTCTGTGCTGGCTCACTCTTAACCGCCTGTAGCACCGGAACCCATGGGCTATACCAATGGGGAAGCTATGAAGATCAAGTCTACGCAATGTACAACTCTGCAGAGAAAACCTCGCCACAAGAGCAGCTGGCTAAGCTTGAAGCAGATGGTGAAAAAGCTCGTGCAGGCAATCGCACCCCACCTCCGGGCTATTACGCTCACCTAGGATATTTGTACTTCGAGACTGGAAACCCTGAGCGGGCATTGGCTTCGTTTCAAAACGAAAAAATTCTCTTTCCCGAATCTCGCTCCTATATGGATCGCCTAATTGCTCGATTCAAGAAATAAGGAACTCAGATGACACAACGTTTCTTCACTATTGCATTGTTATGCATTGCAGCCTTGCTAACAGGATGCGCTTCACAAAAATCGTATGATTATTCAGCTATCAGAGAAAGTAAGCCACGCTCCATTGTTGTACTACCTCCGCTGAATTTATCGCCTGACGTTCGCGCCACGTACAGCATGATGGCTACCGTCACTCGGCCTTTGGCAGAACTTGGCTACTATGTTTTTCCAGTCGCCTTGGTCGATCAAACGTTTCGTGAAAATGGTCTGACTGATCCTGGCGAGATGCACAATGCATCGCCAGCAAAAATTGCAGAGATATTTGGAGCTGACGCCATTCTGTATATAAAAGTTGATCAATACGGCGCAGCTTACCGAGTCATTAGTAGTGATGTCATTGTGTCTGCAACTGCCGAGTTGATTGATGCTCGAACCGGACGCTCACTGTGGACTGGCAGCGCAAAAGCTTCAAACTCTGAAAATAGAGACTCGAGTGGCAATGGCATTGTTGGCATACTCGTTAGCGCACTGATTCAACAAGTGGCTAATAACATTGGTGACCCGGGTTATCAAGTCGCCCGCCAAACAAGCTTTCGCTTATTTAACGCAGGTTTGTTACCGGGACCACGCTCTCCCAACTATGAAAAGCTAATCGGGCAATAACGCAGACGAGTAACTACACTACAAAAGCAAAGGGCCGCATAGTTTATGCGGCCCTTTTTGCAATGATCTACTTACTACTTGCTAATTACTTCGCACCCATCAATGCAACCGTCGTGTCTAACATACGGTTCGAAAAACCCCATTCGTTATCGTACCAGGAAGAGACTTTAACGAGGCGACCGGAAACTTTGGTCAGGGTGGAATCGAAATTACTCGATGCTGGGTTGTGATTGTAATCCACTGACACCAAAGGCTCAGTGTTATAGGTCAGTATGCCTTTGAGTGCGCCGTTAGCCGCTTCTTTCATGATGGCATTCACTTCATCAGCGGTGGTGTCGCGCGCCGCAATGAAAGAAAGATCAACGATAGAAACATTAATGGTGGGGACGCGAATCGCGTAGCCATCGAGCTTGCCATTCAATTCAGGCAGCACCAATCCCACCGCAGCGGCTGCGCCAGTTTTAGTTGGGATCATTGATTGTGTTGCTGAACGTGCGCGACGCAAATCTTCGTGCATCACATCGGTCAGCACTTGGTCATTGGTGTAAGCATGCACTGTCGTCATCAAACCATTTACCAAACCAACTTTGTCGTGCAAAGGCTTAACCAATGGAGCTAAGCAATTGGTCGTGCAGGAAGCATTTGAAATGACGGTATCGGATGATTTAAGTACATTTTGATTCACGCCAAAGACGACGGTAGCATCAACATCTTTACCACCCGGTGCAGAGATGATGACTTTTTTTGCACCGCCTTTAATATGCGCTGACGCTTTTTCTTTGGTAGTGAAAAAACCGGTACATTCCAACACCACATCAACGCCCAACTCGCCC
>Ga0114959_10004879_pt1 | contig 10145 bp, 10 predicted proteins | sample C_130625_EF_Meta_FD_87317 | JGI IMG/M metagenome (GOLD analysis project Ga0114959, IMG submission 87317) | Freshwater microbial communities from Lake Croche, Canada to study carbon cycling - C_130625_EF_MetaG | ecosystem: Environmental > Aquatic > Freshwater > Lake | place: Lake Croche, Canada...
AGATCAACCGAGTCGCTGCTGAGGTCATTGAATCCCGGGGAGCGACCTCAAACTTCCTCGGCTATCACGGTTTTCCTGCGGTGATTTGTGCGAGCCCCAATGACATGATCGTCCACGGGATCCCATCGGAATCAGTCGTGCTCAAAGAAGGCGACATCATCTCGATCGACTGTGGCGCCATTATCGAGGGCTACCACGGCGATGCCGCCTACACCGCTGGGGTGGGGGAGATCTCCGCCGAAGCCAAGAAGCTCCTTGAGGTTACCGAGCGCTCGCTCTTCGCTGGTATCGATCAGTTAACGAAGGGCAACCGCCTTCACGAGGTGGGTCGAGCCGTCCAGGATGTCGCTGAAGCAGCAGGGTTCACGGTGGTACGCGAATACGTGGGCCACGCCATCGGCACAGCGATGCACGAACAGCCCCAAGTACCGAATTATTGGCCCGGATCTCCGGGGCCGACCCTCAAGACCGGCATGGTCTTCGCGATCGAGCCCATGGTCAATGTGGGGAGCCCTGAAACCTTCACGTTGGAAGATGGCTGGTCCGTGATGACCGAAGACGGCTCACTCTCCGCTCATTTCGAGCACACCATCTGTGTGACCGACAATGGGCCTGAGATCTTCACCCTGCCCTAAGAACTGACCGGTGGGTGCGGTCGCTTGGCCGCTACCGAGCAGGAGCAATCCTGCGAGAAGTCCAAAGCCGATGACCTCGAAGGCAATACCGATGATCTGGGCGTAGCTGTGTCGCGCCAGCTCGTGGAATCCATCTCCGAGGAGGGCGGAGACCACGAAGGCAACTTGGATCAACACACCGAGGCCGGAACAAAGGCCCACAAGGAGCCACCGCCTCGAAGAAGCCCGCCGCTTCGACCGAACGCCGGAGGCGGCGACGATCGTCACAAGGAGCCCGAGGGGCCAGGCCACGTAGAGCATGAGAGCACCAAACGTCGCTGCTGGAAGGATCCGAGACGTCCAGCTGAGCACCGAGAGTCCAGAGGTCACCTGCACCACCTTGCGGGGCCGTCCAGGGTGCTCAGAGAGGTGAATGCCCTGCGGGGCGAGGCCCCAGCTCTGGGTGAGCGCAGTCTGCAGGGCGCTGAGTGGTGGCGTAATCGTGGCGAAGTAACGAGTGGTGATAGAGGTTCGATTGGCCACCGCCCAGTCGGAACACCGAAGGAACGCAGGCGAGCGGGGTGCGGAATACCAAGTGGTGTGCACGAAGGATCTGCACTCTTGCGGGATGCCTGTTGCCGAAAGACTGCCGTGCGTGGTGATGGCCGGGAGCATCACTCCGTAGATCGCATCATCGGCATTTGCCATGGCAATTGTGTGTGTAAAGGAATAGGTGTGTCGGTCATGAAAGTGCTGATTCACCAAGATCACACCGAGCACGACAAGGAATACGACAGCAAGGACTCGCCACTTTTTCATCACTGCGACGAATACCCCAAGGGTTATCAGCAGAACCAGGGCGAGAGGAAAGGCCAAGTCTTTCGCCAGGGCAAGCCAGCCCATCGCTAGGCACGTAATAAGGAAGGTGACCACGGTGCGGCGCGAGGGATCGTAGACGAGAGCAATGAGGAACATCGCTGCGAGGTAGGTGGCAATCAGCACCGAAGAGTCGGCGTAGAGGGCGTTGAAGAATCCGAGTGTATTGAGGTTGTTAAAGATCAGGAAGTAGCTGATCGTGATCGTCCAGAGGATGGCCAGGCTTCTCGTCCGCAGTGCTAACCAACTCACCGGGATGATCAGCACGATGAGGTGGAGAAGGCCCAACCATTGCGTGGCGATGAAGCCCCCCTTCGCTATCCAAGGAACCAGAGCGAAAGAGAAGACTTGATCGCTGCTCGGTAGGCAGGAATCACTCTGGAGCTGGCCTGAGATCAAAAAACCGAGGGGGCCAGATTTGTGTGCGTCGAAAAGAATGTGACCGTTCAGAGAGGACCACAGTCCGGTGCAGGCTGAGGATCGGGCGAAATCGAAGTTGTTGGCCCAGCCAATGACCGGTTCGCTGAGTACGACCGCCAGGCTCCAGGCGATCAGGAGACCCAGGATTCCGAGTCCCACCCACCGCACACGGCGGCGGTGGTGGGTGAGCACATCTCCCGCCCACGCTGAGGGCCCCTTGGTCAACTCCGCTGATGGCCCGCCGGGTTGCACCCCCCAATCTTGGTCGTTCGGTGAGGGCCCGACGCCATCCGAGAGAGATCGTCGCTCAAGGCCCTCATCGGATCCTTGGGTCAGCGTCAAATGGTGGCCGGGGGATTGGCAGGTTCCAAGAGATCCTTGAGACGAATCTGCGGAGATCCTGGGACCTCGGGGGAGCTAGGACCCACGTGCAACTGGATGGCCGATGGCCACGGTCCCGCACCACTGGGGACCCGCTGGGAAGACAATCGTGGCTCCACTCACCACGAGCGTGGGAGCGGGTTCGATGACCGTTCGACCAGCGGGAACCTCCATCGCTACCAATCCCCTGAGCGCCCCGCGATCATCGAGAAGGTTGAGCTGCAGTGCGCCCAACGCCGACGAGGCAGCGTCCGCCGTGATCTCGAGTGACCATGAGGCCTGAGGGAGTGGTCGAGGTAGAGCGAAGTTCACGGCCTCGGGCGCTGAATGACCAGGGAGACAGAAGGCACCGTCGTTGATGTTCACCCGCGTAGAAGTGAGCTGTTCAGGAATCTCGAAGGTGGCGGGGAGAAGTTTCCAGTGGACTACGAGGTAACCCTGTCCCTCAATGGGAACCGGATAGGTCCACTGCACCGAGGGCAACTGAGCACCCACTGTTTCTGAGAGTCGGTTGAAGGGATAGAAGCCGCTCGGCATGAACGGTGAAGGGAGCAGAGCATCAAAGACGAAGAAGTTTGGAGATTCCGAGGCAGTCGATCGAGCACTCGCCGCAAGACGCTCAACGGAAGCGTGCATGGACCTCGGTCCCCGTCCATGGGTACCGGTAGAGACCCACTGGCCGTGGAGGGTAAGTCCAAACCAGGCGAGTATCACCAGTGCCGTCGCGAGAAAGCGTGGACTGCGGAGAGGAGTTTTGGCGAATGGCTTTGAAGGATCAACCCACGCCAGGCCCACACAGAGGGGAAGGAGCCATGACAGTGGGGTGAGGTAGAGGTAGTCGAGTCCGACCGATATGCCGTAGGTGCCACTTCGACCAAGCGCATAGGGGGCAAAGAAGAACACCCATCCGAGAAGGAGAAGGCCAAGGCCTCGGAGGGCACGGGCGTGGCTGCGGACAAAAGACGCCAGGAACCCAATGAGGAAAACGCCTTGGCCGAGGACAGCTGCACCGAGGGCAATCTGAGGTGCCGGTGCGGCGATGCCTTTCAGCGCCTGAAAGGAATCGATGCCAACGAAGGTGGGTCCGATAGCACCGAACCAGGAATAGCCGTAGGCGCCGAAGACGGTGAGGAGATCGGCGCCGGGCGATCCGGTTTGGTAGCCACCGAGTTTCCAATACAACAGGTGTCCGAGACAGGGGAGTGCCACTGCGAGCCACGCGGGCCATCGTCTGAGCAGTCGACGCCAGCGCTCACCGAGGCGCTGGCCCTGATCGAGGTGGATCCATCCGAGTACGAGGAGGAAGGGGCCCAGGACGAGCAGAATTTCGTTGAACTCGATCCCAAAGAGGACCGAACCGGCGATCACCACCAACCAGAGGGTGGATCGGTCCCGTTCGAAACGGAGGAACCCGTAGAAGGCGCACATCGTTCCGAGGAGGGCGGGAAGGTAGACCAGGATTGCTGCCCACCAGACCAGCGCCGGGGTGAGGATCATGGAACCAGCCAGGCCGGCCGTCAAGATGGGGACTGCGGGTCGCGGACCCAGAAGGAGGGTCAGAACCCGTGAGAACATCCAGAGCATCCCGAGCGAGCACAGCCCAATGAAGGCAAGGGCCCAGCGATAGTCATAGGGGGCTTGGGCGACGAGGAGCCAGTTGACTGCTCGAAAGCCGATGGCGAGGTGGCCGAAGAGGCTGGTCGTCAGATAACTCCAAGAAAATCCGCCCAACTTGGCCTGGCGGAGGTTCAAATAGTCATCGCTGAAGAAATAGCCTCGAGAGGCTTGAATGGCCAGCCAAAGTGCCCCTAGTACCGAGACGGCAAGACTCCAGAGTCGGAAAGAAGGCGCCGGGCCTCGTTCAGTGCTGAGAAACTGAGGATCGGGGGGATTCATGTGCCTGGATCTTCCCATGGCCATCATCGACCCAGGACAGCCCGTCGGAGAAGCCCCTAATCGGTGGTGTTTCAGGCATCGAAAAACCCCGGGTTGGCGAATCCGGGGGAGTTGAGTAGGATATCCAATCCGTCCGGCGCGCCCTTCTGGGTTGTGCCAGTCGGTGAAGGCCCCCGCAGTTGCGCTCAGTGATGCTGTGCGCCCTCGGGAGCCAAGAAATAGGAAGAAAATTCGATAAGGAGTAGGGACCTGCCCAAGCCGAAGGAAGACGCCATTGTCCTCGAGGGGACAGTTGTCGAGCCGCTGCCGAACGCAATGTTCAAGGTGGAACTCGAGAACGGGCACCAGGTGCTCGCGCACAGCTCAGGGAAGATGCGTATGCACCGCATCCGAATCCTCCCCGGGGACAAGGTTCAGGTGGAAATTACTCCCTACGACCTCAGCCGAGGCCGTATCACCTATCGGTACAAATAGTCCGATGGGTTTCGAGAAGAAGGTTTAGGAAAAGTTCGATGAAGGTTCGACCGAGCGTCAAGCCGATGTGTGAGAAGTGCAAGGTGATTCGTCGTCACGGCAACGTGATGGTCATCTGCGAGAACCCACGGCACAAGCAGCGCCAGGGCTAGGAAGAGAGACGTAACGACATGGCACGTATCGCTGGCGTCGACATCCCGCGCGAAAAGCGCGTGGAGATAGCGCTGACTTACATCTTTGGCATTGGACTCACCACGTCGAAGCGGGCAATTGAAGCCTGCAACGTGAACCCCGATACCCGAGTTCGCGACCTCACTGAAGAAGAGGTCAACCGTCTCCGTACCTGGATCGACTCCGAACTCACCGTCGAGGGTGACCTTCGTCGTGACGTGGCTCAGGACATCCGTCGGAAGATGGAGATCAACTGTTACCAGGGCGTTCGTCATCGCAAGGGCCTTCCGGTCCACGGACAGCGCACCCACACCAATGCTCGCACCCGCAAGGGCCCGAAGAAGACCGTCGCCGGTAAGAAGAAGGTCAAGAAGTAATGGCAAAGCCCCAAGGAACGCGTCGTCCTCGTCGTAAGGAGCGCAAGAACATCGCCTATGGCGTGGCTCACATCAAGAGCTCGTTCAACAACACGATTATCTCCATCGCCGACCCCGAGGGCAACGTGCTCTCCTGGGCTTCGGCGGGCAACGTGGGCTTCAAGGGCTCACGGAAGTCAACCCCGTTCGCCGCCCAGCTCGCTGCCGAGCAGGCCGCGAAGCGGGCCATGGAGCACGGCGTCCGTAAGGTGGACGTCTTCGTGCGTGGTCCCGGCTCCGGCCGTGAAACCGCCATCCGCTCGATTGCCGCTGCTGGCATCGAGGTTGTTGGCATTAAAGACGTCACCCCCATCCCCCACAACGGCTGCCGCCCCAAGAAGCGGCGCCGGGTCTGAGCAAGAAGGAATTCGATGGCCCGCTATACCGGACCCGTTTGTCGCCTTTGTCGGCGTGAGCGCACCAAGCTCTTCCTCAAGGGAGAGCGCTGCTACTCAATGAAGTGCCCTGTCTCCGAGCAGGTCACTGATCGTCACAGCCGCGCGTATCCGCCGGGTGAGCACGGTCGTGACCGCATGCGTCAGGGCTCGGAGTACCTGTCGCAGCTTCGCGAGAAGCAGAAGGCTCGTCGTATCTACGGCCTGCTCGAGAAGCAGTTCCGGAACCTGTACGAGGAGGCCTCTCGGCGCCCCGGCATCACCGGTGAGAACCTGCTCCAGATGCTTGAGCTTCGTCTCGACAACGTTGTCTTCCGTGCCGGTTGGGGTGCGAGCCGCTCGCAGGCTCGCCAGCTCGTTCGCCACGGCCACATCACCGTGAATGGCAAGCGCGTGACGATCCCATCATTCCGTGTCCGCAAGGATGAGGTGGTGGCTCTCAAGTCAGCCACCCGTGAAAACTTCCACGTCGTGCGTAACCGCGACGTGCTTGACCGTCCACTCGCCCCTTGGCTCGAGTCCGCTGATGGCGGTTTCGAAGTCAAGGTCTTCGCTCTGCCCATTCGTGAGCAGATCGACGAGCCCGTCCAAGAGCAGCTCATCGTCGAGCTGTACTCCAAGTAGTCGAAAGAACATCGAGGAGCCCACGTCATGCTCATCATTCAGCGTCCCACCGTCGAGTCCATTGACGAAGAGCGGCACAATCGCCAGCGCTTCGCTGTGGGTCCGCTCGACCCCGGCTTCGGCCACACGCTTGGTAACTCACTGCGCCGTACGCTTCTATCGTCGATCCCAGGTGCCGCTGTCACCTCGGTTCGCTTCGATGAGGCACTGCACGAGTTCACGACCATTGAAGGTGTGAAGGAGGACGTCACTGACATCCTCTTGAACCTGAAAGACCTTCTCCTTCGCATCGAGGGTGACGAGGCCGTAGTGCTTCGCCTCGACAAGAAGGGTCCCGGCGACGCAACGGCGGCAGACCTTGTTCCCGTGGCTGGCGTTGAGGTGCTCAATCCTGAGTTGCATATCGCCACGATCAATGCCAAGGGCAGCCTCGCCATCGACATCACCGTCGACAGGGGCCGTGGCTACGTTTCAGCCGACCGCAACCGGCGCACGAACGTCATCGGCGTCATCCCGATTGACTCGATCTTCTCGCCTGTCCGTCGGGTGACCTACACGATCGAGCCCGTTCGCGTCGAGCAGTCCACTGACTTCGACCGCCTCGTTCTCGATATTGAGACTGACGGCACCATCAGCCCCCGCGAAGCGCTGGCATCCGCCGGTGCGACGCTCGGTTCGCTGGTCGAGTTGGTTGCCACCTTGGACGAATCTCCCCAGGCGCTCGAGCTTGGTGACGTCGGTGCCGCCCTGGGTGCGAGCTCTGAGCTTGACGCCCGTATCGAGGACCTCGGTTTGACCGAGCGTGCTCGTAACTGCCTCAAGCGCGCCGGGATTAACTCCATTGGCGAGCTCGTGGCGTGCAGCGAGAAGGACCTTCTCGCCATTACCAACTTCGGGCAAACTTCGCTCAAGGACGTCAACGAGCGTCTTGACGAGCGTGCCCTGGCACTTCGATTGGAGAGTTGAGATGCGCGCAACACCCAAGCGTGGACGTCGCTTCGGCGGCAGCGCCGCTCACCAGAAGGCCATGATGGGCAACCTCATCGCCTCGTTGGTGGCAGCTGAGTTCGTGGTGACGACTGAGGCCAAGGCGAAAGCCCTGCGCCCCGTCGCCGAGAAGGTCATCACTGCATCGGTCAAGGGTGGTGTCGCTAACCAGCGTCGCGTGGTTGCCCTGATCCGCGACCGTGACATGGCGCACAAGCTCTTTGCCGAGATTGGCCCGCGTTATGCGGAGCGTCCGGGTGGCTACACCCGGATCCTGAAGCTCGGTCAGCGCCCCGGGGACAATGCCCCTATGGCGCGCATCGAGCTCGTCTAGGTCTCCACAGCCCGTGGTGGGCGCCACCCAGCGCTGGCGCCTCGACCTTGCCTACCGAGGCACGGCCTTTCATGGCTTTGCTCGCCAGCCTGGTGTCCGAACCGTGGCGGGTGATCTCGCCGAAGCGCTCTCTCGAATCGCGCGTCTGAGCGAACTACCGATGATCGTGTGCGCTGGTCGCACCGATGCCGGGGTCCATGCCACGGCGCAGGTGGTGCATGTGGATCTGCCGCATCCACTTCCGGAGGGACGAGAAGGCCCCCTTGAAGGGGCTGACCTTGTTCGGTCCCTGAATCGCCAACTCGCAGGTGAGATCTCCGTGCTGAGTGCTCGGGTGGTTCCCGAGACCTTCGACGCTCGCCATTCGGCCACCTGGCGTCGGTATCGCTACTTGATTTTGGAATCCGAGGTTCCCGACCCTCTCCTCAGTGGTCTGGCCTGGCAGGTTGCGGGTCCTCTCGATTCGAGGTCCATGGCTCAGGCGGTGGGAGCGTTCCTCGGTTCCCATGATTTTCGGGCATTTTGTCGAAAGGCCCCCGGGACCACAGGGGCAGATCCCATCATCCGCCTGGTGACTGATGCGTCGGTGGAGGTCGTGGATCCGAAGGGGTCGCTTGATTTGGTGGGTGGCCGTCTTCTCCGCCTCGAGATCCAAGCTTCTTCGTTCTGCCACCAGATGGTCCGCTCATTGACCGCAGCGGTGGTTGAGGTGGGCCGAGGGCGCTCCAATGCTGCGGAACTCGTCTCACTACTCCGATCGGGTTCCCGGGAGGGAGCACCCCAGCCAGCGCCCCCTGAGGGACTCTGCCTGATCGGGGTGGGTTACCCCGATGAGTCGGGGGAGGATTCGGCTTCCTAGGGCGGGCTTGCCCAGGACCCCCCGGACCCCCTAGGATTTCAAGTCCTTGGCTGGCGAGATACGCCGGATCGAGAGCGTCTCAGACCACTTGGGTCTGGGCCCGAAGAGAGATCGAACTCCACCACCATGCGCACGTACTCCCCGAAGCCCAGCGAGATCACCCGCTCCTGGTTCATCATCGACGCTGAGGGCATGGTCCTCGGACGCCTCGCCACGGAGACTGCCCGCCTGCTGCGCGGCAAGCACCGTGCCTACTTCGCACCGCACCTCGACACGGGTGACCATGTGGTGATCATCAACGCCGACAAGGTCGTGATGACCTCGAATAAGGCTGACAACAAGTTTGCCTACCGCCACTCCGGTTACCCGGGTGGTCTGCGCTCAACCTCCTACGCCTCGTTGCTTTCCGAGGACCCCGTTGAGTTGGTGACCCGTGCCGTTCGAGGCATGGTCCCGAAGAATCGTCTTGGTCGTCAGCAGATGACCAAGCTCAAGGTCTATACCGGCACGGATCACCCGCATGCCGCGCAGAATCCCCAGCCCCACGACGTGCCCGGCGCCCGCCGCGAGCAGCGTTCGTAGTCGAGGAGCAACAGATGGTATCCCCGCTTACCCAAACCACCGGCCGCCGCAAGCGCGCTGTCGCCCGAGTTCGATTCCGTCCAGGCACTGGTGAGATCAAGATCAACGGCCGTCCCTTTGAGGTGTTCTTCACGTCAGCGACGCACCGCATGCTCATCACCGAGCCGCTGCGCGTCTCTGGAATCGAGGGTACGTACGACATCGATGCAACGATGGACGGCGGTGGCCCTGCTGGCCAGGCAGGAGCGCTTCGTCTGGGCATCGCCCGTTCGCTGATCGAACTCGACCCTGAGCTTCGCCCCGCTTTGAAGAAGGCTGGCCTGCTCACCCGCGATGCGCGCGAGAAGGAATCGAAGAAGTACGGCCTCAAGAAGGCCCGTAAGGCACCGCAGTACTCGAAGCGCTAATCCATGGGTACCGCCCGATTTGGGACCGACGGGGTCCGCGGGCTCGCCAATGGGTCGCTCACTCCTGAGTTGGCCATGGCATTGGGTCGCGCTGCGGCTCGAGTCCTCAAGTCTCCCGCTGTGGTGTTGGGTCGCGACACCCGACGATCTGGACCGATGCTGCTGAATGCTCTGGCAGCAGGCTTTGCCTCCGAGGGCGTTGACGTCATTGATGTCGGAATTCTGCCAACGCCAGGCATAGCGTCACTGTGTGCAAGTCGGGGTGTTCCCGGCGCGATCGTCTCGGCCTCCCATAATCCCTTCCCCGATAACGGCATCAAGGTGCTGGGTCCGGGGGGAACGAAACTCGCTGACGAGGTTGAATCGGCCATTGAGGCCGAGCTTGAAGCCCTCCTCGGCCTGGGCAGCGCTGCTGATGGTCGCCCCACGGGAGTCGGGGTCGGCGAGATTCGCGTGGAGCATGAACTTGCCCAGGCCTACGTCGAGCACCTGCTGGCTTCATTGCCACCGAGAGCGCTCAGTGGTCTCAAGGTGGTTGTTGACTGCGCACATGGCGCTGCTTCCAGAGTGGCTGAGGATGTTCTGGTCTCACTTGGTGCTGACACCCAGGTCATCAACGCCAAGCCCAACGGAATCAACATCAATGATGCGGCTGGTTCAACACATCCCGAGTCATTGATCGCCGCCGTCACGGCCAGTGGCGCTGATC
>Ga0114959_10004880_pt1 | contig 10143 bp, 2 predicted proteins | sample C_130625_EF_Meta_FD_87317 | JGI IMG/M metagenome (GOLD analysis project Ga0114959, IMG submission 87317) | Freshwater microbial communities from Lake Croche, Canada to study carbon cycling - C_130625_EF_MetaG | ecosystem: Environmental > Aquatic > Freshwater > Lake | place: Lake Croche, Canada...
AACATAGGTCAAAGTGGATCCCACCGCAGTTCCTGATGACGCGGTCCACCAAGTGTGATTTCCACTAAATTGACTGTATGCTGCCGCATACCCAGTATTTTGATAAACCCACCCAGTAGTTCCAGCGCCGGTGTACACTCCATTCTGAGCCATGCCTATGCCTGGACCTATAGGCGGATTTGAAGTATAAACCGCACCATACGGCATTGCTATGACAGTGGTAACTGTGTTGCTCCAACTGCTGACTGAGTTGAATGGCACATTTATACCAATACTTCCGCCAAATGTACTGGTTGACCCGCCCACATTCAAATTGCCACCAATTCCCACTCCGCCCATAACTGTCAATGCGCCAGTGTTGGTTGATGTAGATGATGTGGTGGTATTGATTGATATGGCATTGGTTGTGGTAGCACCACGATTGGTTATTGACTGTAGTGTGCTGGTATTCCAAACAGTAATTGCCCCAGTAGAAGTAGATATTGCAGTATCAGTGCCAGCAGTAACTGATGTTACACCAAATTGTGACAATGTGGCAGTGGTGATGATTTGTGACCCAGCAATGTAACTGGTTGTATTGACATATAGGGCACCACCGATGCCCACGCCACCAGTAACTACCAATGCACCCGTAGTAGTGCCAGTGCTGGTTGTGGTATTATTGATAAAAAAAGTACTGGTTGTCCCCGTACTGGATCCAGAAGCATAATTGCCAATTGTGGCAGTGGTGATGATTTGTGACCCAGCAATGTAACTGGTTGTATTGACATATAGGGTACCACCAATGCCCACGCCACCAGTGACTACCAATGCACCTGTAGTGGTACTGGTGCTAGAAGCAGTGCTTGTTATTGATATGGCATTGGTTGTGGTAGCACCACGATTGGTTATTGACTGTAGTGTACTGGTATTCCAAACAGTGATACTAGTACCAGATGTACTAATGGCAGTGTCTGTACCTGCACTTATGGTTACCGTACCACTAGTTCCATTTAAACTACTTACCCCGCCTATTGTAGCAGCAGTGATTACAGGACTACCATTAACATAAAAATTAGTTGCAGTAACTGCACCGCCAACATTTAAGTTTCCGCCAATACCCACTCCGCCAACAACAACTACAGCACCTGTAGTTGTTGAATTCGATATAGCGTTGGATTGAAACGTAGCAGTCGTTGCGACAACAATGCCATTTTTGACAATAAAATTATTTTGTGTTGCCATTAAGATCACTCTCCCTATAACAGCTGATTACCGTTTTATTTATCGTCTACGCCTGTTATAGAAGAATGGCAGTTCTTGCCATCTTAATTACAATTGTCACAGACACATTGGGAGTAAACAACAAATTCACATTGCCATTTGAAATACTTGCATCATATGAACCCAATACACCGTTGTTGGTGTTAATACCATATTCAGATATATACGCTTGATTGTTGGCATGGAAAATGCTGAGTTCTGTTATATGAATACTGGTTGTTCCAGATGTAATTTGACAAAAATATTTGGCAGATCTATAAGTGCTGGTACTAAATGTATCCACTGTTATCTGCCCAACTGAGCTCAATGAGGTATTGATGGTGGACAACAACGTATTACCATATGATATAGCATTTACAGTGCCCGCATTTTGGTCACCAATATACACTGTCCCACCGATGCCCACGCCACCAGTGACTATCAATGCGCCAGTAGTGGTACTGGTACTAGAAGCAGTGCTTGTTATTGATATGGCATTGGTTGTGGCAGCACCACGATTGGTTATTGACTGTAGTGTACTGGTATTCCAAACAGTAACTGCCCCGGTAGAAGTAGATATTGCAGTATCGGTGCCAGCGATTATTGATGATACCCCAAAATTTGAAATATTGGCAATAGTCAATATCTGAGAACCTGCAATATAACCATTATTTGCAACATATAATGTACCACCAATTCCTACTCCGCCGACAACTACCAATGCTCCAGTAGCAGTTGATGTGGCTGACGTGGCGTTAGTGATTGATATGGCATTGGTTGTGGTAGCACCCCGGCCAGTTACTGATTGCAGGGTGCTGGTATTCCAAACAGTAATTGAACCAGTACTGGTATTGATTGCAGTATCTGTTCCAGCAGTAATAGTAGTTGGGTTAACATAAGTGTTAACGGTTGCAGTGGTCAATATTTGGCTATTATTGATGTAACTGGTACCGCTGATATAAACGTTGCCGTCAATACCTACACCACCTCCAACTGTCAATGCACCAGTAGCAGTTGATGTGGCTGACGTGGTGTTGGTGATTGATATGGCATTGGTTGTGGTAGCGCCCCGGCCAGTTACTGATTGTAGAGTACTGGTATTCCATATGGTCACAGCACCTGTAGAGGTATTGATTGCAGTATCTGTTCCAGCGACTATTGATGATACTCCAAAATTTGAAATATTGGCAGCAGTTAATATATGAGAACCCGCAATGTAACTGGTCGTATTGACGTATAATGCACCACCAATGCCAACACCACCCGTGACTTTTAAAGCGCCGGTGTTGGTTGATGTGGCTGACGTGGTGTTGGTGATTGATATGGCATTGGTTGTGGCAGCACCCCGACCAGTTACTGATTGTAGAGTACTGGTATTCCATATGGTCACAGCACCTGTAGAGGTATTGATTGCGGTATCTGTCCCAGCAGCAATTGACGTTACACCAAATTGTGACAATGTAGCAGTGGTAATGATCTGTGCATCAGCTACATAACTAGTCAACCCAGCCCATAATGCTCCGCCAATTCCCACACCGCCCGTGACTTGTAAAGCGCCACTACTAGTTGAAGTAGCCGCGGTATTATTATAGGTACTGATAATATCATCAGTGGTCACCAATGTTGTTGTAATTGTGGTATATTGAATAGTTACAATATTAGCGGTAATTGTACCGCCTACATACAGATTGCCAGCAACCGCAACACCACCAGAAACTTGCAAAGCGCCACTACCGGTATTGTATGCATTTGAAGTATTGGTAATGTAAACAATGTTACTAGTAGTTGATCCGCGATTAGTAATACTTTGCAGCGTACTGGTATTCCAAATTGTTATAGAAGTACCAGAGGAAAATATTGCAGTATCAGTCCCTGCAGATATGGTAATTGTACCAGTCAACCCGTTTAATGAACTAACTCCGTATTGGCCAACAGTTTGAGATGTAAGTACCGGGCTGCCGCCAACATATATGCTAGTGGCAGTAATGGCTCCACCAACATACAAGTTATTACTAATACCCACACCGCCATAAACAACCAAGGTTGCAGTACTAGCTGATGTAGCAGTTGTATTTGCTGAATTTATAACCATTGCCACAGATGCAGTGGTAACAACTGTTGTAGAAGATTGAGCGTTGGTTGCAGCCACTACGAATTTAATACTAGTAGCTGTATTGATTGTACCAATAATCAAATTACCACGGCCTATCGAATTTCCTGGAGCAACCAATAGGTAACCATCAAGAGGCCCTAAAGTTTTACCAAAACTGTACGGTTGAGTGCCGTCCCATCCACTACTGGTAATGCCTATGTCAATAAATGACGTATTGGTCGTAACATTGTCAGCTGACGCAACAATATCTGTACTGGCCTGGGCGCCAGCATTGACGTTTTGTACATTTATTTCCATGTAGGAATTGTTATTTCCACTGGCTTGGATCATTGTTTGAGGAAATAATGCAAAACCACTAGGTATACCTGCGTACAAAGCAGAGTTTCCAATTGCATCGCCATAGAATGATGCAGTAGTTCCGGTGATTGATCCTGTTATTTTTGCGCTGGCACCAGTTATTGTTCCGCCTACATATAAGTCTTTAACAATTCCAACACCGCCAGCAATTTGCAAAGATCCGCTATTGGTTGATATTGATGTGGCAGTGCTGGCAACAAGTATGCCACCTGCTGCAATGATACTATACGAGTTAGTGATAGTTACATTGGTGCCTGCTACAGGAGCATTAACAAACACAGTAGCATAGTTGGTAAATGTAACGGCGTTGCTGGCCGCTATCGTGTTACCACCAAAATTATTGGTATAGGCATTGGCCACTGTGCCAACGCTTGTTGTGTCAGTCAGTGTAGCTGGGATTGACACATGTCGTATACCCGATGTAGTCCAAGCAGAAGTAGATATATTACCAGAAAATACCAAACTGCCACTGGCCACATAGTGATTAGCAGCAGTTATGGATCCGCCTACATAAACATTACCACCAATGCCCACGCCACCAGTGACTACCAATGCACCTGTAGTGGTACTGGTGCTGGAAGCAGTGCTTGTTATTGATATGGGATTGGTTGTGGTAGCACCACGATTGGTTATTGACTGTAGTGTACTGGTATTCCAAATGGTAATTGAACCAGTAGCAGTATTGATTGCAGTATCTGTTCCAGCAGTAATTGATATTACAGCAAAATTTGAAATACTTGCAGTAGTTATAAGTTGTGAACCAGCTGCATAACTGGTATTGGCCACATATAGGGTACCACCAATGCCCACGCCACCAGTGACTACCAATGCACCTGTAGTGGTACTGGTGCTGGAAGCAGTGCTTGTTATTGATATGGCATTGGTTGTGGTAGCACCACGATTGGTTATTGACTGTAGTGTGCTGGTATTCCATATCACAACAATACCTGAACTAGTGCTGACTGCGGTATCCGTACCAGCAGTAATTAAGTTCACTCCCGCAGCACTTATAAATGAACTTATAGTAGCACTGGTAATAATTTGGGAACCTGCTACATAACTGATATTGGACACATTAAGTGCGCCACCAATACCTACTCCACCAGCAATTACCAAAGCGCCAGTAGTAGTACTGGTGCTGGTTGATGTGTCATATAGATACACCTGAGTGGCAGTTGAAAAATACACATCAGCGGCGCCATCTGGATCTATTAGAATATTTTGATTACTACCCGCTGGGCTTGTAACACTTGTCGTAATTACCTTACCACCAACAAAAACATCACTGCCAATACCTACTCCACCAGCCACAATCAATGCACCTGAATTTGTTCCAGTACTGGCTGTAATATTTCCAATACCTACACCAATTGCTGGATTTACACGCAATGATGCTGTGGTAAATAGTGAATAATTTGTTAAAGTTTGTGAATTTTGATTAACAAACGTAGGATAAAAATCATTGTTAGTAGTAGTTGCCGCTACACTCACCGTAGTGGCCGTTGATGCGGTTCCCGCTAACGATCCACTAATAGTTGGCACAGTTATAGAACTACCTACAAAAATAGTACCACCAATATTTAAATTACCCGCAATGCCCACACCGCCCAAAACAGTCAATGCGCCATTAGTGGCGCTGTTTGACACTGCCAGTGAATTTATAATTACACTTGCAGTAGTTCCTTTGGGTGTAATTAATAAATTAATATTTGGATCTGATCCAGTCGCAGCGATATTTGGAAAACCATTGGTACCTGTTCCGCTAATGGAAATAAAATTTATTTTTGCCGAATCAATTAAAACACTGCCGTTGCCTTTTGAATTTAAATTGAGGTTTAAATCATTGGCCAATCCCTGAGGAGAAATAGACGGTCCGGTGCCGCCAGCAATTTGAATATAATTTGCAAAAGACGCACCAATTTTAGCAGTTTGCCCAACAGTTAAATCACTGCCAATACCCACGCCACCAGTGACTATCAATGCACCTGTAGTAGTACTGGTGCTGGAAGCAGTGCTTGTTATTGATATGGCATTGGTTGTAGTAGCGCCACGATTGGTTATTGACTGTAGTGTACTAGTATTCCATATTGTTACCGCCCCAGTAGCAGTATTGATTGCGGTGTCAGTGCCGCCAATAATTGATGACACAGAACTTGCTTGCAGTGATACTAGATATCCGTTGGAATATATATCCCGAGCGTTGAGTACGCCATCTATACCAACGCCGCCTTTAACATATAGAGCATTACTCGCAGTATTAACTAAACTGGATAATGTGTTAGTTACTACAATTGTTCCAACTGTGAGAGTATTGGTAATTTTAGCACTATCAGCAACAGTCAAGCCAACATTGGTTCCAGTGTTGGTTCCAGTGACGCTTAGATATGAAAATATTCCTTGATCAGATGATACTTGCGGGATTACCCCGTTTATTGTTATGCGCCCACCAATAGTTAAATTTCCACCAATTCCCACTCCGCCCGCAACAACTAACGCGCCTGATGCAGTAGTTGTGGATTCCGCGTTACTATATATTTTTGTAGAGCCACCAATATTTAAATTGCCGCCAATACCAGCGCCCCCTGCAACAATTAATGCACCAGAAAGCGTATTAGGTGATGCTGTTACAGCATTGATTTTTAGTCCAATATTGGATTCCCAACTAGTATATTGATAATTGTAAGTTAACGATGCCCACGCAAGATTGGTAGAAGTGCTGCCAATTAGTAAACCTGAACCATCGGCAAAATCTCTTGCGTTAAAACTACCCGTTGACAGTGCTAGAATTTTATTACCAGTGCCAAGTATATCACTGTTTATAAAAAATTGTGTTCCATCCACATACAAATCACCAGCTATGTAGGTAGAACTGCCAACATACAACGAGTTGGCTATTGTAACATTGGTTGCTGTTAATATGCCAATTGATGCTGTGGCTATGCGTGCAACATTAGTTACTGTTAAATTACTAACATTTATTAAACTAAGATTAGTTAAGTTATTGGTAAACTGCGGCGCAGCTGTACCGCCGTTGCTTATAAAGACTTGTCCCGTAGATCCTGGACCAACAAATCTTGTTGTGCCTGTGGAAATCTGATAAGGAATTTGACCAGCACTACCAAGATTTAAATTTGTAGCGGTATTTGCAGTGCCAATACTAACTGCTGTAAAATATGTCCATGTTGCTATACCATAAACATTCACAGCCAATAATTGATTTGGTGATCCAATTGGTATAAACGCGGTAGTGCCGGTAGAACTTTGTACTGGTATGCTTTGCGCGGCCCCGCCTGCAATATTAGTTGCGGTACTTATAGTGGCATACACGTTGGTAGCTGTAATATCACCCACTACTGCTAGTCCACCGCCAATTGATACTGATTTAGAAACAGCTAGCCCGTCTAATAAAGATGCCGTAGATTGAACTATAATATTTTTAGTGACATAAAGTCCGCTATAAATTTGTACAGACCCGGTATTGTTATTGGTATTTGTTGATACCGCAGCAGTACCTTCAACTACCAAACCCGAGTTAACTACGAAATCATTTTTAAGTATTAATGGCATATTGTTAGAAGTTTAGTATAGTTTTGAAAAATTTGACATTGGCCGGGGCAATGAATGATTGGAAATATAAACTAACTGTGTTATTTGTTGTATCTGCACTAAAAACTCCCAGTTCGCCGTTGTTGGTAAGTATGCCATATTCAGTAGCATAAACATTCCCACTGTTGTCAACCATTAATAGTATTTCAATTAATTCTAATGACTGGCCAGACACACCTGATTGTATTTGAATTAGATATTTGGCAGATCTGCTACTACTAAACGAATACGAATCAATACGTGTTGTGGCTGTAGTATTTATTGTTAATTGATTGGAACTTAGGTTTGTAGCTCCAATTTGTGCAGAGTTTGCTGTTAAAGTTCCGCCAATGCCTAACCCGCCCCCAACTACCAATGCACCAGTTGTGGTTGATGTAGACGTGGCTGTATTGGTTATACTGATTTTTTGACTGGTCGAATTTCCACGCGATGTCACTGATTGCAATGTGCTAATATCACTAATTACCAGATACCCTGGGGTATCTACTGTAGCAATAGTAGCTGTAATTAAAATATCAGGTCCAGATGCCACAGTTCTAAACAAACTTGATGTAGTAAGTACATATCTTCCATTTGTGTAAATATTACCGCCAACATATAAATCTTTTACTATACCAACTCCGCCGTCTATGGAAATTGCTCCAATAGTCGGGGCTGTGGAATTAGTGGTGTTTGCTACTTTAATTGCATTAGTTGTAGTGGGCCCTCTGGAAGTTACAGTATCAAAAGTGCTGGTATCAGATATTCGTGTGTAGCCGCCGGTTGACGTTGTTAACGAAATATCAGCACCGGCAACTAACGACAAGTTTGTTTGAACATATTGATTTATCGTAGCAGATGTAACTATCTGAGATCCATTGACTGTTGCCGTTGACCCCAAAACAAACAATGCCTGTGATTGCAGGCTATTTACACTTAAATTCTTTGATGTTAAATTCCAAACACTGCCATCCCAGGTGTAAACATTACCATTCAATGTGTATGTAGTTCCAGTACTCTGCCCAGTTGTTAAAATTGGAAATCCTAATGCCATAATCTTTTTCTCTTTATAGTTGTGCTATTTGTATCCAGAATGTGCTGGTGCCATCTAAAACATATTGATATTCACCCAAATTGGTTGTGTTAATCCAAAAATCTGCAATGTGGGGGTTTAAAGGAACTGTGGCACTAACAGTGACTTTTGGAGAATATAACAAATTGTTTTCGTAAGGATTGCCGTCCCTACTATATACACTGCCCTGTACCCCAACGCCGCCTGCCACAGTAACTGCACCGTTGGTGGTTGAATTTGCCGCAGCAGTTGATCGAACATTTAATGTATTGGTATCAACACTTGTGCCTGCGTAAATATTTTTTACAACACCAACTCCGCCCAAGACTTGTAATGCGCCTGTGTTGGCTCCTGCGCTAGCTGAGGTGTCAGTTACCTGTGCAACTGTAAAAGTACCAGTATTTGGTTTGACTGAGCCAATGACCATATTATCAATGGTTCCAGTAGATGCTGGGTTAATTACCACAGTGCCAGTTGATGGTGATAACGTTACGGTACCTGAATTTGTAACATTTAAATTGGCGCCAATATATAAAGAACCACGTATACCAGCGCCACCGTTTATCCGTAATGCTCCAGTAGAATTATAAAATCCAGTGGATTCATTATAATAATTACCATAATTTGGGTCAGAAACAAACAAACTACTGCCTATTGTAGTAGTTGATGCCCCGTCAAAATAAAATACATTTCCAAAACCTATTTGATTATTACGACCATTTTGCAAAACTTTGCTATTAAAACTGATGTTGTTGTCGCCAGCTGTCATATTTGAACTGGCGTCATATCCTATAAAAAAGTTAAAACTTCCTGTATTTAAATTGGCGGCTGCATTATCCCCTAAAAAGAAATTATGCTGACCGTTGTAAAAAGATTTCCCAGCATTGGTGCCAATGCCAATGTTTGAATATGTCACAATAGATCTAGACACAGTCCCTGATGTCACTGACCCACTCCATCCAGTAGAATCTACCAAAGAGTTTTTTCCGCTAATCACGCTATAGATAGAATCAGTGGCCAGATTATACAAATCGTCAGGATAATACAAGTTGTAGAGTGCAAAGGTGTTGGTAGTAAGTATACTTGCCAAATAACTATTACCATTTAAATTTGACCCCAATGTACCGCCAAGACCGGTAATTAAAATCGCAGACCCTGTAGATAAATTATGGTTGAATACCGTAACTACTGTCATTGTTCCTGTGGAAATTGCATTGATATTTCCCACTGGCAATGAACTGATTGTGCCTGCACTTTTCAAACTTTGATCACCAATAGCAATAGTGTTGGTTAGATTTGTTCCAGATGATAGTGCATATCTACCAATTGCTATGGTGTTTTGTGCAGATGAAATTTTAGTTAATGAACTCCAACCAATAGAAATACTATTTTCCCCATCAAAATCCACGCTGTTTGTTATTGAGCTAGCAACTCCTGTGATTACTATGTTATTTGTTCCATTATACCCCTGTCCGATTGTCAAACCGTTAACATTGATGTCTTGGCCAGTATATAGCCCTTTGGAAATCCCCACGCCGCCTTGTACTACCAAAACACCAGTGCTTACACTACCGTTAGGTTGGTTACCTGAAACAACAACATTAGAGGTTCCAGTTCCAACAAGATTGATATTTTGATTTTGAATATTGCTGTAAATTGTGCCATGATCAAATTGCAAATTACCCAAACTGGATGCATATGTGACCACAGATCCAGAATTACCGATTACTGTAAACCCTGTATCCTGAGCAGGTGAAGGGCCCAATTGATACTG
>Ga0114959_10004883_pt1 | contig 10141 bp, 9 predicted proteins | sample C_130625_EF_Meta_FD_87317 | JGI IMG/M metagenome (GOLD analysis project Ga0114959, IMG submission 87317) | Freshwater microbial communities from Lake Croche, Canada to study carbon cycling - C_130625_EF_MetaG | ecosystem: Environmental > Aquatic > Freshwater > Lake | place: Lake Croche, Canada...
ATCACGCAGGTGGTCGCCGGCTCCGCGGCCGACCGCGCCGGCCTGCAGATCGGTGATGTCGTCCTTTCGATGGATGGTGTGGCGGTGAAGAACTTCGAAGGCCTGACGGAGTACGTTGGGCGTCACGGGCCGGGGGAGTCGATCGAGGTGGAGATCGAGCGGGCCGTGGCCGGCAAGGTTCCGCAGCGATTCACCGCCACCGTCACCCTCGACGGATGGGATTGATCAGCCCCGGATGACGGGAAGGAAAGCATGGCCGAGGAGAAGGTCGACGTTCGTTGGCATGACCATGCCGTGAGTCGCGAAGACCGGGAACGGGCGGCTGGTCACCGGGGGTGTGTCCTCTGGTTCACCGGTCTCTCCGGCTGCGGCAAGAGTACGCTCGCCAATGCCGTCGATCGCCGGCTTCATGCCCGGGGCTTGAGGAGTTTCGTGCTCGACGGGGACAACGTCCGCCTCGGGCTCAATGCCGCCCCGGCGCTGCTCCGGGAGCGCCACGACGAAGCTTTCGCCACCCGCTTCGGGCTCGGCTTCGGCCCTGCCGATCGGGAGGAGAACATCCGTCGGATCGGTGCCGTGGCCGACCTGTTCGCGCAGGCCGGAATCATCGCCCTGACGGCCTTCATCAGCCCCTACCGTCGCGATCGGGATGCCGTGCGGGCGATGCTCCAGCCTGGTGACTTCGTCGAAATCCACGTCGAGGCGCCGCTCGCCGTCTGCGAGGCCCGCGACCCGAAGGGGCTCTACAAGAAGGCACGCGCGGGGGAAATCAAGGGATTCACAGGGATCGACGATCCCTACGAAGCCCCCCTCGCTCCCGAATTGGCGGTCGACTCAGCCGCCCATCCCCCGGAGGCCCTCGCCGAGGAGGTCCTCCGTTGGCTCGAGCGGGCCGGAAAGATCCCCCGGGCGTTGTGACTCCGTTGGACCGGGGCTTCGAGAACTAGCCGCTGACGTTTGGTCCGAGGGCCCGCCGCCGGATACCCCTTATGAAGGGTGATGCAAACGACGAGGCCCCCGATGGCATGGTGATCCACCGGGGGCCCCCCCAAGACGATTTTCAGAGACGATTTTCAGCAACGGTCAGTCAAGGAAACCAGACAGTTCCTCGCTTCGGGCCGGGGCCTGGAGCTTGCGGACAGCCTTGGCTTCGATCTGCCGGATCCGCTCGCGCGTCACCTTGAAGATGTGGCCGACCTCTTCGAGGGTGTAGCTGTAGCCGTCCCCCAGACCGTAGCGGAGTTTGATGATCTCCCGCTCCCGGTAGGAGAGGCTCTTGAGGACCTTGGCGATCCGGTTGCGGAGCATTTCCTGGGCTGCTCCCACGGCCGGGTTCTCGGCACCCGTGTCGGGGAGGAGGTCGCCGAAATGGCTGTCCTCGCTGTTGCCGACGGGACGGTCGAGGCTGATCGGATAGCGGCTCATCGCCGACACCCGCCGCGTTTCGTCGACGGGCGTTCCGGCGCGGGCGGCGATCTCCTCGATCGTCGGCTCGCGTCCGTACTCCTGGAGGAGTTGCCGGGCGACATTGCGGACCCTCGACATCGTCTCCACCATGTGCACCGGGATGCGGATCGTCCGGCTCTGATCGGCCACGGCCCGGGTGATCGCCTGTCGGATCCACCAGGTCGCGTAGGTGCAGAACTTGAAGCCACGGCGGTATTCGAACTTGTCGACCGCCCGCATCAGGCCCGCGTTCCCCTCCTGGATGAGGTCGAGGAAGGAAAGGCCGCGGTTGCGGTACTTCTTGGCGATCGACACGACGAGCCGGAGATTCCCCTCCGACAGCCCACGCTTCGCCTTTTGGTACTGGGCGTAGATCTGCTTGATCTCGCTGATCCGCCGCTTGAGGCTCTTGGGCGTTTCCTGGCAGGCCTTGAGGATCATCCGGTATTCATCAACGAGCTTCTGTCGCCCGGCGGGGGGCTGCTTGCTCTTCTTGTGGGCGTCGATCTTGAGCCGCAGTTCCTTGATGCGGCGGACGAACTCCTCGAGCGTCGGGATCATCGCCTCGATCCGCTGCGTGCGCAGGCCGAGTTCCTCGACGAGGCGGACGCACCGGCGGCGGCGGCGGCCGAGACGGGCCCAGGCCTCGCGGCGCTCCGACATCTTCCGCTTCTTCGAGAGGGCGATGCGGTAGTCGGATTTGTTCTGCTTGAGGAGGACGTCGAGGGTCCGCAGGTTGTGGGGAAGACGACCGAGAATCTGATCCTTCTCGAGCCGGTCGGTCACCGAAACCTGGACGGTGCGATCGAAGGGAAGCTCGCCACGGTGGACCCGCGACAACACCTTGAAGGCCTGCTGGCAGACATATTCACACTCCAGCAGTTTCGCCCGAAAGGCTGCTCGGGTCGTTTCGATCTGCCGAGCCAGCCAGATCTCCTGGGCACGCGTGAGGAGAGGGATCTCTCCCATCTGCGTCAGGTACATCCGCACCGGATCGTCGGACCAATTCTCACTCTGCTCGATGAGGACGTCCTCGGTATCGCCAGACGACTCGATTCCCTCCTCGACGTCGGCGTCGATGTCACCGTCGGAGAGCGCGCCGGCATCGTCGTCGGCGAGCATGTCGGCGTCGGCCTCTTCGGCATCGACGACCTTGACCGTGAGATCCTCGACATCCTGGGGATTGGAGACGACATCGTCTTCGAGTTCATCCAGCAGCGAGTCGTACAAGGTGAGAACTCCTTCGTGGAACGGATTCACTGGGCGGGTTCGATCGGACCGGTCAACCGCAGGGAGAGGCGTCGTGCATCACCCGCGGTGCGGCTTCAGGCGTCGCGCCGGCGCTCCTGACTGGCCCAGCGACCACCGCTTCCTGCGGTCGCCAAGTGCATCATTCGGAACGCCGACAGTGTGATTCAAGGGGTGGGCAAGTCCAGAGGCCCGAATCCTCCTCTGGGAAAGTCCGGAAACGGTTGGGTGATCCGGGATCGATCGGGAGGAAAGCGGAACGGAAACAACGGGAACGCCGGGGTGTGAGGACGAAAAAAGAGCCCCTCAGGGCCCCTCTGATCACGTTCGTACCCCAAGCCGGTTTCACCCGACGGGATCGATTGCACCTTCCGTGAAGGGACGCCGACGGCCCATCGCACTCTGGTTCGAGCCGCCGATGAGGTGCCATGCCGAGCGTCCGGAAGGCACAGGATTATGACGCTGTGGGGGGCGGAAGGCCAACTTTTTTTCCCCTTCTTTCATCGATTGGTCGAGGATTTGATCGGCAAATGGTAAAAAAATCCTGGCACGTCGTTTCTGCGGCCACCGGAGCCCCTTCCCGATGACTTCCTTTCTCCTCCCCTGCGGATGCGGTGTGGACATTCTGGTCACCTCTTCCCAGGCCGGCGGGCTGGCGACCTGCCCCGCCTGCGGTCGCGAGGAACCGGTTCCACGACTGCGGGATCTGGGGAGGTTGCGCGCGGCAGCGGCGCCCCGCGGGAAGGGGGATGTCCACGCTTCGCGGCGCTGGACGGGGATGCACACGCTCGTCCTGGCCGGCAGCCTGCTGGCCGCCTCGGCCGGGCTGCTGTCGCTGTCGTTCACCCCCCCGGAGGTCGAGATGTTCGACGACGCCACGATCAGGTCGTCGGTCATGCGGGCACCGACCGACGAGGTCTACTCGGCTTGGGCCACGCGCCTCGTCCACGCATCGGTCGATCGACCGCCGACGGAGGCTGAGGCGAAATCGAGGGTTCGATCGGACTACTACCACACCCTGCGCAACGGCCTCCGCACCGCGGCCGCCCTGGGAGCCCTCGCGGCTTTGGCCGGAGGTCTTGGCGTGCTCTTCTTTGCACCGAAAGTCAACGGTCGATGAAGGGCGCCTTCATCACCCGCACAGGTCCGCCGGACGTGATCGAGGTCGGCAGCCTGCCCGATCCGGTCCCGGGGGTACGTGAGGCGTTGGTGCGCGTTCGGGCTTGCGCGGTCAATCCGATCGACACGTATGTCCGCGCCGGTGCGGTGGCTTTCCCGCTCCCGTTCCCGTTTGTCGTGGGCTGCGATCTGGCCGGCGAAGTCGTTGCGGTCGGGAGCGACGTCCAGTCGCTCCGCCCCGGCATGCGCGTCTGGGGCTCCAACCAGGGGCTGCTCGGGCGACAGGGAACGTTCGCTGAGCTGGCGGCCATCGACGAGCGTTGGCTCTACCCCACCCCCGATTCGGTCAGCGACCGGGATGCGGCGGCGGCGGCCCTCGTGTCGATCACGGCCCATCTCGGGCTGGTCACCCATGCCCAGCTCGAGCCGGGGGAGATGCTGTTCGTCAATGGGGCGTCGGGGGGGGTGGGGAGCGCCGTGGTACAGGTGGCGCGAGCCCTCGGCGCGCGCTCGATCGGTACCGCCGGTACGGAGGAGAAGCGCGCGAGGATCCGGAGCCTGGGGGCGGATGAGGTCTTCGATTACCGCCGCGATGATCTCGTCGAGGCGGCCCGGTCGGCAGTTCCCAGCGGCATCGATGTCTACTGGGAAACCCAGCGCGAGCCGATGTTCGATCGGGCCATCGGCCTGCTCGCCGACGGGGGAAGGATCGTCCTCATGGCGGGGCGCGACGCGCGGACACCGTTCCCCGTCGGGCCGTTCTACGTCAAGGGATGCCGGATGGTCGGGTTCGCGATGTTCAAGGCCGATTGGCGACTCCAAGCCGCGGCGGCGCTCGACATCAACCGTTGGATGGCGGAGGGGCGGTTGCGGGTGCCGATCGACCGGGTCCTGCCGCTCGACCAGACGTCGGTGGCCCACGCGCTTCAGGAAGCGTCGACCGTGGCGGGGACCGGCGTCCTCGACGGCAAGCTCGTCATCGAGCCCTGACGAGGGCGCGACTTTGGAACCGGCTGGGCGACAAGGAGGGGCGATGAGGCAACGATGGGGAGGTGATCGCCCGCCGACGGCCCGCCGCCGCTGGCTTTTCACGGTCGCCGCCGCCGCCGCAGCCCCCTGGGGCGCGGCGTCATCGATGCCGGCTTCCGGGCAGGTTGCGAAGCCGCCGGCGATCAAGTCACCGGGCGGGATCAGCACCGGGATCTTTGGCCTCGAAGCGAAGGGAAACCGCTTCGTGTACGTCTTCGACCGCTCGGCGAGCATGGCGGAGCCGGACGGTCGGCCGCTGGCCGCGGCGAAGCAGGAATTGATCCGAAGCATCAACGAGCTCGGCGACGTGCAGCAGTTCTACGTCATCTTTTACAATGACCGGCTCCACGTCTTTTCCCCGGCCGGGAGCCGGGGGCGGCTCGTCTTCGCCACCGAGGAGAATCGGCGCGCGGCCCGGAGGTTTGTCGAGGGGGTGCGGGCCGACGGCGGAACTCGGCACGCGGAAGCCCTCGCTGCGGCCTTCCGGCTCGCCCCGGACGTGGTCTTCCTTCTCACCGATGCCGATGCGAAGGACGATCTCACCGATGCCGAACTCGAACGGCTTTCCCGGCTCGGCAGCGGGAGCCGCTGCATGGTCGTGCAGTTCGGTGATGAATCGGGCCGCAGCCCGAGGCTCGCCGACCTCGCCGCCCAGTGTGGCGGCCGCTACCGGATTTTGAACCTCGACGGCGAACCTGCTGCAGGTGACCCGGCAGAAGCCGCCGATGAGGCCGACACCGCCGATGAGGCCGACACCGAGAATCAGTTGGGCCGGTAGCCCTTTTTGAAGCCTTGAGCGCGGGCGGAGCGGGTGACGGGCGCGGCTGCGGTACGGGGCGCCGAGGGGCGAGTTGGGAGGGCCCGGGACGTGGCCGTCGTGGCGGCCGGAGCGACGCTCGCCTCATCCCCGCTCGGCAGCATCCTGGGGGCCCCGCTGCCGCCGTCGCCGACCGTGACCGACCGCTCAGCCACCGCGGTCGCCGCCGTGACGCGGCTGGAGAGTCCGGCAGAGGAGTCCTCGGATCGGGGAGCGATCTCGTCTGTCAGGGCCGAGCGGCTCGGTACGGCCAGCGCCTGCAGCACCGAGGATCGGGGGCGGAGAGGGTTTGGCAGCATCGAAGCTGAGGTGCTGTCAGCCTCGGCCACCGGGGGCATCGCCTGAACGGTCGGCTCATCGGCCGCCTGGGGGGCGGGCGGCGCGATGACCAAGGCGACCCGCGCCGTGGGAGCATCGGCTTCGGGCGCACGAGGCTCCTGCATTGGCTGTGGCTCGACGGTCGGCGCTGTCGTAGCGATCGGGGCCGAGACCTCGGGCGCGGTCGGTGCCACGGGCTCGGGCTGCGGGACGCTCGCGGCCACGGCGGCGGCGGGCGGGGCCGGATCGGCGGTGGGCGTGGTGGGCGTGGTGGGCGTGGTGGGCGTGGTGGGCGTGGTGGGCGTGGTGGGCGTGGTGGATATCAGAGCCAGGGATGGGACGGTGGTCGTCCCTGCGGCAAACGTCGTCGAAACCGTCGTGACTGTGGCCACCGGTGCCGTCGGGGGCTTGGTGATTGCCGGGGTTGTCGTGACCGGGGCAGCCGAGGCGGTGGGCGTCGCTCCCCAGAGATCCCGTTCCGGTTCGCTACTGGGCGGCGTGGGCGATGCCACCGCGAGCGGACGGGCCGCCGATTCGACCGCTGCCGCGTCGGCCCGGCCGAGCTGCACCGCAAGGATCGGCTGCCCCTCCCGGAGCGGGTGACGGACGATGAGGTTGTCGAGATCGTCGGTGACACGCATCGCCGACGAAGGGACCATCGCCTTCGGCCAGTCGCGCAGGCCCACATCCCAGACCGTCACAGGCGCCCCTGCCGGTAGGCCGCGGAGGGCGACAAGGATCGACTCGCTCTCCACCTGGGGCTTGGCCTGCGCGAGGTGGGTGTCGAGGGCGCTGTTGACGCCGAACGCCGCTGCGGCACCGGCCACAATCGCGGCACCGAATACCGTGTAGGGCTGGGGCCGATGCGCCCTGACGGGGGCCGATGTCTTCGTCATGGAATGTCCATCCCTGCGGGAGGCTCCGTGACCCATCCGGGCGATCCCCGGGAGGAACGAGGGAGCTCTCCTCTAACGAATCGGCTGCGTCGCCGTCCGCGCGCCAAGCCGCTCGTCGGCGCAGTCGCGTCTTGCCGGATCGCCGCATCTTGCCGGGGCGATCCGAGGGCGCGGAGCGTCATCGCCATCCCAGCTTGCCTCGATTGCCGAGGGCCGGTCAGTCGGTCGCGGAGGCGGAGGCGGTCGGTGCGGCATCGGCCTCGCCGGATGACGCCAGAGCGTCGGACGCCTGCGCCGTGATGAACATCGGATCAACGCCCGGGGCGAGGGGGCGGAGGGCGAGGAGACGGGTCTCGGCACGTCCCGACGACCGGGAGCGGAAGAGGGCATCGCCGACCGACGCCCCTTGATCGCCGGCGGGGCCGACGATGAGGAGGCCATCGGCGGGGACGGTCACCTCGCACCGCAACCGATCGAGAATCCGCTTCCGCTGGCTCGTCTCGAGTTTGAACGCGCCATCCTCCCCCACGAACGAGCGCTCCATCGGGCCGTGGCGGATCACCGGCACGAGATCGACGCGGACGCGGCCATCCGCCGCGGGCCACGCCTTGAGGGTGAAGTGGGGGACGGCGTCGGCATAGTTGGCCCCGCGGAGACCGTCCGCCTCTTGCTCGAGGACGACCAGATCGGGGATCGACTTGAGGGCCACCAGTTCGCTCTCGCGGCCGGGGAGGAGCCGGAGGACGCGCCGCACCACCGGGGGATTGGCGTCGGCGGTGTTGACGGGGGGAGGAGGTCCTCCGTCGCCGGCGCTGACGGGAGGCTCGAGGGCGGCGAGAATCGGCTCCGGAAGTTGCCCGAGGAGGATCCCGGCCCGGAGTCCATTGGCCGCAAGTCGACGACGGACCGACTCGTCGATGACCTGCTCGTCGACGCGGGCCCAGAGTTCGTCATGCCCCGCATGCTCCTGCTCACAGCGGAGGAAGAACACCTCGAGGGGGAGCGTCTGGGCGACCGGGCGCTTTGCCACGCCTCCCGCAGCGCCGACGGCCTGCGGCAACCGTTCCGGGAGGAGGGCATCGATCGTCGGCGCGGAAACGCATCCCGCCGCCGCCAGCAAGGCGGCCAGGAAGAGCGACGACAGACCTCTCACGCGGATCGCCATGCGCAAGGCATCGCAGCCAAAGGGGGAAGGAATGATAGAAACCCGGGGCCCTGCCCGCGGGCGCGGAGGATAGGCCTGGGGACGGAAAGCGTCAACGCGGTCCGTGGAAAGACCCCCGGGGGTCTTCCCCAAAGGTCGCCAAAACCCCCAGTTGCTCCGCGCTTACGACACGGCTTTGACGGCGCTTGCGAAGATCGCCAGGCCGGCGCCGGAGGCGTCGCCGTCGAGACGGCCGTTCCAGGAGGGATGCTGGGTGGCGAGCAGGAAACGCTCGGGGTGGGGCATGAGCCCGAACACGCGGCCGGTCGGATCGCAAACCCCGGCCACGTCGCCGGCCGAGCCGTTGGGATTGGTGGCCTGCCCACCGGCGTCGGTCGTGTAGCGGAGGACGAGTTGCCCGGCTGCCGAGAGGGCTTCGAGATCGGCGGCAGACCGGGTGACGAATCGCCCCTCGCCGTGGGCCACCGGGAGATCGAAGGGCTGGTCGAGCCCTTGGAGCATCACACATTTGCCCGGCTTCGCTGCGAGGCGGATCCAGCGATCGGTGAACTGCCCCGAGCGGTTGTGGGCAAGTGAGGCCCGCGGCTTGCCGTCGGGATCGGCGACGAGCATCCCCGTCTGCATGAGCACCTGGAAGCCATTGCAGATCCCGAGCACGAGGCCACCGCGGTCGCGGAAGCGGGCCAGGAGATCCCCGAGCCGGGTCTTCAACTCGAGGGCGAGGATCCGTCCGCTGGCGATGTCGTCGCCATAGGAGAACCCGCCGGGGATGCAGAGGATCTGGGAGTCGTCGGCAAGCGACGGCTTCTCCGCCAGAGCGTGGACATGGACCCGCCGGGCAATGGCCCCGGCCCGCTCGAAGGCGTGGACGGTCTCATGATCGCAGTTCGTGCCGGGGGCACGGAGGACAAGAACGCGGGGGGAGAGCATGCTGGAATCCCTGGCGACGGGGCGATCGGGAACGGATCAAACCGGTGATGGAAACGCTACTGATGGAAACGCTACGAAAGGGAAGCCGTTCTCAGGGGAGTGCCGAATTGGTCACGTCGAGGCCTGGCGCGACCGCCAGGCATGGGCCAGTCGGTCGATCGCCACCGATTCCTCCGCTCCGAAGCAGCCGGTGATCGTGACTTCGCGGGCCGTGACGACCTCCCCCACCCACGCCCAGGGGATGCCCTCGAGCCATTCCCCCATCCGACCGAAGGACTCGGCATCGACTTCGCAGACGAACCGACAGGGGGATTCGGCGAAGGCGATCGTGAGATCGGCATGCCGCCCTTGGCCTCCTTCGAGGAGCGTCGGCACCTTGCCGAGATCGATCGTCGCCCCGATACGGCCGCCGATCGACATCTCCGCCACCGCGGCCAGCAGTCCGCCGTCGGAGATGTCGTGGCAGGCGAGGATTCCCCCGTCGCGGATCGCGCGGGCCAGATGCCGGAAGGTCTTCCGGCACGACAGCGCGTCGATCGTCGGGACGGCGCCACCGGTGACGACGCCGAGGGCTTCGAGTTGGCTCCCGGCAAGGTCATCCCGGGTGAGGCCGATCACCGCCAAGCGGCTGCCCGGTCGTTTCAGGTCGGGGGTGACGACGCGGCGGACGTCGTCGATCTGCCCCAGCGCCGTCGCCAGGAGCGTCGGCGGAATCGACAGTTCACGCGGCTTGCCCGCGGCATCGGTCCAGGCAAAGACGTTGTTGAGGCTGTCCTTGCCGGAGACGAACGGCGCACCGAGATCGACCGCGACGTCGTGGCAGGCCCGGCAGGCCTCGACGAGCGTGCCGAGCGATTCCGGCCGGCGCGTGTCGCCCAGCAGAAGTTGTCGAGCAGCGCGATGCGGTCGGGATCGGCGCCGGTGGCGACGACGTTGGCCACCGCCTCGATGATCCCGCCGGCGGCCATCTGCCAGGGATCGAGTGGCCCGATCCGGTGGCGGAGGCCGACGCCGAGCGCGATCCCCCGGTCGCGGCCGAGCACGCCGCGAACGACCGTGGCATCGGCGGGGCCCTCCCCGGGGCCGAGGAGCGGCTTGATGACGCTGCATCCCTGCACTTCATGGTCGTACTGGCGGATGATCCATTCCTTGCTCGCCACATCGGGAGCGGCG
>Ga0114959_10004888_pt1 | contig 10132 bp, 2 predicted proteins | sample C_130625_EF_Meta_FD_87317 | JGI IMG/M metagenome (GOLD analysis project Ga0114959, IMG submission 87317) | Freshwater microbial communities from Lake Croche, Canada to study carbon cycling - C_130625_EF_MetaG | ecosystem: Environmental > Aquatic > Freshwater > Lake | place: Lake Croche, Canada...
AAACGACTACCAACATTACCTTCTGGTAAATTAAACATTACCGTTGGGTTAGTTTGTAAGTTGTAGAATTTACCTTCTGCACGGTCTTCTAACATTAATTTAGAAGCTGCATTTAAAAATGCATCACTATTGTCGACACCAATTGCAAAGTTACCTGCTTGTGGAGTTATTACACCCATTGGTATTACTTTACCTTCAGTTGATTCCATTAAATTGATCACCAAATTTTGACCTTCAGCTACTGTATATAGGTAAGGAGTAGTTGCTGCCGAAGCATCAACCATAAATTTATTACCATCAACATCATCAATTCCATCTGCTGCATTTTCGTAAGTACCAATTACAGTTTCGTCAAAGATACTTGTGTTAGCAGCATCCTTAATTTTTAAACGTAATAAGTTTGATGGCGTAGATTCGAAGAATGAACCCGAAGCCGCCGCAATTGTTAATTGAGGGTAAGCATTACGTTGTGAATTTCTGAATTTGATACCAGCAGTTCCTTTACCATAAGCCCAGAACCCTGTTGAATGACCCATAAAACGAACACGATTATCAGTGTATGGATTGTTAACTACAATGCCAGTTCCTGAATAACTTACAGATAAATTTCCATTCACTAAATAGTAAATTACGTTACCACCTATATTACTAGTATTATCAGCTAAGAAAGCATTTAAGTCAATTGTACTAGGGAATGGATTACCAATTAAGTTTGTTCTACCAGCTCTTGCAGGTACAATAACATCTGATGCTCCTGTTTGAGGGCTACCAATTACGTTGAACAATGTGTTACCATTCATTTTTGCAGAAACACCAACACCTGGTGCAGGAACATAGTTAGTAGCACTCTTCCAACGATAAGCAGCTGCTGAATCTGAGTTAGCATCATACCAAATAGTTGTTGGATATACAGTAGGATTTAACCATGGGTATGCTGGGTTATTTAATTGAAAAGGATAATCACCCACTACACTAAAGTTATCTCCATAGTTTTGTGCTACAGTATTTGCATTAGAAATTGGTGATGAAATAAAGTGTTGAACCGCATAAGAAGTTGCCGGTGCTTTACGCTCGATAGTTACATCGCCCGAAATTGTACCTGAACCAACAGCTATTTGTCCTGCTGTTGTTACCAAAGATGCTCCAGTTCCTGTACTGCTTGAAACCAAGCTTAGTTTACCGTTTGTGTTTAAAGTACCAGCTATTGGTGAATATACGCCAACAATTTGCAATGCAGTTGCATTTGAGCTTAAAGTTGTTGTAGTAGAAACACCTGATTTGGCAAAATTATCAACCATCCATACACCAGAAATAGTATTGTTGTTGCCAGTTGAATTTAATGTTCCGGAACCTTTTACACGAATATAAAGAGGAGTTGTTGTACCGTACATACCAGCATTACCAGTAATATTTAAATCAGCTGAGTTTAAAGTAATTGTAGCTCCACTTTGAATTGTTATGTCATTAACAGTTGAAGAAGCGCTAATTGTAGGTTGGTTTGTTACTTTTTGAATTCTAACATTTGAACTTGAAGTGGGCGCATTATCAGGCGTTCCGAACCAATTTGATGTATTTGACCAATCGGTTGATGCAGCTCCTGTCCATGTCATTGCATCGCTTAATGCAATTCCAAAAGAATTATCAGTTGTTCCAACAGCAGCAACTCTAATAAACACTGTACTACCAGCGGTTAAATTTGATGCATATGTATAAGCTAAGTTTCCTGAACCACCATTATCATTACATGCTACAGAAGTTAACGTTCCAGAACATGTGTTGTCGCTTGATGTATATATTGCACACATATTATTTGTAAGTGCAGATGTAGAATTAAATGATGCTACTACATTACCACTAGCAGGAACAACTGTACTATACCAAACATCATTATTTGATGCACCACATGACATTGCTGTTGAACTTGTAGTTGATAAAACAGTTGTACCAACTGTATAAGTAGGAGTGCCTGTGGTGCTAGTTGCTAATGCAGTTGCATTGCAAACAAGGTCATTTGAAACTGGAACTCTAGAAATAGATAATGAAGCTGTAGAATTTGGCGGAGTTAATGAAGTTCCGTTAAAATTGAAAACTCTTAAGTAGTATGTACTACCAGCAGTTGTGTTCAAATCAAAATATTGAGAGTTGCTGCTAACAGAAGGATTATAAGTTCCAACTACACTGCCAGCACATGAACCTGCAAAAACTTGAGCAACCATTTGCATACCATTTACAGTATTTAATGTAATGCGGTGTGATGTTGAAGTTGCTGTAAATTTAAAATAAACATCATTTGAAGGAGTACCAATTGTTACCGCAGGTGAACCTGCAGCAAGCGTAGCATTTTCAAGATAAACAGGAGTAGATAATGTATTTGCTGCACCTGAATTAACTGGAGCTGTCCTTGCATTTGAACAATTATCGTTCAAAGGATTTATTGACCCTAATTGTATATCATCACAATAGTAAGTTCTAGAACCTGCAGTAGCGCCATCAGTACCAAAATTATAAAATACATTTAATTTATTGTAGTTATAAGCAGCATTAAAAGCAGGTGTACCGTTTACTTGAAAATTAAAGTCAAATGTTAGAGTTTCCCAAGTGTTTACTAAAGTTGTGTAAGCCTCTGTCTCTACAGAATGTGCTCCATTTCCGCTTTCTTCCACTTTTACTCTTACAGGAATACCAGCTTGTGGAGAATAAACTCGCATTTGAATTTTGCGATTAGATGAAGTAAATGGAATTGTATTTAAGAAACCTAAGTTTGTACCCATTGTTGTACCAGCCCATAATTGAGAAGATGTACCTTTAGTGGTAATTGCAACTTTGTTTGATGCGTTTGTTGGGTCATTACCTAAAACTGTGCTTGTTCCTCCAAAATCGGTTAAAGAGTAGTTAACAGTTGTTGAATTAAATGTAACTGGTAAATCAATTTGAGTTATTACAACAACTGGAGTAATCAACTCAATATCATCTTGATAAAATGTAAAATTACTACTTCCGTTACCCATAGTACCATTATCATAAATGAATACCAATTTATTATATAAATTTGATGCCTCACCTGTAAAGTCCCATGTAAGCTCTTGCCAAGCATTTGCAACAGTAGTAACTGTAGTTCTTTCTGCTGATGCTCCACCTGGTGATTCAATTTTGAACATAATTGGACAGTTTGTACGCGGAGAATAAACTTTCATTCTAAACACCTTGTTAACCGAAAAGTCAATTGTGCTGGTCAATGTCATTGTTGACCCACCATAAGTTTGCCCAGCATTTTTAACCATCCTTAATACTTTGCTTGATGTGTTAATTCCATTTTGGAATGGATTATTCATTACAGTAGTTGTACCACCATCAAAATCACCCGTTAAGTAGTTTACACTAGTTGATTGAAAAGTAATAGGTAACTCTAACGGTTGAGGCACTAACCTAATATCATCTTGGTAGAATGTAAAATTACTACTTCCATCGCCCATTACTCCATTATCGTAAATGAAAATTAATTTATCATATAAGTTAGATGTAGCACCGCTAAAATCCCAACTTAATTCTTGCCATGCATTAGCAGCTGTAGTAACTGCAGTTCTTTCTGTAGAAACTCCACCAGCACCTTCTACTTTAAACAAAATTGGGCAGCCAACTCTTGGAGAATATACTTTCATTTTGAACACACTGTTCACAGAAAAATCAATAGTGGTTGATATTGGTAAAACAGTTCCTCCCCAAGTGTTTCCTGCATTTTTAATCATTCTTAAAACTTTGCTTGAAGTGTTAATTCCTGTAGAATGTGGGTTTGTTATAACACTTGTAGTTCCGCCATCGAAATCATTAGTTGCATAAACAATTCCTACTGTTTCAAATGAAATAGGAAGTGAAGGAACAGTAGTAGCTGCAGCCATTTCTACATCATCCCATAAATATGTTTTGCTGCCAGCAGTTGCACCATCAGTTCCAAAATTAAAGAAAATAGTAGCCTTGTTATATTGGAAACTTGCATTAAAAGCTGCTGTGCCGACTACATTATTATTAAAATCAAAAGTCAATGTTTCCCATGCGTTTGATGTAGTTGTTAAAACTTGCGCTTCAACTGACTGCCCTGCATTTGAGCTTACTTCAACTTTTAATCTTACAGGAATACCTGCGTTAGGTGAATAAACTTTTACTTTCATTACTCTGTTAGATGCAGTAAAAGGAATTATATTGGCAAGTCCAATTGGTGTGCTCATTGTAGTTCCAGCCCATGATTGTGCAGTTATTGGCTTAACAGTTTGAGCAACAGTATTGGAGGCATTTGTAGGATCAGCAACTAAAGTTGTAGCATTATCACCAAAATCAGTTACAGTGTAATCGACGCCTGAGGCATCAAAGGTTATTGGCAAATCAACTTGACTAAGTGCCGGTGCAGCACCCATTTGAACATCATCCCAATAGTATGTTTTGCTCCCAGCAGTAGCTCCGTCAACTCCAAAATTGAAGAAAATTGATGCTACATTATAAGCCAAACCAGCATTAAACAATGGAGACCCAGTTGCCGGATTATTAAAATTAAACGTAAGAGTTTCCCATGCATTTGCAGTTGTTGTGGGTACATCTACTTCAACCAATTGACTTGGTGAACCAGATACCTCAATTTTAAGTTTAACAGTTATACCTGCGTTTGGTGAATACACCTTTACTTTCATTGTTCTTATAGTTGAAGTAAAAGGAATTGGAGATGCTAAAGCAGGGGAACCCATAGTTGTACCACCCCATAATTGAGCACTTGTACCTTTTATAGTTTTAGCTACCATATTTGAGGCATTTGTAGGATCAGCCACTAAGGTAGTTGCAGTACCTCCAAAATCACTAACTGAGTAGTCCACTGTATTATCATCAAATGAAATAGGTAAATCAATTTGACTTAATGGAGGCGTTGGAGCCATTTGTAAGTCTTCAAAATAATAAGTTTTTGTTCCAGCAGTGTTACCATCAGTACCAAAATTAAAAAATATGGATGCAACATTATATGCAAAAGCAGCATTAAAAGCTGCTGTACTTGGCGAAGGTGAGTTAAAATTAAATGTAAGTGTTTCCCAAGCATTTGATGTAGTTGTAGTTACATTTGTTTCAACTGATTGAGTAGGTTGACCACTCACTTCAAGTTTCAATTTTACTGGTATTCCAGCATCAGGAGAATAAACCCTAACAGTCATACTATGATTGTTAGATGTAAATGGAAATGGAGTAGCGAATGCTGATGCTCCGATAGTAGTTCCACCCCATAATTCTGCACCCGGAGCTTTGATGGTTTTCCCTACGTTGTTAGAACCATTTAAAGGGTCTGCCACAACAGAAGAAGATACGCCACCAAAATCGATTAAGGTATACGTAACAGAACCGTTATCAAAAGTAACGGGCAATGCAAGCTGCGAGTAACTTAAGCCATAATAAAAAAGACTTAAAATAAACACAGAAAAAATAGAAATTTTTTTCATTATTATTAAAAATTAAATTGTTTATATAATTCAAACGTAAAAAAGTTATTGTAACTAATACAATTATAGAAAAATTAGAATTTGATTTATTCACATAATTTTGATAATCATGACTTTATGTTATTAACAATTAATCAATACTTATTGTAAATATAACATTATCTAAACATTGGATAAAATGTTTGTTTAGCTATAATTGTCTTACAATTAGCAAAAAGTAAACAACTATCGTAACCTTATTAAAATAAAAAATTAGGGTATTTTACAAATCAAATGAGAAGCCTGAATTCTGTAAATTTTTAAATTTTCTCGTATCAAATTTATACAATGCTGCAGGTCTGTTTGCCTTGCCAGTCTCTACCATATTTGTATCTATCAGCAGATTCATAGAGAGAATTTTTTTTCTGAAATTTCTTGTATCAAATTTTGCTTCCAAAATGGCTTCGTACAAATGCTGAATTTGAGTAAGACTAAATTGCTTTGGCAGAAGTTCAAATCCAATGGGCTGACTGCGTGCTTTTTCCATAAAACTCTGTTTCGCACATTCAATAATATCAGCATGGTCAAATGATATTTTAGGTAATTCTTTTAACGAAAACCATTTCACTTCTTCGGCCCAAGATGAAGCGTTTATATCGTAATCTTCTAGCTTTATTAATGCATAATAAGCCATTGTAATTACTCTTCCAAACGGATGCCTTGCAACATCACCAAAAGTACGAAACTGTTGCATGAAAATAGTATCTAAACCAGTTAAGTCTTTTAATACCCTTTTGGCAGCTACATCTAAATTCTCTTCTAAATAAACCAAATCGCCAGGCAAAGCCCATGTTCCTTTAAAAGGTTCGGTACCTCTGAAAACGAGTAAGACTTTTAAATCAGAATCATCAAATCCAAATACAACATTATCTACTGAAAATGCAGCATGAAAAAAATCTTTTAATATTTCTTTTTTTTGCGACGAGTACATTATTTCTGTTTGATTTTCGGGGCCGAAATAACACAAAATTTTTAATGAGATTTTTTCAGGGAATTACGCATGTAAATACTTAGAATAACAGTGAACAATTAGGTGTAAAAAATAAACTATACACTTTTAAATAAGTTGATTACAATATTTTGTTTGCAATATTTTGAGATTTTTCTTTCTGAAAAATGATTAATACGTATTAATATTTAGCCAATTCTTTCAACTTTCTATTCTCTCGGTTATCCAGAAAATTACCATAGTTATTATGGAATTCCTTTTCTTTTATAATATATTCTTTTCCCTCTTTTGTAAATTGATTTGCTTTTTCACCCAACATATATATTGCTTCTGGAATATTATCAGAGTAAAACTGGGGGCTAATATCTACCAATCTACCAAAAACCCATAACTGAATAATTATACATGAAGCAAACCATAAACGTATGTTCCAGTTAAGCTCTGTTTTTAAAATATTTGTGATAGATACTTTAGAAATAAAATGATAAGTAATTGATAGTACTAAAAACAAAATAAAAATAATTCCTGTGGCTGAGTTCAAGAAGTTTGCACCTGGCCAATGCTGTATTTTAAAAATCATTCCTAATATCCCAGATAGTAGAAATAACCATAATGAGAAGAATAAAAAAGCACAAGTTATGTTAGTTTTAATATTATTTATTAAATAACGAAAGGCAACGATTAAGGAAAAGAAAAGAAACAATCCTCCAGATAAAACTAAAAAAATACTTACTCCTTGAATTTGCAAACATTTGCTTGCACCACCCAAGCAAAAAAGTACAAAAAAATTATTACCAAAATAATTGCTAAGTATATTCTTAGAATCGGCTAATTGTTTGTGTTTAAAATAGTGAAAAATATTTACTATAGGTGCTAATAATGCGGCATAAGAAATAGAAATAATTTCTAATGGCATAATTATTACATCAGGTAAAGAATAGGTTTTTTCTAAAATTCCAAACATTCCAAAATTAACAAGCACCACAACCATAAACCCCGCATTAAACCTTGCCAGCCATTTGGTATGTTTTGAGTCAATGTAAATTTTTACAGCAAAGCAAAATGAAATGGTGGCTAATGAAACCCCAACCAAGGTCATTCCATAATCGTTTTGTGCAAAGTTGGCAAAGAAGCCAAGTACCATTAATGCCAAGGAAACATAAACAATGTTGTTTGTATATTTTTGTGTTAAATTCATATGAGTAGTTAATTTCTATTTTTAAATTTTACATAAATTGGTTTAGATACTTTTTCCAATAATTAGTCTCCAGAAGTTTCATAAATAATATTATTTTCTGTTTCAAAATCATTCCAACTTTCAAGCCAATGTCTATTTGAGAGTATGCTAAAATCTAATAAATAATCTTGATTTAATTTCTTACATTCATTTTTATAATGAGTGCTTAACATCCGTGAATAAATATTAATCAAGGATTTATCACTCAAATTTTCAGGAACCGATGTAACTGCTTTGTAATATTTATTGGTACTCATAATTGCATTGGCATACAATTGATGAGAGTATGCTTCTTGGGTTTCATTTTTTAGTAAATTTTCAGCAATTTTAGCTATTGGCTTACCTCCTATTTTACCTAAAACAGAATATAATTTTTTACCAAATTTTGGTTTGTTATCAATGTATTTGAACAATGAATCTAAGTAGATAAAACTATCTTCAACATGTTCACTCTCTTGCAAGGCGTCTATAACTGAAATTAAAATATTTCGGGTTTGAAAGTCATTCATTTTTTTAGTAATTTCAAATACACGGTGCTTCATTCCTTTATTGGCAAAAGTAATACAAAGTTGTGCCATAAGTATTGATTTTAAAGTGCTTTCATTCAAAATACTTATAGAACTTGAATTATTAATCGTTTTAATAGAGTTCATTCTGTTTACAATTTCGGAAGTATCATTTTTTAACACTTGTTCTTTTAATTTTATCAAATTGAAAAGTGGTGAATAAAAATTAAAATTATACTTAGCTATTATTGAAGGTATTTTATTGTGAGCAGAATCAACCAAACAACATTGATTATTGTACAATGTTGCAACATAGTTTTGTGCAGCTTCTTCAAAATTTTCGAGTGCAATTTTATCATTCTGAACTTTATTAAATAAGAATTCAAAAAATAAATTTGAATATGTTGGTTTATTGCCTAATAGGATATAATGCCAACCTTTTGCAAAATAATCTACAAAATAAGGGAATAAGTATATTTCTAAATTTACTACATCATTAGCATTGTTGATGCTTTTGTCGGATTTATAAAATACAAAATTTGAGTTACGAAAATTATTACTTACATCTTCAAAATATGAAAATGAAAGTTCGAAGTATTTTTGAATGATTTTAGCATCAACTTCATCAGCATAATATTCACTGTAAAATATACCCTCGTCTTTTTTTAGCAAAGCCAATTTAAAATTTAATTCATCAGCATTCTTTGTTTCTAATTGTAGATGATTCTCATATAAAACAGCTAATTTTTGATATTGTGAAGCATCTATATTAAATTCTATTTTTATATATTCATCACCAGCAAAATACTGGGGAAATGGATGAATTATTTTGCTTGCAACATTCAACCAAGTCTCGCCTTTTATATGAGCAGTCCAGTTGATGCATTCATCCACCATTTCATAGTTATTATATAAGGCTGACATGAACGCGAAAGAATATTTCTTCTCATAATTTTTATAAAAGTCATTATGTTCAAACACCTTATCTAAAGAATTTATAAGTCCAATAATATTCTTGGTTGAAATATTCAAATAAGCCAATGTTTGATAGCCACCACCATGGCTCAAATTCCAATGCTGATAACTATTTACTTCCCATTTTTTATCTTCAGCATATATTGTGTTAAATCTTTTTACTGCTATTTCATCGCTTGAATATGGATTCATTAAAGTCAATAAATTATCTGCTTCTTGATGCTTATTCAATGATAAAACTAGAATGTACTCAATGGCTTCATTAAATTCTTTCATGCTAAAGTCATTGTATTTATCAGAGTTTTTAATAATGCCAACAACGTTATCGTTTAGCTTTTTCTGGTTATTATCAATGAGTGTTTCATAAACATGTTTATCCATTTTTTTGCGCACTTGCAGTAGTGCCATAAAATAATTGTTGTAGCGTTTCAACAATGCATCTTTATTATTTTGCTTGCTGTATTTTAAGTTTAGTTGACTCAAATAAACTTCACATTCCAACGCAATGGGTTTTATCAAATCATAAGGAGTAATAATCTGTAAGTTAGTATTTCTATTTAATGGTGCATCTTTAAGTTTATTCAGCATCTCAATTGCCACGTCGGTTTTTGTAGTATCATCCTTCAAATTTTTCAAAGCATCTTTCATTACTTTAAAGTCAAATTTTACATGTTGGTTCATGTAAATAGTATCGTTACTTATCTTGCGCACATTGTCTTCGGTGGTAGGTGTTTGGGACAATTGCAAGTTCAAAATAAACTCGGCTTGTGCATCTACATTTACATAATTGCTATTGAGTAAATCAATACCGCGTTGCTTAATTACTTCCAACACATAATCATTTTGTTTGTGTCGGTAATCAATGAAATAATAGATGATAGCAATACTAAAAAGTATGGTGCCGAATGTTGCCAAAATTTTTTTTGCACCATATTTCATAACAGTGCGTGTAACT
>Ga0114959_10004892_pt1 | contig 10129 bp, 13 predicted proteins | sample C_130625_EF_Meta_FD_87317 | JGI IMG/M metagenome (GOLD analysis project Ga0114959, IMG submission 87317) | Freshwater microbial communities from Lake Croche, Canada to study carbon cycling - C_130625_EF_MetaG | ecosystem: Environmental > Aquatic > Freshwater > Lake | place: Lake Croche, Canada...
GCCGTGCTGCACGACAACGCCGTGATGAAAACGCCGATCACGATTGAGGACCACCAGGCCTCCCGCATGATCGCCGACCCGTTCCGCCTGCTCGATTGCAGTCTGGAAAGCGATGGCGGCGCCGCCCTGGTCGTCAGCGCCGCCGACCGCGCCGCCGACATGCGTCAGCCGCGCGTGCGCGTGATGGGCATCGCCGAAGGCCATCCGCATTCGCCCAGCTCCATCACCCAGCGCGACGATCTCACCGTGCTCGGCATCGCCAAGGCCGCCCCGATCGCCTTCCGCATGGCCGGCCTCACCCATGCCGATATCGACGTCGCCGAGATCTATGACTGTTTCACGTTCATCGTGCTGTGCCAGCTCGAAGACATGGGCTTCTGCCGCAAGGGCGAGGGCGGCGGCTTTGTGGAAGGTGGCAGGCTGGCGCTCGGCGGCGCGCTCCCCACCAACACCCATGGCGGGCTGCTCTCCCAGGCGCATATGCTCGGCATGAATCACATCGTCGAGCTGGTCCGCCAGCTCCGCCATCAGGGCGGCGCGACCCAGGTGAACAACGCCGTCACCGGGCTGGTCACTGGCTATGGCGACATGGGCGACGGCGCCATGGCCATCATGCAGCGGGGTTGAGACGATGAGCAGCGAGACTTCCAAACCCGAACCGCACCCCACGCCGGTCTCCCAGCCTTATTGGGACGCGGCCCGCGAGGGGCGGCTCGTGCTCCAGCATTGCGCCGCCTGCCACCGCCCGCGCCATTACCCCCAGCCCGTCTGCCCGCATTGCCACGCTCTGGCCTGCGAATGGATCGAGGCCAGCGGGCGCGGCACGGTGCATAGCTGGACGGTGGCGCATCACGCCTTCCACCCCGCCTTCAAGGGCGAGCTGCCTTACACGCTGGTGATCGTCGATCTCGCCGAGGGGCCGCGCATGCTGGGCCGGTTCGAGACGGCGGCGGACGTTCTGCGCCTTGGTCTGCCGGTCAGTCTGCGTTTCGATGACGCAGGCCTGCCGATCTTCGCCGCAGCATGACCTATCATGTGGGCGATCTGGTCGCCGAGTTCCTGGCCGGGCTCGGCGTCACCACCGCCTTCGGCATCGTGTCGTTGCACAACATCCCGATCCTGGACGCGATCGGCCGGCGCAACGCGATCCGCTTCATCCCGTCGCGCGGCGAGATGGGCGGCGGACATATGGCGGATGCCCATGCGCGGGTGTCAGGCGGGCTTGGCGTGTTGATCACCAGCACCGGGCCAGGTGCCGCGAACGCGGTTCCGGCGCTGGTGGAGGCGTCTTTCGCGTCGAGCCCCGTGCTGCACATCACCGGCCAGACCGCGACCCGCCTTCTCGGCCAGGACAGCGGCGCGGTGCATGACCTGCCGGGTCAGACCGCGATGCTGCGCGCGGTGTGCAAATCCGTGCACACGCCCCGCACCGCCGCCCATGTGTTCGGCTGCCTGCTCGCCGCCGCCACCGACGCGATGACTGCGCCGCGTGGCCCGGTGACGATCGAGATCCCGGCTGATCTGCAATCGGCCTTGGTGGCCAGACCCGCCGCACTCGACCGTCTGGCGCTGTGCCTGCCGGCTTTGCAGCCGCTTGAGACCGAGCTGGATGCGCTGGCCGACTGGCTGGCGTGGGCGCGTCGCCCTTTGCTGTGGCTCGGCAACGGCGCACGCGACGCGGGGGAGGGGGCGGCAGCTCTGCTCGATCTCGGCTTCGGTGCGGTCAGCTCCTGGAACGGCCGCGGCATCGTGCCGGAGGACCACCCGCGCAGCCTCGGTGCGCTGCAGGGCAACGGCTCACCGGCGATCGAGGCGTTCTATGACAGCGTCGATGCGATGCTCGTCATCGGCTCGCGGCTGCGCGGGCATGAGACGCTGGATGGTGCGCTGCGTTTGCCGGCGCGGCGCGCGCAAGTGGACATCGATGCACGCGCCAATGGCCGGACCTATCCGGCGGAGATGTTTGTTCAGGGTGACGCGACCACAGTGCTTGCCGGTCTGCATCGCCGCCTTGTAGGCCGCCTCTCGGTTGATCCTGGCTTTGGTGCCGAGCTCACAGCCGCCCGCACCCAGGCCGCATCCGAATACCGGGCGTCGCTCGGACCCTACGCCGACTTCCCAGCACAGCTCCGCGCCGCGATGCCGCGCGACGCGCTTTGGGTGCGCGACGCCACCGTCGCCGGAGCCACCTGGGCGCATCGCCTGTTTCCGGTGTTCGGCCCGCGTGACGCGGTGCACCCGGTCGGCGCCGGGATCGGCCCCGGCCTGCCCTTCGGCATCGGCGCCGCTCTCGCCGCCGCAGCGCAAGGCCGCAAAACGGTGATGCTGGCCGGCGATGGCGGCTTTGCCGTCAACATGTCCGAGCTGTTCACCGCGGCGCAGGAGCGGGTTGATCTCTGCATCATCGTGATGAATGACGGCATCTACGCCGCCATCGGCCATATCCAGGACGCGAAGCAGGACGGCCGCCGCTTCTATGGCGCGTTGCACGGTCCCGATCTGGAAGGCCTCGCTCGGTTGGCCGGCATCGCCTATCGGCGGGTCGATCGCGCGGATCAGTTGCAGGAGGCGGTGACGCAGGCGCTCGGCGTCGATGGGCCGAGCCTGGTGGAGGTGGATATGCGCGCCATCGGCCCGGTGCCGGCCTATGGGGTGTATCGCGCCGCCGGATGAGCCCAAGGTTGGGAGGTGCAGGCCTTGATCAGCCCAGCGCGTAAACCCGCACCAGCACGGCTTGCTTCTCCGGCGGCAAAATGTGCAGCGTGCCGACAAAGGCCAGACGATTGAGCCAGTCATACCGACCGGACGGCGCGGTGATCTCGATATTGGAGAAGCGATAATCCGGACCGTCCTGCACCGGCGCGATCACCACATGGTTGCGCACGGTGATGATTGCTCCGTCATCGGTCTGCAACTCATACAGCGCCTCGAGCCGGCGCACGCCGTCGCGGCGGACGAGCTGACGGTCAGCACCACCCGGCATCACGCTGCCGCGCACACGCGGACCGGCGAAGCTACCGCCGGTGATCGGCACGATGCGCCGCTCGCCCAGCGGCGAGTCGCCGATCACGATCGTCGGCAGCAGCGTGACGAATGCCTCCCAAACGAAACTGACCTCGGGCGGCACCAGTGCGACCTGCGGCATCAGGGGCGGAACCGCCGGGGGCATGGCCTGGTGTGGCATTCTCATCTCTCCGCTTGGGACGGTTCACGCTCTCACGAAGATTCGCCGCTGTGGTTCGCCCGGTCAAGCAAAGCCGCCTTCCCCGGCGGCGCCGCGAGCAGCGCGCCGGACCAGCGTGGCGGCAGCGCCCCCACGCATCGGGCAAGACCGGCCAGCCACCAGGGAAACGCCACCCGACGTTGCCCGGCCCAGACACCTTTCAGGATCAGCGCCGCCGCGCGTTCGGCCGACATGATGCCCGGCATCGGGAAGCGGTTGCGCGACGTCATGTCGGTGCGGACATAGCCGGGGCACACGCTGGTCAAGGCCACGCCGAGCGTTTGGGCGTGATGCGCGGTGGCGACCGTCCAACGGTCAAGCGCCGCCTTGCTGGCGCAATAACTGGCGGCGTTGGGGGCAGGGACAAAGGCGGCGATCGAGGCGATCACCGCGATGCGGCCGCGCTTCCCGTCAGGGCCAGGCTCCTGCTGCTCCATCAGCGCCAGCGCCGGCAGGATGGTGTTGAGCGCGCCGTCCAGATTGGTGCGGAAAATCTGGCGCACCTGAGCGGCGGGCTCGGGCCTGCCATTCTCGCTGCCCGCGCCAATGCCGGCATTGGCGAACACCAGATCAAGCCGCCCCACTGCGTTGATCCAGGCCGCCATCGCGTCCGCGTCATCGACATTGACCACATGGCAGATCGCCTCCGCCCCGCGCACCCGGCACAGCGCCGCCACCTCGTCGAGACGCGCCGCATCCCGACCGCCCAGATGCAGCGTCACTCTCGGTGCCGCCAGCGCGACCGCCAGCGCCCGCCCGATCCCGGCCGAGGCGCCGGTGATCAGCGCCGTGAGCCCGTGGCCCTGATTCAACGCAGACCTGTCCTGCTTCATGTTCGCAAGTCCGCTCCTGACTGGTATGACGCTGCATGTCGTAGGGGAGTCTGCCGTCCGATGCCAATCGCCGCGACGATCTCGCCCAATATCGCCTCCATGACCGGGTTTTCCCGCACCGATGGCACCGAGGCCGGTGCCGCCTGGGCGTGGGAGCTGCGCAGCGTCAACGGGCGCGGGCTGGAGCTGCGCTTTCGCCTGCCTGGCGGGCTCGATGCGCTGGAGCCCAAGCTGCGCGAGGCCGCCGGGGCAAGGCTGAAGCGCGGCAATGTCACCGCGAATCTCAGCCTCAAGCGGGAGGATGCGCAGCGCCTGTCGGTTGACGCCGTGGCGCTGGAACAGGCGCTCTCGCTCGCTCTGGCGCTGGCAGCGCGGATTCCGGGCAGTGTTCCTCCCCGCGCCGAGGCGCTGCTGGCGCTGCCCGGCGTGCTGCGCGCCCAGGCGCCGGCCGATGGCGAGGAGCAGCAACGCCAGCTCGCCAGCATCGCCGAGGCGGTCACCGCCGGTTTCGCCCAGGCGCTGGAGCAGTTGACCGCCGCCCGTCTCGGCGAAGGGGCCCGTCTGGCGGCGATCCTGTCCGGCCAGATCGAGGAGGTCGCCGCCCTCTGCGCCCAGGCCGGCCGCGAGGCGGAGGGTCAGCCCGCGGCCCAGCGCGCCCGGATGATGGAGACCGTCAGCGCCCTGCTGGCCGAGAGCCCTTCGCTGCCCGCCGAGCGAATCGCCCAGGAAGTGGCGTTGCTCGCCGCACGCTCGGATGTGCGCGAGGAGCTGGACCGGCTCGCCGCCCATCTCGACGCCGCCCGCGGGCTGCTGGCCGAGGGGGTGAATATCGGCCGGCGGTTTGATTTTCTCGTCCAGGAGTTCAATCGCGAGGCCAACACCCTGTGCAGCAAGTCGGCTTCCGTGGCACTCACCGCCACCGGCCTGCGGCTGAAGGCCACCATCGAGCAGCTTCGCGAACAGGTGCAAAACATCGAATGAGCATTCCGCGCCGTGGCCTGTGCCTGGTGCTGGCAGCCCCCTCCGGCGCCGGCAAATCCGCCATCACCCGCGCTCTGCTGGCGCACGATGCGAGCCTGATGCTGTCGATCAGCGTCACCACCCGCGCCCCGCGCCCTTATGAGAGCGATGGGGTGCATTATCATTTCCGCACCCAGGCGGAGTTCGACGCCATGGTCGAGTCAGGCAACATGCTGGAATGGGCCGGCGTGTTCGGTCGGTCCTATGGCAGCCCGCGCGCCCCGGTGGAGCAGGCGCTGGCGGCGGGGCGCGATGTGGTGTTTGACATTGACTGGCAGGGCTATCGCCAGGTGCGCGAACGCCTCCCCGGCGACGTGGTCGGCCTGTTCATCATGCCGCCCTCGCTGGTGGAGCTGGAAGCACGGCTGCGTCGTCGCGCCAGTGACAGCGAAGCGGAGATCAGGCGGCGCATGGCGGTGGCCGAGGCCGAGATCAGCCATGTGCGCGAGTTTGACTATGTGCTGGTCAATCACGAGCTGGACGAGGCAGTGGCTCAGGCCCAGGCGGTGCTGACCGCTTCGCGGCTGGCGATGTCGCGCCAGATCGGGCTGGATCGTTTCACCCAGGCCCTGGCGGAGGCGCGCCCCGCCCTGTAGGGTGCCGCAGGGCGCGGCATGGGAGCGGTAACAGCTTGGGCTACACATTCAACTTCACCGATGTGTGGCATGCCCGCGACGAGCTGTTGTGGGGCGCGTTTCTCACGATCCAGCTCTCCGCCGTCTCGATGGTGCTGAGCCTGCTCATTGCGGTGTTCGGGGCCTTTGGCCGCACCTCCGGGCCGCGCTGGCTGCGCGGGGCGATCGCCGCCTACGTGGAATTCGTGCGCAACACGCCGTTTCTGGTGCAGGTCTTTGTCATCTTCTTCGGCCTGCCCGCCATCGGGCTGCGGCTGGAGGCCAACACCGGCGCGCTGATCGCCATGGTGCTGAACGGCAGCGCTTACACCATCGAGATTGTCCGCGCCGGCATCGAGGCGGTGCAGCACGGCCAGATCGAGGCGGCCCGCGCCTTGGGTCTGCATCGGGTGCAGGTCTTCACCAAGGTGGTGCTTCCCCAGGCGCTGCGCGCGGTGTTTGCCCCGCTCGGCAGCCAGTTCATTCTGCTGATGCTGAATTCCTCCATCGTCTCGGTGATCTCGGCTGACGAACTCACCGCGGCAGCCCAGAACATCCAGTCGCGCACGTTTCGCAGCTTTGAGACCTACATCGTCACGATCCTGCTCTATCTGGTGCTCTCCATCGGCTTCACGGCGGTGTTCGCCGCGCTGAACCGTGTGTTCTTCCCCCGGCTGGAGACACGCTGATGCGCGCGCTCGGGACCGGCGATTTTGTCTTTCTGGTGCTGGCGATGCGCTGGACGATCCTGCTCTCGCTCTCCGCCTTCATCGGCGGCGGGCTGATTGGGCTTGGAATCGCCCTGCTGCGCGTCTCAGGCAGCCGGGCGGCGCGCTGGGCGGCGATGGTCTATATCCAGGTGTTCCAGGGCACACCGCTGCTGCTGCAACTCTTCCTGGTGTTCTTCGGCAGCGACATGCTGGGCCTGGGGCTTGGGCCTTGGATTTCCGCGACCTTGGGGCTGTCACTCAACGCCGGGGCGTTTTTGGGCGAAATCTGGCGCGGCTCCATCCAGTCCGTGCCGAAATCGCAAAGCGAAGCGGCGATGGCGCTGGGGCTGCATTATCTGCCGCGCATGCGCCATATCGTTCTGCCCCAGGCGCTGCGCATCGCCACCGCCCCCACCGTGGGCTTCCTGGTCAATCTGGTGAAATCCACCTCGCTCGCCGCCGTCATCGGCTTTGTCGAGCTGACCCGGGCAGGCCAGGTGCTGAACAATGTCACATTCCGCCCGTTCACCGTCTTCATGTCGGTGGCGGTGCTGTATTTCCTGCTGTGCTGGCCGTTGACGATCGCCAGCCGCAGGCTCGAACGCCGCATGGCGCAGGCCACCAAACGCTAACAAGGGAGACACGACATGAAGCTTCTCAAACACATCATGGCCGTTCTGGTCATGATTGGACTGGCCGGCACGGTCAATGCCCAGACCACGGACGAGATCATCTCGCGCGGCACCATCAATATCGGCATCCTCACCGACCTGCCGCCCTACGGCTTCCTGGACGACAAGCAGCAGCCCGCCGGCTATGACGTCGATGTCGCCAATATGCTTGGCCGCTTCATGGGCGTGAAGGTGAACCTCGTGCCTGTCACCGGCCCGAACCGCATCCCCTTCCTCGTCACCGGCAAGGTCGATCTGCTGGTCGCCACCTTCGGCATCACGCCCGAGCGCGCCAAGACCGTGACCTTCTCCATCCCCTATTCGGCGATTGAGAACTCGGTGTTCGCCCGCAAGGATTCCGGCATCACCAAGCTTGAGGACCTCAAAGGCAAGCGCGTCGGCGTGCCGCGCGGTGCCGTGCAGGACGTGCTGCTGACCAACGCGCTCGGCTCCTCCGCCCGCATTCAGCGCTTTGATGACGATGCCAGCACCTATCAGTCGCTGATCTCCGGCCAGGTGGATGCAATCGCCGAGACCGGCCTGACCGGCCGCGAGCTGTTCGCCAAGACGCCGGAAGCCAATCTGGGCGAGGCCTTCATCCTGCTGCGCCAACCCAACGGCATCACCATGCGCAAAGATCAGTTCAACCTGCGGCAATGGGTGAACACCTTCATCTATTACGTGAAGGTGAATGGCGAGCTGGCCGGGACCTGGACCAAGTGGTTCAAGACCGACTTCCCGACCCTGCCGGTGTTCTGACCGCAGCAAGGCCAGGGTCAACGCCCTGGCCTTCTCTGTCACACAATCTTGCTTTTCGCTCGCAGTTGACGGCGACGACCCAAAGCGCCACCTCACCGCTACGACGGCGCGTCTGTATCGGATCGAGGGTTCCCGCTGACAGGCAGGAGGTGTGTGATGATGCAATCGCATGTGATCGATATCGGGGGCGTGTTCATGGGCGCTGCGGTGCGCGAGGCTGGTGCCTATCGCTTCGTGGCCGTCGATCCGCGTGTGGAAGGGTTGGACCATACGATGTGGCCCGATCTGGCAACCACTGAGCGCGCTGTGCGGCATGTCTTGACGACAGGACGGGTACCGGCCAACTGAGCCCTCCTTGAGAGGGTGCGCGGATGCAGGAAGCGGTGGCGTTGGTTCGGGCGTATTACGCGGCGTTCAATGCGGGCGACATGGAGACCTTCCTGGGTCTGCTCACCGAGGATGTGGCGCATGACGCAAGCCAGGGCGGCCGTGAGGTTGGGCGCGCGGCGTTTGCGACATTCATGGACCATATGAACCGCTGCTACCGCGAGCAGATCACCGATCTGGTGGTGATGGCCACACCGGACGGCACCCGCGCCGCCGCCGAATTCGTGGTGCATGGCACCTATCTCGAAACCGACCCCGGCGTCCCCGCCGGCACCGCACCCGCACGCGGGCAGAGCTACACGCTTCCGGCCGGCGCATTCTTCGACCTGCGCGACGGCAAGGTGGCGCGCATCAGCAATCACTACAATCTGGGGGATTGGGTGCGGCAGGTGGCCTGAGATGTCGGGTTGTGTGCCAAACCGTATTCTGATTGCATGGAGGCTGTGAACGCGCTAGTCTGCTTCATCGCATTTGACCTTGGAGTTTCGGTGATGGCTGATCTCGCTGATAGGGCCGCTCCCGTTGGTCTTCTTCCACCGCGCAGCTTGGAGCTGCCCGACGCCATGAAATGGCGCGCGTTCGACCAGTCCTTGGCCGAGGCGTGCGGTGCGTTCGATGATCTGCCGGCCGACGCGCTTGAGTCTCTGCTGGACGAGGCCGTCTCGGCCGCCCGCGAAGGTCATCTGCCGGCAGGCGCCTAGCATTTGCGTCTGATTGTCGACAGCAACGTGCTCATCAGCGCGTTGCTGTCGCGGAGTTCGCTGCCGGCCCACCTGATCGCGCTGTGGCGCGAGGGGCGGTTTGATTTCTTGATGTCGACCGAGCAGATCGACGAGCTGACCCGCGTCACCCGCTACCCCAAGATCCGCGAACGCCTGGTGCCCGCCCTTGCCGGGCGCCTTATCAACGAGCTGCGCGACCTCGCGATCATGCTTGAGGCGCTGCCCCGCGTCACCGCCTCGCCAGATCCGCACGACAATTACCTGCTGGCCATGGCCGAGGCGGGGTCTGCCGATTTCCTGGTGACGGGCGACAAGCAGGACCTGCTGGTGCTGGACATCCATCACGGCACCAGGATCATGACCGTGCGCGCCTTTCTGCTTCTGCACAAATGCCTGCCGTGACGCGGCCTACCCCGCCATCACCAAACTGGCCCGGCTGTCCGCCACCGCGGTGCTCGGCGCGCGCGGCCCCCCTTCGCCGCCGTTCCACTGCGCCATCAGCTCGGCGCGACGCGCCAGATAACCGGTCACATGCCGGGCGCGCACCGGGCCGAAGCCGCGAATCTGCTCCGGCAAGGCGGCAAGCTCCACGGCAATGGCGTGGTTGTCAGCCGTCAGCTCGCGGCTGATCCGGTCGAGCAGGCGGATATAATCACGGCGCAAACGCCGGTCGGTGCGCCGCTCGGCGGTGTGGCCGAACGGGTCGAACGGCGTGCCGCGCAGCGGTTTGAGCCGCGCCAGGACGCGGAACACCGGCAGAATCCACGGGCCGAATGCCCGCTTGCGCGGTTCGCCGGTCAGCTTGTCGCGCCGGCTCAGCAGCGGTGGGGCGAGGTTGAACTCCAGGCGCAACCCGCCTTCGAACTGCTCCTGCACCCGCGCGAGGAAATCCGTTTGGGTGTAAAGCCGCGCCACCTCATACTCATCCTTCATCGCCATCAGCTTGTGGAGATAGCGCGCGGCGGCATCGGCCAAGGCCGTCTGGCCGAGATTGAGCCCGCGCTCGGCGTTGCGCACCCGGTCTACCATCGCCTGATAGCGCCGCGCCAAAGCAGACCCCTGATAGGCGGTGAGGTCGGTCATCCGTCTGGCGATCAGCTCGTCCAACGTCGCGGACAGCGCCACCTCCGGCCTCGCGGGTGCTGCGGCCTGAGTCACCGCCCCCAGCTCGATCGCGGCACGGCGCCCCC
>Ga0114959_10004897_pt1 | contig 10124 bp, 7 predicted proteins | sample C_130625_EF_Meta_FD_87317 | JGI IMG/M metagenome (GOLD analysis project Ga0114959, IMG submission 87317) | Freshwater microbial communities from Lake Croche, Canada to study carbon cycling - C_130625_EF_MetaG | ecosystem: Environmental > Aquatic > Freshwater > Lake | place: Lake Croche, Canada...
ACAATTTGCTCGCCGTCATCAGTCTCAACGCCGAGCTGATCGAAGCACATCTGGAACACCACGCCGATCTGCGCGAGCTGACCTCGGTGATCATCACCGCCACCACCTCAGGGGCCGATCTCACACGACGGCTGATGGCCTATGCGCGCAAGCAGCCGCTGGCGCCCAAGCTGATCCGGCCGGCCGATCACGTGCTCGCGCAGATCGAACTGGTGCGGCGCGCCATCGGCGGACAGATCAACGTGGTGACCGACATCGAACGCGACGCACCGATGATCAAGGTCGATCCGTCACAGATCGGCGATGCCCTGCTCAACATCGCCATCAACGCTCGCGACGCCATGCCGGGGGGCGGCACATTGACCATCGCCTTGCACCGCGGCGTGTCGCCGCAAGGCAACCCCATGGTCGTGCTGGCCGTGACCGACACCGGCTGCGGCATGCCGCCTGAGGTGATGGCGCGGGCCACCGATCCGTTCTTCACGACCAAGGCGGTCGGCAAGGGCACCGGGCTTGGGCTCAGCGTGGTGGAGGGGTTCGCACGGCAGTCCGGCGGCTATCTGAACATCACCAGCGCTGCGGGCGAGGGCACCACGATCTCGGTGGCTCTGCCCGTGGCCGATGAGGCGCTGGAGCTCATGCCGCCGCCGACTGCGTTGCAGATGCCACCGGACGACGGGAAGCAGATCGGGTGACGTCGTGCCCCCCGGTGCCACGCCCGGCGGGTAGACCATGTCGGATCAGGCCCCGGTCGCCCGTTTATGGACAGGCCCGCGAAACGGCTGACCGCTCCGCGTGATTTAAGAACGATCTCGGCACGGCAGACGCAAGAGAGCCGATCCGGTCAAGCCCCATGGCGCGTTGCCATGCGGCAAGACCGGGGCGTGAGCCATCCCGGATTGGGTAGAACGCCGCTGGCTCCCCCTTTGGCCGATCAGGCGTCCCATATTTCTTTTTTTGCAATTGCGTTTTATGAACGCAGTGCGTTAACCGACACCTGTCTAAATGGTTAACATTCTTAAGAACGACGACAGAAAGGATGCTATCATGACGCGTAGGAAACTTTATCTTGCAACGAGCGTCTTCATGCTACCCGCTATAGCATCGGCCCAACCGATCAATGGGTTGTATGTCGGGCTTGGCACGGGCGTTGACTGGCATGGCGATCAGCGCTCGGTCGCAGGCAACACGCCCTCGCTCAGCATTGCGTTGCCGGGTCAGCCGCTCAACATCATCGGCCAGGGCGGCCTGGGCAAGGCGTCGGTCGGCTACGGCTTCGGCAACGGCCTGCGCGCCGAGCTCGAAGGCTCCTACCGTCAGAATCCGGTTGTGAAGAACGTCACCGGCCCGGTCTATGACGGCGATGAGCGCCAGTACTCGGCGATGATCAACGCCTATTATGACTTCGACCTCGGGCTTTTCCTGAAGCCTTTCGTCGGCGCCGGCGCGGGCGTGACGGTCATCACCTGGAAGCCGGTGAACCGCATCTTCAACTTTGTCGGCTGCTGCGGCTATTTCGGCTCACCGGTGGATTACGGCGCGAACAAGGTGGATGTCACCAACCTCGCCAACGACTCTGGCACGTCCTACAGCGTGCAGGCGATGGCCGGCTTTAGCTTCCCCATCGCCGCCGTGCCCGGCCTGTCGATGAGCGCCGAATACCGCTACTTCGCCGCGCCGCATAAGGTCACGTTCAAGAACCTGCTGACGATCAAGCCGGAGACCGGCAACGGCCCGACGCAAGTGGGCTGGGGCAAGACCACCTATTCAGGCCACACCGATCAGTCGCTGATCTTCGGCCTGACCTACGCCTTCGACACCGCGCGGGTTGCGGCGCCCGCCGCCGCCGCGGTGCCTGCGCCGGCACCGGCCACCATCCCGGCTGTGCAGCCGGCCCGCAGCTACCTGGTGTTCTTTGACTGGGACAAGGCGGATCTGACGGCCCGCGCCAAGCAGATCATCGCGGAGGCCGCTCAGAGCAGCGCCAAGACGAACACCACCCGCATCGCGGTTGCCGGCCACGCCGACACCTCCGGTACGGCCGGCTACAACCAGGGCCTGTCCATGAAGCGCGCCGAGGCGGTTGCCGCCGAACTCGTGAAGGACGGCGTTGCCCGCACCGCGATCAGCATCTCCGCCTTCGGCAGCACCAAGTTGCTGGTGCCGACTGCGGCCGGTGTGCGTGAGCCGCAGAACCGCCGCGTCGAGATCGTGCTGAAGTGATCTGACGCAACGGCATCCGTCGTCACGTCGACAAAGCCCACCAGTGTCACCACACTGGTGGGCTTTGTCTTGCCGCCGGTGTCAGACGAGGCCCGGTTCGAGAATGGCGCAGGTGAGGTGATACAGGCTGCTCGCCGGCGACGCGGAGCCGGGGACGAAACCGCGTCGCTCATGCCACAGCCCGGCGACCGGATGGTCCAGGAACCGGCCAAGCGCGGCACAGCCGCCCATGAGCGCTTCACCATCCCCGGCCGCGACAAGCGCCTTCAGCCGCTCGGTGTAGGGCCAGATGCGGGTGGCGTCAGACGCGACCCGCCCGTCGCTCCAGAGCTCGGCCGATATGTCGCCTGCCGCATCCACACCGTGCCGCTCGGCGAAACCGAGCAGCCGCGTGCTGATCGCCGTCGTGTCCTGCGGCACGCGGCCAGCGGCGCGGCTGACGCGGCGATGCTCGGAGAGCAGCCACACCCATTCATGGTGATGGCCCGGCTCCACCAGATAGCAGCCGGCCTCACGCACCGGCTGAAGATCGGCGGTGAAATATTCCGGCAGGGCGCCTTCTTCCGGCTGATACAGACGTTCGGCGAACAGCGTGATCAACCCGTCCGCCAGATCGAGGAACGCGGTCTCGCGCAGATGCTCACCGGCTGCCAGCAAGGCTTCCAGCAGATGCATATGCGGGTTCTGCCGACGCGGCAGCGCATCCGGCAGGCCCTCGCGCCAACCGCCCAACGGGTGATGGAAGTTCTCCGTGAGATAGGCGAGCAGCGCCATCGCCTCATCCCGCCGGCCACTATACGCCAGAGCGAGCAGGACAAACGCATGGTCATAGAGATCACGGATCGGCTCGATGGGCGATCCGGCCAGATCGGTGCGCGAGACATAGCCGCCATCGGGCTGACGCACCGAGGCGATCCATGCGAGGCCCAGATCACACGCCTCGGCGGCACGCGGCACGCCAAGCGCCGCCGCGCGGGAGAACACATAGACCTGACGGGCGGCCACGCGCAGACGGCGGAAGCTGGCGTTGGAGGCCAACCCATCTGGATGCAGTTCCTCCAGGAATGCGCCCTTCTGCCAGTCCACCCCGTGTTCCAGCCAGAGCGGCATTGCGCGCTCCAGCAACCAGGCGCGAAGCTCCGCCGGCCTCATGACAAAGTTCCTGCCAACTCACGCTCCATTGCTTCACGCATCAGGAATTTCTGCATTTTGCCTGTCACCGTCATGGGGAAGCTGTCGACGAAGCGGATGTAGCGGGGAATCTTGTAATGGGCGATCTGCCCGCGGCAGAATTCGCGTAATTGTTCCGCATCCAGCGCCGCCCCTTCGCGCAGCCGCACCCAGGCGGAGACCTCCTCGCCAAATTTCGCATCGGCCACGCCGAACACCTGGACATCGGCGATGGCAGGATGGCGGTAGAGAAACTCCTCCACCTCGCGCGGATAGATATTCTCACCGCCACGGATCACCAGGTCCTTGATGCGCCCGACAATGGCGCAGTAGCCGGCGTCATCGATGGTGGCGAGGTCGCCGGTGTGCATCCAGCCCGCTTCATCGATGCTCTGCGCGGTGCGCGCCTCGTCGCCCCAATAGCCCAGCATGACCGAATAGCCGCGTGTGCACAGCTCGCCCGACACGCCGCGCGGCACGATGCGGCCTTCAGCGTCGATCACCTTCACCTCCAGATGCGGATGCACCCGGCCGACGGTGGAAACGCGGCGTTCCACCTCGTCGTCCAGGCTGGTCTGGAAGCTCACCGGGCTCGTCTCGGTCATGCCGTAACAGATGGTGATGCCGGTGAGGTTCATGCTCGCCATGGCGCGGCGCATCACCTCGATGGGGCAGGTGGTGCCGGCCATGATGCCGGTGCGCAGCGAGGTGAGATCGAACTCGGCGAAGCGCTTATGCTCCATCTGGGCGATGAACATGGTCGGCACGCCATACAAAGCGGTGCAGCCTTCGGCGGCGATGGCTTCAAGCGTCGCCAGCGGATCGAAGCCCTCGCCGGGGAACACCATGGTGCTGGCATGGGTGAGGCAGCCCAGCACGCCCATCACCATGCCGAAGCAGTGATACAGCGGCACCGGGATGCACACACGGTCAGACGGCGTCAGCGCCATGCCCTCGCCGACGAAGAAGCCGTTGTTGAGGATGTTGTGATGGGTGAGCGTGGCGCCCTTGGGGGCGCCGGTGGTGCCGGAGGTGAACTGGATGTTGATCGGGTCATCAAACTGAAGCTGACCATCCAGCGCTGCGAGGCGCACCCGGCTGGTCTCGTCCGCGAGGCGCTCCAGAGCGTCAAACGCCAGGGCGGCCGGAATCGTGGCGGTGCCGATCTGGATGACGTGCTCCAGGCTTGGCACGGCCTTGGGCGTCAGCCGCCCGGCATGGGGCGCGTCCAGCTCGGGCATCATCTGGCGCAGCATGGCGGCATAGTCGCTGGTCTTGAAGGAGGTGGCGGTCACCAAGGCGCGAACGCCAACCTTGTTCAGCGCATATTCCAGCTCGGAGAGGCGATAGGCCGGGTTGATGGTCACCAGGATCAGCCCGGCCTTGGCGGTGGCAAGCTGGGTGATCACCCATTCGGCGTTGTTGGGCGACCAGATGCCGACGCGGTCACCCGGTTCAAGCCCCAGCGCCAGCAGGCCGGCTGCGGTCGCCTCCACCCGGCTCGCCAGTTCCGACCAGGTGAGCCGAACCCCCTGTGCCCGCGCCACCAGCGCCAGACCGTCGCCATGTGCGTCCGCCACATGATCCAGTTGCCGGCCAATGGTCTCGCCGATCAGAGGCGTCGTCGAGACGCCGTGGACGTAGCTGGACATGCCTGTGCCTCCCTCAGGTTTTACCTCAGCCTAGCGGCGAACCGGGCAAACCGGAAGCAAACAGCAGACAGCAAAACGGCCCGGCGGAACTGCTCCGCCGGGCCGCTGCGCATCGTCGTGACAGATCAGACCGCGAGCTGGCCCTTGATCTTGTCGAAGGTCTTCTGCGGCAGAATCTTGCGGCTGCTCAGCTCGTCAATCGCCTTGTACGGCCGGCCGGCGATGATCTTGGCGGCGCGGGCCTTGCCAACGCCATACAGCTTGTCGAGGTCCTCGGCGCTGCCGGTGTTGATGTTGACGGTGCCGGTAAACGGCGTCTTCTCGGTCTTGGCGGGCTTTACCGGCTTGGCCGGCTTGGCGGGTGCAGCCACGGCCGGCTTGGCCGGCGCGGGCACCGCTGGGGTCGCGGCACCCGTGGCCGGCGCAGCGCTGCCGGGAGCAGCCGTCTGGGCGAACACCGGCGCGGAGATCGGCAATGCAAGCACGCTGCCGAACAAAGCGGCGAGAACGAGATTTTTCAGGCGCATGGGGGAACTCCTTCAGGGAATCTGGAATGGCGCCGGTATGACACTGCTTCGCCAGACAAAACAAGCCGTCAGGACGCTGCTGCCCTCCGACACACAGCAGGCATTCTCGCCACGAGTCTTCGTCCTCGCCCAATCCAGGGCAATCGCGTTATTCAGGGCTCACAACACGAAGGCGAATAAAATGAGCGGACTTCTTGGCGGACTTCTGGGCGGACTTCTGGGCGGCGGCGCGGAAGGGCTGCTGCGCCTGCTGCCTCAGGTGCTGGGCGCTGCCGAAGGGGCCACCGGCGGCGGGCTTGGCGGCCTGCTGCAACAATTCGAAGCCGCGGGACTTGGCACCCAGGTCGCCTCCTGGATCGGCTTCGGCGAGAACCAACCCATCACCGCGGCCCATGTCGAGCAGGCCATTCCCGCCGAAACCCTCGCCGGCTGGGCGGCGCAATCCGGTCTGCCGGCCGAGCAGCTCCCCCAGCTTCTCGCCGAGGTGTTGCCGCATGCGGTGGATCATCTGACGCCGGACGCACAACTCCCCGCAGCGCCGCCCGTCGATTTGGGGGGCCTTGTCGGGCGTCTGCTGGGGCGCTGATCACAGCGGAAGCAGGGATGACCAAGGCCCGACCCTGCTTCCGTCCCGATCACCTCACACGCAATCTTGACCGCGCCAGCGGGATAATGCGGTGATCTCGGAAAACCGCCGAGGAACGTCCAATGCGCCTGTTCTCCGCCACGCTCGCGACCGAGACCAACACCTTCTCGCCGCTGCCCACTGCCATTGCGGCCTATCGCGAAGGCGTGTTCCTCCGCCCCGGCGAACACCCGACCGACACCGCGCTGATGTGCACCGCGCCGCTCTTCGTCGCCCGGGCCCGCGCTGCGGCCGAGGGCTTCACCCTGATCGAGGGGAGTTGCTTTGCCGCCAGCCCCGCCGGCATCACCAACCGCACCGATTACGAAACGATGCGCGACGAAATTCTTGACCAGCTCCGCGCGGCCCTGCCCGTCGATGGCGTGCTGCTCGGCCTGCATGGCGCCATGGTGGCGCATGGCTATGACGATGTGGAAGGCGACATTATCGCGCATGTGCGCGCGATCGTGGGCCCCAAGGTGGTGATCGGCGTGGAACTCGACCCGCATTGCCACCTCACCGTCAAGCGGGTGCGGCTGTCTGACATCATCATCCTCTACAAGGAATTCCCCCACACCGATGTCGTCGAGCGCGCCGAGGACCTGCTGACCCTGGTGCTGCGCACCCTGCGCGGCGAGATTCGCCCGGTGATGTCGCTTTATGATTGCCGGCAGATCGGCTCCTACCCCACCACGCTGCCGCTGATGCGCAGCTTCGTGGACCGCACCAGCGCGATGGAGGGCAAGGAGGGCGTGCTCTCCGTCTCGATCGGCCATTGCTTCCCCTATGCCGACGTGCCGGAGATGACCGGGCGCATTCTCGTTGTCACCGATGGCGACAAGGCGCTGGCCGATCGTCTGGCAACCGAGATCGGCCAGGAATTCGTCGCCATGCGCGGCCGCACCGCGCCGGAGTATCTCGACGTCGACACCGCCATCACCACGGCACTCGGCATCAACGGCTCCCCCGTGGTGATGGCCGATCCGGCCGACAATGCCGGCGGCGGGGCACCGACCGACAACACCACCGTGCTGCGCGCGCTGATCTCCCAGAATTTCGAGGGTGCCGCCCTTGGCCCGATCTGGGACCCGATCGCCGTGCGCCTGTGCTTTGACGCAGGCCTCGGCGCCACCTTCCCGCTGCGGTTCGGCGGCAAGACCGGGCCCGCCTCCGGACTGCCGGTCGATGCCGACGTCACCGTCACCGGTCTCGCCGAAGACTGCCAGCAGAGCTTCGGCCCCACCCAGGTGAAGCTAGGCGATTGCGCCTGCGTGAAAATCGGCGGCGTCGAGGTGGTGCTGATCAGCAACCGCACCCAGGCACTCGGCCTCGAGCTGTTCCGCAATGTCGGCGTCGAGCCCACCGAGCGGAAACTCCTCGTGGTGAAATCCACCAACCATTTCCACGCCGCCTTCGGCCCGATCGCGGAAAAAGTGCTCTATGTCGACAGCGACGGCCCCCTGCCCCGCGACTACAGCCGCATCCCCTACACCCGCATCCAACGCCCGATCTGGCCACTGGACGCCGATACCAAGCCGGGGCTGATCGTTTAGGCAAGCAAGAAAGGCCAGGGGCGGACCCCCTGGCCTTCCTTGCTTTCCTAAGCCGGTCGGATGCCCCACGGATAGGGCGAGCCGCCTTCGGCCATGCCGGTGATGCTGTCGCGATACATCGTGCGGATAAACGCCTGGCCGAGCGGGATCGAGGCGACGCCTTCGAGGGCCGCCTTGTTGATGCCGTCGGCAAGTTTTTTGCGGGAGGCCTGATCCGGTGCTTCGAGCCATTGGGCGACCATGGTTTCGACGGCGGGATTGTCCCACCAGCCAAACCAGCCATCCTTGCCGAGACCGCGCACCGTGGCGGCAACGGCCGGCGTGGCCCAGGCGGTGGCGGAGCCCCAGGTGTGGAAAATGCTCCAGCCACCTTTGGCCACAGGCTCGCGCGAGGTGCGACGCTGGATGACGGTGCCCCAGTCGCTCTCCGCAAGTTCGACATTCATGCCGGCCTTCTTGAGCGCGGCATAGGTCACCTGGCCCAGCGGCCCGATGGTGGGGAAGTCGGTCGGGTTCAAAATCACCACACGCTCGCCGTTATAGCCAGCGGCGGCGAGCGCCTTTTTGACCGTATCGGCGTCATGCTTGCCCTTCAGCAGGGCGGCGCCGTCTTCCGATTCGTAAGGCGTGTTGCAGGGGAAGAGGCTGTAGCAGGTGCGCCAGACGCTGAGATCATCCGTGCCATAGACGGCGCCCATATAGTCTTCCTGTTCCACGGCCATCATCACGGCGCGACGCATCGCCTCACTGCTGAACGGCGCCTGAAGGTTGTTCAGACGCATCACCGCGCAGTTGCCGGCCGGGTTCTGGATCATGGTTTTGATACGGCTGTCCCGCTTCAGCATCGGGATCAGATCGGCGGTGGGCGTCTCCCACCAATCGACCTCGCCGTTGCGCAACGCGGCAGCGGCCGTGGCGGAGTCTGGAATGATGTGCCACTCAACCCGGTCATAATGGGCGATCTTGGCGCCCGATGCCCAGTTGGGGGCCTCGCTGCGCGGGACATAGGCTTCGTTCCTCGCGTAGGCGACACGGCTGCCGGAGTTGAACTCGTTGGCCAGGAAGCGATACGGGCCGGAGCCAATGACCTCGGTGATGGCCGTGGTTGCCGGGGTCTTGGCCAGGCGCTCGGGCATGATGAAGGGCACCCGGCTGTCCGATTTCGCCAGCACGTCCAGCAACAGCGGGAAGGGCTTGGTGAGCTTGATCTCAAGGGTACGGTCATCCACCGTGCCCCAGCTGTCAACGACGCGGCCGAGCAGCTTGCCGAACTCATCGGCCGCGGCGAAGCGCTGCAGGCTGGCGATGCAGTCCACTGCGCGGACCGGCTCGCCGTCGTGGAATTTCAGGCCAGGGCGCAGCCGGATGCGCCAGGTCCGCCCATCGGCCGAGACTTCGTGGCCTTCCGCCATCTGTGGCGAGGGCTCCATCTTGCCGTTCACGGCGTAGAGCGTGTCATAGACGTAATAGCCGTGATTGGCGGTCACCGTGGCCGTCGTCCAGATCGGATCAAGTGACACAAGGTTGGATTGCGGGATGAACCGCAGCGTGCGGCTTCGGGCCGGCTGGGCGATGGCGGGCGCTGCAAGCGCTGTGGCCGCAGCGGTGGCAAGGAACGAACGACGGCGCATCGACGTCTCCTGTGATGTTGTTTTTTTGGATGCTAACGCGCCTGCGATGAATGTCGATGGCCAATCGCCTATGCTAGACATGGTCCATGATCAGTATGTTTGACCTGTTCAAGATCGGCATCGGCCCGTCCTCCTCCCACACAGTGGGACCGATGCGGGCGGCGCACAGCTTTGCCACCTCCCTCGGGCCGGCGCTTCAGACCACCACGCGGGTGGAGGTGACGCTGTTCGGCTCGCTGGCCTGGACCGGGCGCGGCCATGCGACCGACAAGGCGGTGATCCTGGGGCTGGCGGGGCAGATGCCAGAGACGGTCGATCCGGATCTTGCCGATGCGATCGTCGCCGAGCTCACCACGCAGCGCAGCCTGCCGCTGTGCGGTCATCACCGGATCGGCTTTGATTTTGACCGTGATGTCGTGCTCGACACCCTCGGCGCCGCCCCACACCATCCCAACACATTGCAGTTCCGCGCGTTTGATGCGGGCGACGCGCTGTTGCTGGAGGAGCGCTGGTGCTCGGTGGGCGGTGGCTTCGTGGTGCGCGAGTCGGAGATCGACTCCGCTGCCTCCGAAACCGGGGGCGACATCCCCTACCCGTTCGCCGATGGCGCCGAACTGCTGGAGTTGGGCGAGCGTCACGGCCTGTCCATCGCTTCCATGGTGCGCGCCAATGAACTGGCGCTGCATCCCGCAGCGGAGCTGGGCCGGCATATCGACCGGGTGTTGACCACGATGATGACCTGT
>Ga0114959_10004900_pt1 | contig 10118 bp, 7 predicted proteins | sample C_130625_EF_Meta_FD_87317 | JGI IMG/M metagenome (GOLD analysis project Ga0114959, IMG submission 87317) | Freshwater microbial communities from Lake Croche, Canada to study carbon cycling - C_130625_EF_MetaG | ecosystem: Environmental > Aquatic > Freshwater > Lake | place: Lake Croche, Canada...
CCAGTGTATGCACGTGCTAGTTTTACAGCTGCGGTTGTAACTACCGAGCCGTTTTTAGCAAACTTTATCATGTCGTGCTCTTTTACTAAGCCTAAAAAACGTTCGGCAATTTCTTCCTCTAAAATAGAAGGACGCGAAAAATTGTTACCCTTGTGTAGTTCTTGTATAACACGGTCTAAAACAGGTTTGTAGGCATGTCCTAAACTAACTGATGCCAAACCACTTAAACATTCTATATATTTATTTCCGTCCACATCCCAAACATGACAACCTTCTCCATGCGTAATTGCTGCTGGTGAAAGAATTGGAAATTGGTCATCGCCTTTACTATATGTGTGCGCACCACCAGGAATTAGATTGTGAATTTTTGCGCGGTATTTATCAGAGTTTGAAAAATTTGTAATATGCTGCATGATGCTATAATCTTAATTTAATTCTTTATCGTTTTCAATAGACTTGATGTAACCAGAATTGGCAACGCTATTTTTGTTTTTATCCAGAATGTATGGCTTTTTTTGAAGAAGATTCGTTACTTCATCAATACCAAAATCAGGTACACTTTTCAGTTCTTCAAAAATTGTTTTTACAGCTTCAAAATCATCAGGACTATCCACACTCATTTTGTAAATGTAATTTTCATTTGATTTTTTCCAACCACAAGTAAATTTACCACTAAACTTAATAAATGGTGTTACATGCTCGCGCTCTGAGAGTTTTGTTGCTTCATTAAATGCTTTTTCCAGCGAAGTAAATGTGAATATTTCAGTATCAAAACCATCTTCTAAAAAATCAGGTTCGTTGTTAGAATTCGAGAAATAATCTTTACCAGATTTTGTGAATTCTGCGATTACAAAATCAACTACCTTATGTGAATGTAGCGGGCAATCCGAAGTTATACGAATAATATTTTTTACATTTTCGAATTGTTTTGCTGCCAAATAAAATCGGCTTAATACATCCCAATCACTGCCTCTGAAACAATTCCAATTTTTTGATTTACATAACAATTCAATTGCATTATCCTCTTGGTTGGTAGTGGTGGCAACAATAATTTCATCAACAAATTTACTGAGAGAAACTCTTTCGACTAAATTCTCAAGTATTGTTTGGTGATTTATTTTCATAAGCACTTTGCCTGGCAAGCGAGTGCTCCCCATGCGAGCTTGAATGATTAATAGATTCATTTTGCCATCGAAGTATTAAATAATGCCATATAATGTTTGTCAACGAAACTGCCATTTAAGTAAACCTGATTTCTCAATGTTCCTTCTAATTGAAAATTAAGCTTTTCGTAGACTTTAATAGCAGCAATATTTGAACTATAAACTGCCAATAAAATTTTCCTAATATTCAATGCACTGAAAGCATAATTGCAGACTAATTCACATGAAGCATAGCCAATGCCTTTGCCCCAGAAATCTTTATTACCAATTAAAATACCCAATTCACATGTGCGAGAAATCCAATCGAAATTATCGATTTTAATATTTCCAATATGCTTGTTAGAATTTATGTCACAAATTGCAAATATCACTGTGTTTTTATCTGTAATTTTTGATGCAACATAATTATGCAATTCCTGCATAGTGGAAGGAAATGTACCAGAGACTAGTCCTGATGTTACATCATTATTATTTAGCCAACTTAGATACTCTTGGTTTACATCATCAATGCTTAATGCCCTGAGATAAATATCATCTGATTTTAGAAACATGTTACTCGTGTTTTTCTTTTAATTTTTGAGCGTGTTTTTCCATTTCTTCATGGTTATCGGTTAAATTATTTCCGTGCTTTCGGTATCGGTATAAGGGTAATATCAAATTGTAAATTTTGTATTTACTCAAAAAACGATGTCTCAAATCTTCCTCTTCGCGTGCACGAAAACTTTCATCATACAGACCAATATCAAACAATAAATCTTTACGAAACATTATCCCACAAGCAATTGGTTTTTCCTCTGCATCAATATTTTCAATGTGGTTTCCTTTTTCATCTACCAAAAAGTAATTTGTGCTTATTGCATCAATGTCATTGTTCTCAGTCAAAAAAGTTTTCTGCACATAAATTAAATCCTTTTGCAAATAATCATCAGCATCTAAAAAAACTACAAATTGCCCTTTGGCTTTTTTTATACCAAAGTTTCGTGCTGCAGATAAACCGACATTTTTTTCAAGATTAAAAACCCTGCACTCGTCCTGAAAGTTTTCGAGAATTAAAGCTGTTTCGTCTGTACTGCAATCATTCACAATTAAAATTTCGTAAGTTGATTTTGGAATTGTTTGGTCCATACAACTACGAATGGCACGCTCTACATATTTGGCGTAATTATAACTTGTTATGATTATAGAAACTGTCATAATTTACTTTGAATAAGATGTTCGTATGTTAGTTCTTGAATTACTTTTCCATCTTTCATTTCAATAACTCTATTGCAATTTTTTAGGGTTGAATATCTATGCGCCACAATTATCATTGTTTTATTACCAACTAATGATTCAATTGACTCTGTTATTTCACGTTCAGTTTCATTATCTAATGCACTAGTTGCTTCATCAAATATTAGTATTTCCGCATTGTGATACAAAGCTCTTGCAATTGCTATTCTTTGTTTTTGTCCGCCTGAAAGTTTTGAACCTTGCTCGCCAATTTGGGTGTCTATCCCATTAGGTAAACTGCTTACAAAATCTTGGAGCTTTGTTAACCTGATAGTTTCGTTTATTTTTTCAATATTTATTTCAGATGATTTTATTCCAACTGCAATATTTTCGGTGATGGAGCCATCTAATATAAAGACGTTTTGTTTTACGTACCCAATTATATTGCGACAAGCCGATAGGTTTGATTCTTTAATTACAACATCATCTAATTTAATAGATCCTTCTTGTGCTTTTAAAAAGCCAAGAATAATATTGATAAGTGTTGTTTTGCCAGAACCAGAACTACCTATTATTCCAATTGTCTCACCTTTTTTTATTTCAATAGTGAGGTTATTGAGTATTATTTTTTCACTATTTGGATATTTGAATGTTACATTTGAAATATCAAGTTTTTTGTCAAATACAAGTTGCTCGGTTTGATTTTGTTCTTTTGTTTTCGAATCATTTTTGTACACGTTCAAAATTTCAAAAACGTACTGAAATCCTTTTATATTATTTAAACTAATAATCATTTTATTTAGCGAAGGTAATAAGCGATACGAAGCTACAAGGAAGAATGTCATTATATTTAAAAGTCCTTGCTGTGTGTTATAATTTAATATGGCAATCGTAAGTACTAAAAAAATAGAAAAAATCGATACCACTTCAATCGCCTTTGATGAAGTTTGATTAATTGAAAACATTGTTGCATTGCTTTTGGCCATTTTTGTTTGGGTAGCAATGTATTCATCAAAAAAATAATTTTCCTTACCTAAAAGTTTAATATCTATATAACCTTTTACAGCATCGTTTGCGCGCTTGTTTAAAAGCAAGTACTCATCCTTCCTTTTTTTAGCACTTTCAACTATTTTGTTTTTTGTGAATTTGAAAATCAAATAAAAAGAAGGAATAATTGTGATAAGCAACAATAAAAAAATCTGGAAATTATATATTGCTACACCTACAATTAGAATTAAAACAACAAATAATTCATTGAAAAAAATAATTAATGGAATTAATATATTGCTAGCAAATTCGACAGGTACAGTCGTTACATTTCTAAGTATTTCAAATGAGTTTACGTCATTAAAAAAACTCACATCTCTTTTGTAGTACCTTTTAAATAAATCATGGCCAATTTCGCCACTTATGGTTGATGTAAAGTAACTTTGGTAATAAGATACAAATAGAAGAGTTACATTTTTTAAAAGAAAAAAAACAGTTACTACCGAAAACAAAAAAAAACTAAAATTTCTTTTACTCACAAAGCCCAAGGCTGTAAAAACGAAATTTACAATTGAATTGTTTTCAACTATTGTTGGATGAATTGCAATATTTATTACTGGTAAAACTAATGCTAAACCTAACACCTCAAATACTGCCGATGCAAATACAAGAACAAATAAAATCGAAACTACTCTTTTATGTTTTGGCAAAAGAGTTAGTCTTATGTTTTTAATTGTTGCAAAAACAATATTTCGTTTTAATATTTTAACCACAAATTCACTTTTTATTTGGCATTTTTTTCGCCATAACTATATCCATAACCATAACCGTATCCATAACCATATCCGTATCCATACCTACTTAAGTAATATTTTATTTTGTTACGTTTTACTCCGTTAAGTAGCAAACTGAGATGGGCATTTTTATTTAATTTGGTTATTTCTGCTGCTAAATTAATCGACTCACGGTAAGGGAATTTTGTATTCACAACAAAAATATTTAAGTCGGAAAATTCCATCATTACAAGAGAGTCTGAAACTAAACCAGCAGGCGGGGTGTCAATAATTACATAGTCATAATTTGCCCTACAAAAAGCAAAAAGTTCTTTCATGTGGTCATTTAAAATTAACTCAGAAGCATTTGGAGGTATTGGCCCACAAAGTAAAACATCTAAACCTTCTTGTGCACTTTTTTGCACGCAGTCTAGAGCTTTATCTTTGCCAATTAAAATTGTTGAGAGTCCTTTTTGCGCATTCATGTTTAATGCAGAAGATACGCGGGGTTTGTGCATATCAAATTCAAGAAGAATAACTTTTTTGCCTCCTTTAGCCAATAAAATAGCCATGTTTAGTGAGCAAAATGTTTTGCCTTCACCAGCATTTTTAGAAGTAAATAAGTAAACTTTTGAGTCTGCAATAGGTTTAGCATATTGTAAATTTGTTCGTACAATTCTGAAGGATTCAATAAATGAGGATCTTGGGTCGGCTCCAAAAATTGAATTGTCTTGTTGCTTATTGCTAACTGCCTGTAATATTTCTCCTAATATTGGAATGTTTGTTTTTAATTTTAATTCTTCAAGGCTTTCTAAACGCTCAAAAAACATGGTAATTAGAAATATGATAATTAGGCTAATGATTGCACCAACGCCAATAAATGTATAAGTTATTTTTGTTTTGTTTGGCCTCACCACTCCTTTTGACCTTGCCGACTCTATGATTTTACATTCGGGTATAATACCTGCTTTTGCTATTGTGGTATTTGCTTTTCTTTCAATTAAATACTCGTACATTTTTTGGTTTACATCCAAATGTCTTTGTATGTTTAATACTTCTCTTTGTTTTAAAGGTATCTCACCAATTTTAGCTTCAAGTTCTGTTTCTGTTAATTTAAAGTCATGTATTTTTTTTGTAGCAATATTCTTACTATTATTAATGTGGTTAAGTATAACTTTTTTTAAAACTCTTACCTTATTGTTTATTTCATTGGTTTCATAGCTTGATTTTGTATTTGTATAATAATCGTTAGATTTTTCTAACTGCATTTCATAAATGGTTTGTAAACTTTTCTTTAAAAAATCGTCATCAATTGCAATATAGTATGAAGGAGGAAGAATTTCTCCTGATTTATCTTCTATGATATATTTTTCAAGATACTGTAGCGCTTCAAGCTGCATTGTTAATTGCTTTTGTTGGGCCTGGGCATCAGTAAGAGAATTAAAAATAATAACCTCCTCTTTACTCAAATCATATATTGATTTATTTTGACGATAATCTTGAAGTTTGTTTTCAATTTCAGAGATAATAATACCCAATTCAACTAATTGAATATCTATAAACTCTATTGTTCTTTTATTAAGAGCTAGTCTAGTTTTTAGTGTGTTTTCAATATATACCTGCCCTAAAGTGTCCAAGAATTGTACTGCCCTTTGTGGTAGTATATCATCAACTGTAAGCTGAACAATACCAGTATAATCAGGTATTTCGCAATTTAAAGCCGATTGATATGAGACAACTAATTGGCTAGGATTATGAAATTGTACAGCATATTTATTATCGATGAGGGGCTTTACGTTTTCTTTATCAACTCCTTTAGCCTTGTTAACTACTATATTAAAATTTTCATTTACTGCAGGGATATCAAAATAAAAAATCTTAGAAAACTCCTCTTCCCCTTTTATATAGCTTAGTTTGAATCTTTTCTCATCAACAAAACTTATATGAATCATTTTTTCAAATAGTTCAGAATTTACAGAACTGAGTGTTACATTAAATGGCAGTGCTTCGTAAACTTCTTGAGAACGCAATCGGCCTATAATAAAATAGCTGGTGTTAAAATTTAAACGGTCAAGTGTGTTTTTTATCAAATCATATGATTTAATAACTCTTATAGCATTATAATTATCAGTATAATCATGATAAGCGCTTCCCTTTCCCATCCCTTCAAAAATTGTACTTTGTATATCATACGTATCATTTGATTTTAATAGTATTTGAGATGAAGCGGCATATACATCAGTTAATTTATAGGTATAATAGTATGAAGCTATAAAGGAAATAACTATAGAAATAGCCATTATATACCAGTTTTTCGTAAAGGTTCTTATTGAAGATTTAATGTCATTGATGTCAATAATTGAATTGTTGACAGGAGTGATGTTTGTAGCCAAAGTCTATATCTAAAATTTAATAGTTGCAAATATAATATTTAGATTCAACCATATTGGTTTAAATCAATGGAATATGTATAAGCTAAGAAGCCACCCAAAAATTTGGATGGCTACTTTATGTGCTATTTTGTTTTATTTTTTTAGTAAATCTCTTATTTCGGTTAACAATACTTCTTGTACTGGTATTATTGGACTTGGTGCTGTTTCTTCTTCTTTTTTCTTAGATGCATTCATACCCTTTATTATTAAAAACAATACAAATGCAACTATAACGAAATTGATGAGTGAAGATATAAACACCCCATATTTGACAGTACCAAAAGCAGTAAGTTCTTCTAATTTTGTAAGGTGGGCAGCATCCATAGCTGGTTTTAAAAGTAATGGTGTAATAACATCATCAATTAATGAACTAACTATTTTGCCAAATGCACCTCCAATTACTACCCCTACTGCAAGGTCTATTACATTGCCTCGCATTGCAAAGGCTTTAAATTCTGAAATCATTCCCATAACTAAAGATTAAAATAATTAATAATTTTTACAATACAAACATATAAATCTGTTTTTATAAAATGTCTTTAAGTTCAATTAAATTTTCAATTTCATGAGTTGGTAAAAAATCGACTTTTACTTTAAGTGGGTTGTAGAAAATTTGGTCAATACCTGCTTTGTGTGCTCCAATTACATCGTTCTCAATATTGTCGCCAATCATTATGCAATTGCTCGGATAGGCACTTACTTCGCTTATTGCAAAATGAAAAATTTCTTTTTGTGGCTTTTTGTATCCTGCAAATTCGCTTGTAATAACGGTTTCAAAATAATGGTCGATGTTACTATGTTTGAGCTTTTGGTGTTGAACTTTATCAAAACCGTTTGTTATTAAATGAATTTTATATCTCGACTTTAAATAATCCAACACTTCAATTGCACCAGGCATTAGTGCCTTTCGTTTTGGTAGATGCTCTAAATACTTTGCACCTAAGGCATGCGCCAATTCTATATTATCAATGTTAAATTTAAGTAATGTATCATAGAATCTTTTGTAACGTAGCGTCTGCTGGTTTACTCGTCCTTTTTCATAATCAAGCCACATTTGTAGGTTAATGATGTGGTATTCTGATTTGAAATTTTCTAAATCATCAATGCCAATATCATGCAGCGAAAATTCTGTATATAAATCATGCAAAGTATTATTTGCATTTGTATCAAAATCCCACAAAGTGTGGTCAAGGTCAAAAAATATATGTTTGTATTTCATCGCTTGATGTAATTTATTTTTCAAGTAATTAAAGCTTTATTTACCAAGTAGTTTCATGGCAGCGTCCAAAGTTATTTTTACACCTTTGTTGTAAGGAGTTACAAAGGCATCAGTGACTCCAATTTCAATAGCTTCAGCTTTTGTTTTGTTGGCTTCATCTAAACTTGTGTAGTTACCTATTGTATAAACGGTTGTTCCTTCGGCAGTTTTTGTATCGTTAATTCCTTTTGTTGCCAATTTTAAATAACGTGTCATTATTTCAACAGGAACAGTATTCCGGAAAACTCCTAATTGAACTTTGAATACCAAATTATCGGAACTATTTAGCCCATTTGTGCTATTGCCTGCTGAGATAACATTATTTGTATTTGTTGACTTGGTTACTATATTTTCATTTACAAGTATATTTTTGTCATTATCAATTAACTTTTCGGCTTCAGCCGTGGTAATATAGCGTTTATTGAAGTATGGTATAACAAATGCATCTTTAATACCAATTTCTGCAACTCTCATGCGCGCGGCATTAGCTTTTGTTCTGTCATTAAATATTCCGTGAGAATATCTAATTAAACCTTTTCGTAACGTATCATAATACAAATCATTTAGGTTGTATAATCTTGAATTTGCAATCAAACGTTTATATACTCCAACTTGCACTGTATAAAGCAATCCTTCTATCTGTTTTAGATTTTTTTGGCTTCCTAAAATTTGACTTACTTCTTCAGTTATAGGTTCAATATCTTGAATATTATTTTGGGCTATGCTTTTGTTTGAATTTCCTCCTAAGCAATCTAAACCATCTTCAACCATTTTGCGTGCAAGGTTTACATCAATTCTTTTTCCGTTACAAAATGCAATTACAAAAGCATCTTTTAATCCAAATGCATTTACCTTTCTTCTGGCGGAATTACAATTGTTATAAATTTTAAATAATCCAGCACTATATCTTATCATACCTGTTTTAGATGTTTCACCACTAACGGGGCTAATTCCTCCAAAAGCATCAGCTGATACTTTACGTTTGTATGCACCTAATTGCACCCTAAAAATAATTCCCCTTGGCATTGTAATATCCAGTGGAATTTCGCTTGTGTAGGCGTTTTGCTGTTTTATCTCAAAGGTTTCTGTTTCTAATTCATATCCTTCAATATTATTGTTTATTTGTTTCTGCTCATTTGCTATTTGCTGTTCATCTGGAACTTCAATTACTGGCTTTACTGTTTTGGCTTTACTGTTTTTCTTGGTTTTGTTTGTAGGGTTTTCTGTTGTTTTATTTTCAGCTATTTGGTTCGGAATTGTAATGTCAACTTCTTTTGCATCCTTTATTTTACTGTTTGAATTATTATTTGTTGGTTCTACTTTTTGCTCAGCTTTAGGTTCAGTTTTTGTCTCTAGTTTATTTTCTGTTTTAACTTCCGCTATTGGTTTATCTTCTATTTTAGTTTCAGTTTTTGATTGTGCTGAATTGTTGTTTTGGTTATTTAAAAGTTCAGTTTTGCTTTCGCTAATTGTATTTTTATCATTCTGTTCTTTGTTGAATTCATCAGTCGTTTTGTCGAATGGTTTTTGAATAAGTGTATTATAAATCAAAGGAAATTCATCTGCTTCTTTAAATGATAATTTATTTACAACTGCTTGAAGTTTTTTGTCTGACTCTTCAATTTTTTTAGCTAACTCTTGTGCAGCAATATATGACATATCAGCCTCATCAATTTTTGATGAAGCCTCCGTTTCCTTTTCTTTAGCAAGTTTTTTCATTTCTTGCTTTTTCTTAGGGTCAGTTACGAGGTTCATATCCTCAATCAGCGCTTCTCTTTCTTCATATAATTTATCAGCTGCGACTTTCAGTGATTCGACCTGTTTAAACACTTTTTGATACACATATTCAAGGCTGTCGCCATTGTATTTGTCACGATAATATTTCAAATAGTTTGGGCTTTTCAATATTCCATCAATATCATCTTGGTTGTAATCTAAACCTTCAACAGGTTTTACATTACTTTTAGGTTTAGCAACTACTGTTGGCTTGGCATCTGCTTTTGAGTTAGTTATCTGATTTTGCGAGAGAACATCGGTATTATTTGTTGCTATTGGAATTGAATTATTTTGATTTTGTGCGGAATTTAAATCATTCTTAGCTGTAATATTTTGATTGATATTTTCTTTGGCAAGTCCTGTTATATTGTTGTTTGCAACAATAGTTTTACTTGCATTTGAAGTGTCTGTTTCAATAGTAGTTTTAGTGGTTACATTTTTATTTTGAGAATCTGAAATTTGAGCAGTGTTGGTTGTTTTTGCTTCAATTAAATTACTTTCTTTTTCGGGTTGAGAA
>Ga0114959_10004903_pt1 | contig 10115 bp, 7 predicted proteins | sample C_130625_EF_Meta_FD_87317 | JGI IMG/M metagenome (GOLD analysis project Ga0114959, IMG submission 87317) | Freshwater microbial communities from Lake Croche, Canada to study carbon cycling - C_130625_EF_MetaG | ecosystem: Environmental > Aquatic > Freshwater > Lake | place: Lake Croche, Canada...
CAGATTGTTGCTGAAAATGCAATTGGCAGTACTCCCAAAACCCCTTAAAACAAAATCGCCATTTGGGCAACCCGTATTGTCGGTAAAAACATTGTTTTGAATCAGAAAGTTGGTAAAGGTCTGGTTTTGTCCATTGATGGTGGGAGAAAAGCAACCCGATTGGCTGAAAAAGTTATTGGCAATCAACCATCCTGAAAAACTACCGCTACCAAAAATTATCAAGTTACTTCCACTGGAAAAGTTATTTCGCAGCACCAGGCAATTGGAAACATTGTTGTTAATCGTCAAGCCCTGGCCATTGAAGTTGATTCCTACAAATTGAGACCCATCAGAACCTGAATTAAGTGTGATGCCACCGATCAAAAAACTAGTAGCAGAGTTGTCCTTTTTTTCAATGGGCCGCATACCGGCACCAAACACAGCCAATTTTTTGGTAAAAGTACCACCTGCATATCCGGATGGTGAGGCAGCCAGATAAAGGGTATCTCCATTGGCTGCCGCATCGTGCGCCGCCTGGATGCTGGTAAAAATTCCCGGCCCATTCAGGTTGTTATTCACTGTATGAATTGTTGCATTGGCAATTGAAACAGCAGTGAAAATGGAAAGTATGCAGGCCGCAATGGTGATAGAAGTTTTCATTTTGATAGACTTATTGGTTTTATGAAACGATTGAATTTGACCGGTAACCCACCGGTATTTCTTGAAAACAAAAGTCGTTTCAGCCCTTAGTTTCCACAATACAACTTTCGTGTTATACCAGGCCTAACAAAGCAGAGACAAAATTCTCCTTTCGAATCGGCATACAAGGCCAAAAAATCCAGCGCATTTCTTGTCCCACTTTGGCAATTTATTTGCCAAGGCAATTATGTTTGTACCAAACTATTGAGGAAAATGATGAACCGATTGAAATGGCAGTGGGATGAGAATCCTATGTTACCCGTGCTTGTATTTTTGGCCATCGGGGTATGGTCTGGAAAAGAATTTCCAAAGGCACTTTTACTTTATGGCTTTGGCATTCTACTGATTGTCAACCTGTTTCTGTTTTTATTTCGAAACAGGAATTACCGAATTCCAGGATTCAGACGCAGTTTAATGGCATGGTCGCTGCTCTGGACTGCCGGCGCCGGGCTGTCCGTTTTCCGGGAAATGCCTTTACCAGCGAAAAATATTGTGGCATTCTCCGGCACCATCACAGAGCCAGGTGATTTGCAGGAAAACGGCAGCCGGCGCTGTCTGGCCCGGATTGTACTGGTCCGAAATCAAAACAATTGCTGGGAAAAAGTGAATGCTTCAGCCATACTCTATTTCCGGGGCCAGACCGCCGCGGGATTCCGCTCCGGACAGAACTTTCTCGCAAACATTCCCCTGCGCGGAATCCCGGCGCCGGCCCTCCTGGGAGAGTTCGATGCCCAGTCTTGGTATAAAAGTCAGGGCATTTTATGGCAGGCTAATATGAGGGGAAACCAATTCATCCTGCTTCCGGGAAAGTCCAGCTTCTCCATTCGGGCCTTCGCCATCCATTGCCGTGAAACAAGCGAAGCAATTTTTAAACGATATCTACCAAAAGACGAAGATGCCGCCATGATGTCGGCCCTCTTGCTGGGCATTCGCCGCAAAATGGATCCCGAACTAAAGGAAGCCTATGCCGCCGCCGGACTCACACACATCCTCGCGGTTTCCGGCATGCATGTCGCTTTAATTTATGGATTCCTTTCCCTGCTGCTCGGCAAACTAAGAAAGCTCCCCGGAGGACGACTGGCTTTCTCTCTCAGCATCACAGGCCTCCTTTGGCTTTATGCCCTCATCACCGGACTAAGCCCATCTGTTTTGAGAGCGGTAACACTTTTTTCAATTATGCAGTTCAGCGATGTTTTAAGAAAACCTTCACTGCCAGTCAACAACCTCTGCTTTGCCAGTATCATTCTCCTGCTCGCCGACAACAATCTGGTGAGCGACCTTGGCTATCAACTTTCCTTTTCGGCTGTGTATGGGATTCTGAGTTTTCAGCCGGCTTTGTCGGAATTCTGGACACCCAAAAACCGATTTTTTCAGCTTGTCCTAGAAAATCTGTCTGTCACACTGGCGGCCAGCCTCGCAACCCTTCCCCTGATCTTATTCCATTTCCACCGGTTTCCGGTTTACTTCCTTTTATCGAATCTTCTGGCAGTTCCGTTTTCCAACCTTCTGATTTATGCTGGAATTGGATTGGCGGTCCTTTCTCCAATTCCAAAAATTGCCGAATTGCTTGGCACAATCCTGCACCATGCCATTGCCTTGCTGAATGGCTTTGTGTCCTTCGTCAACAACCTGCCTTTCAGCTCTCTAAACCACATTTATATCCCGGCAAGCGTGATGCTGCTCCTTTGCTTTGGGCTTGTTTTTTTTCAACAATGGCTCTTGTTCCGCAAAATCCAATTCCTAAATCGAATGCTTGGCGCCATTCTTGGAATATTGCTGCTGCTTGTCATTCCTGACATTCAAAAATCCCAACAAAATGAAGATGTAGTTTATGCCGTGCACCACCGAAAATCATGGGCCTTGCTTCAGGTGAATAATCGCGGTTCTGCACAACTGAATTTCCTTGTCAGAGACAAGACAAAACTTGACTTCCTTCAAAAGGGACTTCAACTAAAAAAACTTGATTTTCAGGATATTTCTTCCCGAACAATTGTGAAGGGAAATGAGCAAAAACCAGATAGCCGAATACTGCTTTCAGGTAGAAAATCCATCCTGATTCTGAATCATTATCTCAAATTACACGAAACCAAATCACAGATTTCAATCGACATTCTTGTTGCCGGAAAGGCGGGAGAAAAATCAATCCTACAATCTCGCAGGTATTTCCGGTTTAAAAGCATCTGGGTGGATTGGCCAGAAAACCGCGTTCAAAAATGGAAGTTCGAAAATCCTGATTTACCAGTGGTAATCAGTTTTCGAAACGAAAGATTCAGGCAAATCTGATGCGAAGACGATAAGGCCCAAAGGGAATTGCCGCATCTGGGTAGAGTGCCCAATATCCATCAAAAAGGCCCCGAACCAAAGATCCTTTCATTGCATCGCCTTCAAAATTGACAATTTCAAAGTCCAAAGGCAGATGCGTACAGTTTTCGCCGAGACTAATCTGAATTGAAGACCCTTCCTTTCCTGAGAAAGCAGTCAGATCTACCAATTGCAGAAAATTTAAACCAATAAAATCCGCGAGAACGGGTTGGTGACTGGCATCAAAATACAGACTAAAAAAAACCTTCCCGGGCAAATCTTCTGCCGATGCGGATGCCAAGACTTTCGTACTTTCCAGAAAGTCTCCACCCTGCAACCGAACCCGGCATTGGTTCTCCATTTTTTATACTGAAGCCTTTTTAGAAGCTGCCTTCTTAGCCTTTGGCTTTTCAGCCTTTTCTTCGGCAACTGGTTCTGCAACAGTTTCAGAAGCTTCTATTACAGAACCCTTCAAAACTTCTGGCGCAAATTTTACCAGAATGTGGTACCAGGAAACCAGCTTTTTGATATCTGAAACATAGACTCTTTCCAAGTCTGCCTCCTTCAAAACGGAAGTGAGCACTTTGCGAAGATCAGCAGAATCAGATTTAGATGTTACTGGAAGATTCTCTCCGTAAAGGCTGAAAAGACTTTTTAACACCTCCTCCAAAGGAACAGAACCGTCTGAGGTGGTTGTGTAAATCGATATTTCAGACAGGATGGAAACCTTGCTGTGTGCACCAGCCACCATTTTGGTTTTCTTGTCATCCAAACTCTCCAGCATCACGCCGTTTTTCAATGGGGTGGCAATTACAAAAAGGCCTCCCTCTCCTGAAATGGCCGCAAGTTTTGTTATTTCAGTCATGTTTTTTTTCGGGATTTCAATCCCGCAGTTTTAAGGATATAATGTGCTGCTATCAGTGGATAATGAAGTTTTTCGATTTCAATTACGCGGGCCGCAATATCGGATGTGGATTTGTCTTTGCCAACTGCATAACTCAGCCCAAAAAGAATTTCTCCAAAGTATTCACCAGCCTGCACCAATTGGATGCTTATTCTGGCATTTGCCATTTCTGTTCTCTCAACAAACTCTGCAGAAATAATCTCAGGTAATTCAGTCCGAATACTCAGAATTTTAGATTGAAATTCGGAAATGATGGCTTCTGGTATTTTTGGAAATGAGTCAGATAAAAGAATAAAATCAACATTGTGACTCTTTAATTCATCAAGAATAAAAACTGATTTTGAGGATAATTCTCCCTCAGGGATTTCTAGCAAAGGAAGATTTCCTGGGCTGAGCTTTTCAATTACACCTTCCGACGGATTTGTTAAAAGCAAAAACGCAGGTTGAATCTGCGCATTGCGGAGAAATTTCTCTAAAAGCACAATGGCTGTTTCAGCAGCCCCGGAACAAAAAATGGCAATCTTTATCAATTGTCCGCATCAAAATTTGATGCCCATCTCCAGACTAATCTGGTTCAGGCTGAGGTCATAAAGCTCGGCTGCATCTTTGTTCCAAACAAGCGGACCTTTGGCTGAAGGCACATTGAGTAAACCACGGTTATAAGATAACCCGCCAAATACAGTGGTGGACTCACCCAAACGATACTCCGCACCGGCGCCCAGAAGCAAGCCAACATCCCCGAAGGAATACCCTTTTCCTAAGGCTGGCTCGGTAAAGAATTTTGTATCGTCTTTAAAGGAAATTTTTTTTTCTTGAATGTTGATTCCACCGCTACCGCCAACCACAAAATACAATTTCACATCCGTTGCAACCTCATTGGTAAACAACTTCAATGCCAGAGGAATTTGAAGATACTGAAGGTTTGTAATGGACTCAGCATTGTTTTTATTTTTCGTGATAGGGTCAGTATATGAAGCCTGAAGGCCAGACTTCATCACTGAATACCAAACACCTGTGTAAAAGGAATAGTTCCTGCCGAAATAAAAATCTCCTGTAAGTCCAGCCGAAAAACGAAGTCCGGATGGGCTTCCGCTGAAACTCACATCATCCTTGTCCTTTAAATCCTGAACCCTGACAGATGATAAACTCGGCGCAAACCGAAGTCCTAATTTGAATTTCCCATCTTGTGCAAAAGTGGTGCTTGTGGAAAGAAGTAAGAGGAAACTCAGAATTGCTTTGTTTTTCATTGAATTAATCAAGTAAAATTGCCAATCAGTATTGAAAATGAAATTGTTATCGGAATCGGGCTTTCTTAAAGCTACAATATTAGGACTTTGTTTGATTGTATGGCTTTCCTCCTGTGAAAAAAAGGACTGCAGGGAAGATGAAGGAAGTCGTCCCAGCAACAAGGCGCTGGTTATTACCAGGCTGGAAGACAGCATCCAGGCCCTGAGTGACACCCATCAAACCCGCCTTTTTCTCGAGCGCCATCCCCTTTTCTCCGAAAAATACCTGCACTGGTCCATGCTTCCACATGATTCAATCCTCATCCAAGATGTGCTTCGAATTGCCGCTGACCCGTTCAACGACACCTTGCACATGGATGTGAAGAAGGAATTTCCTAACCTCAACTGGCTGAAAAATGACATCAGCGGATTTTTCGACCATGTCCGCTATTATTACCCGGATTTTCAGAACCCGCAGATTTATACACTCACTTCCGGCTATGGCGTTGACCTTGATGTTCAGGATTCGGTGTTGATCATCGGCCTAGATTATTTCCTCTCAGATTCGGCCCGCTACATTCCCAGAGACCCGGTTTCGAAAAGGGTTATTCCTACCTACATCAGCAGGCGGCTTAAAAAACGCTTCATTGTCCCATCTATTTCGATTGTTGTGGCTGACCAGTATTGCGCCACCGACATGCTTGATAACACCATGATGGGCGAAATGCTGAAATGGGGCCGGATTTATTATTTCATGGAAAAAACCATGCCTTGCCTGCAAGACAGCCTGATTACGGGTTTTACCGAATTGGAAATGGAGGAAGTGAATACCAACCTCAAAACCATCTGGGCGCACTATCTGGAGAATAAACTCTTTTTCAGCACAGACCTTTTTCTCATCCGCAAATACTGCGATGAGCGACCCAATGTGGTCGAAATCGGAGACAAGTGCCCTGGCCGGATTGGCCGCTGGCTCGGCTGGCAGATTGTACGCAAATGGGCCATCGACAATAAAATCCCACTGCAAAAAGTAATGGCTGAAAAAGATGCCAGAAAAATTTTTAATGCCAGCAAATTCAGACCTTAGAAACCCTGCGAATTATCCCCTTTTTGCAATTCCCTTTCTATTCTCACATTTTTGAGCACGAACAAATTCCATGAGCCAAACCCTTACCCAAAACAACAAGCCCGCAACTGAGCGGCTGCCTTTGCTGGTCACCCTCCTACTGATGCTGTTGTATTTTGCCTACTCGTTTAAATCGAAAGGATATTACCAGCAAGATGAAGCCAACCATTACCTTTCAATGTTGCGTTTCTGGTATGATCCGACCGCCATCATGGGCAACTGGGCAAAGCCTGGCTACAAAATTCTTTATGTGCTGACTGCCCTGGGTGGACAAAAACTGGTTGTCCTCCAGAATTGTGCATTCGCCGCCTTTTCCTGCTTTTTTGCCTACAAATCGGCCGAGCGCCTCGGCGCAAAAAATCCCTGGGTCGCTTTTATTCTTCTTGCCACACAGCCACTCTGGATTTCTCTTGCCTTCCGTAATTATTCAGAGTTCCCGGCTGCGTTTCTTCTTGTGCTGGGTTTCTGGTTTTATTCTGGAAATAAAATGTGGCCTGCCGCCTTTATTGCAGGTCTTATTTGTACCATCCGCCAGGAATTTTATCCCATCGCTGCGGTTTTTGGAGTTTGGCTGCTTTTCCGCAAAAACTGGATTCCGGCGCTTTCAATTGCCATTTTCCCTCTCTTGCAAAATCTTGCAGGTTACCTTCTGTACGATGACCCGATTTACCTCTACAACCAAATATTAGGTACAAGCACAACCCTGAAAGATGCTTACGAGCGCATGGGTTTTGACCACTACTTTCTAACATCCGGCGTAGTTTTTGGACCGCTTGCACTCAGCTTTTTTGTGGTATTCCTTGCCCAGGCCGTGCTGAAAAAACAAATGCCAAATCCGGCCCTGATGATCGCTGCACTTGGTTTTTTTCTTATCAACTGTCTGTTTAACTGGAAGGAAGTGCACATCGGACCAGCAACAGGAGGCAACCTCCGGTACATGTGCATTATCTCCCCGCTTGTTGCCATTGCAGGCGCCTTGGCGCTGGATTCTCTGGGCGAATTCCGCGAACGAGGAAAATTGCTTTGGATCCTTTTGCCTTACCTGGTTTTGGTGGGCGTTTACCTAACTTTTGAACACAACTTCCTGCACCTTCAGGAAGACAAACCTGATACCCTCCCACTAGTTGGTGCTGTGTTCGCTTCGGCCCTTATTTTTCTACCCCTCACTGCGAATTTACAAAGCATTGCCCTTGCTGTTTTGTGCAGTTTCATGGCCTTGGTTGCGGTGAAGCCCATTAAGCTGAGTCCGGAAGACAAAGTATGTCAGCAGGTTTCAGATTGGTACAAACAAAACCAACCCGAAGTTGCAGGCAAACCGCTCTATAATTCCCATGTGATGTTTTATTATTTCTTGGGAAAAATAGAAAAGCAAATCAGCCCCGAACCCATCATGATCAGCGATACTGCTACTATGGAAAAGGCACCGGTCGGAAGTATAGTATTTTGGGATTCCCACTATGGTTTCAGGCCAAATTATAAGCGAGGCGTACCTTACGAGTATTTTGCCCAAAGTGGAAAGTATGAAAACATCCAGATTTTTGAGGCCGAAGACCAACGATTTGCCTATGTGCTCCTGAGGAAAATCAAGCAATAGTTATGTCCAGCATCCGGCAATCAATACCCAGGTTGTTTTTTGCCTTTCTGCTTCTGTTTTTTGAATTACAGGCGCAGGAACGCATGCCCCGATTTCGGAATTTCGGCATCCGGGAAGGACTTTCAACTTCCTCAGTCACAAAAATTTGTCAGGATAAAGAAGGCAAAATATGGATCGGAACCCATGATGGCCTTAATTGCTTTTATGGCACCTATTTCCGAAATTTTTATCAGGATCGGAAAAAGGAATCCGGATTAAAGCAAAGCGCCATTTCAGACTTGCATTGCGACCGAAAAGGTAAGCTTTGGATTGCCACATATGGAGGAGGGATCAGTCTGATGGACCCCGTAAGTCAGGAATTTTTACCCATTCCTGAACCACTGAGAAAAATTCCATGGATACAAACCAACAGCATTGCCGAAGATTCTGAAGGGAAAATATGGATCGGATTTTATGAAGGATTGTTGATCTATAATCCTTCAAATGGAAGTGTAAAGAAATGGGAATCAATTCCGGGAAGCAAATCCACCATTCAGGTTGCGCGTATCAATTTTGACTCGCAGGGCATTGCTTTCGTTGCCACTCCTTTCCAGGGAATTCATTGCTTTTCCAATTCAGGCAAAACCTGGCTGGCAAGCTTTCCCTTCGAAGCATTTGGAAAGTCCCCAGCAGGCCTCTCATTTTTCTACCAGCTTTATCCGAGCCGCGAGGGAATACTGGCCTGTACACAATCTGGATTTCTTAATTTCAAGCTTGAAAACGGGAAAATAGTAAAAGAAAAAAGGCAAATAGAAACCGGAGAGTGCTTTGCCTGGCTGAAAGATGCCAATGGCAGAGAATGGTTTGCAGATGCTGGAAAGTCCTTGCGGATTGTCAACAAAAATGGCCTTGAAATTCCATTACGGCTGGATTATCAGGGCAACCTGCCAGACGAAAGAATTACAGATATTTTTCAGGATCGTTGGGGAGGCATCTGGACGGGCGGCACTTCAGGACTCTCCTACTCTCATCCCCAATTGTCAAAGTTTAATTCCTATTCATTCAATGCAGGCAAAAAGGATTCCGAAATAAAAATAATATGGTCTGTTTTTACAGCCAACGACCAGGATTTCCTTATCGGCTCGGAGACAGGACTTTTTCAGTTTCAAAACAACAACTACCATTTTCTTCCTGTTCAATTTGAAGGCAATGCCAGCGGAACCCGCACCATAGTTTATTCATTCTGCCATTTAAGAAATGGCCGCATCCTGGCAGGAACCGGTGAGGGAGTCTTTGAAATAAACAATTTTCCTGGCGCAAAACCGTACGCAAAAAAGGTTTTCCCAAATGTGCAGGGCTTGATTTCGGCGATTACAGAATTAAGCGATGGAAAAATTCTTTTTGGAACTTACGATGAACGAGGAATTTATCTTACCGATAATCAAGGAACGCTACTCAAGAAGTTCGAAAATAAGCCCAAGGATCCAAATTCATTAATCAACAACTCCATAAACTGTTTTCTTCCGGGGATTGATGGCCGTTTGTGGATTGGAACTGATGGCGGCATTGGAGTTTTTGATCCGCTCAAACTTAGTTTTGACAACTCTCTTTGGGATATCTGGCCTGATAAGTCAAAAAACTCCCCGCTCATTTACAGCATTGTTGAATTTGACAATCAGGTTTGGTTTGCCACATTCGGCTCAGGAATCCTGGTTCTGGACAAACAGAAACGCACATTTAAACAAATTGGACTTGCCGAAGGCTTGCCAAACGAATCTGTTTACCGCCTCGAAAAACAAGGCGATATGGTTTGGGCAAGCACAAACAGAGGACTTTGCCAGCTTGACAGAAAAACTTTTGCTGTTAAAGTTTTTACCGAAGGCGATGGCTTACAATCAGACGAATTCAACCATTTTTCCTCTTTTTCCAACCCCAATTCCGGGAAAATCTATTTCGGCGGTTTGCTTGGGTTTGATGAAGTTTCCAGTTACCTGAAACCTGAAAATTTCAATCCACCCAGAATTGTGCTTTCCTCTGCCAAAGTGAGCAGCGCAGATTCCAGCAGAAGTCTTTCGCTCAATACAGGGAACTGGCTTTTTGAGCACGATGAACAAAATCTGGAAATCGAATTTGCCGCACTCAATTACCTAATGCCAGAGAAAAATGTTTTCGCTTATGAACTCACTGGTGCAGGAGAAAAACGAATCCCGCTTGGTTCTAAAAACAAAATCACCCTGGTGAACCTTCAACCAGGTACTTATGTCCTACGGATTTTTGGCAGCAACAATGAATCTACCTGGAGCAAGC
>Ga0114959_10004906_pt1 | contig 10111 bp, 9 predicted proteins | sample C_130625_EF_Meta_FD_87317 | JGI IMG/M metagenome (GOLD analysis project Ga0114959, IMG submission 87317) | Freshwater microbial communities from Lake Croche, Canada to study carbon cycling - C_130625_EF_MetaG | ecosystem: Environmental > Aquatic > Freshwater > Lake | place: Lake Croche, Canada...
AAAATGCAATTGCGTCATATTGTTCTATTTTAATAGATGGAAAAACAAGAGAGACTATAAAAGGGCGAGTTCAGCCATATAAGTATATATTAAATATAGATCACCCTATTTCTGATTCTGAAACATTATCAGATTTTATATCAATTGATGAATCTATTAAAATTATACCATCAAATAATAGGGGAGAATTATTAGGAATAATTTATTGTTTTGCGCAACTATATTTAAGAGAATCTGAATCAAATAAAGAAACTAATATAGAAATATATTCTGATAGTCTATTATGTATTAATACATTTAATACATGGCTCCCTAATAGAAGAAAAAATAATACTGCTCATGAATTAAAAAATTTTGATTTGCTTCTGATTGGAGAAGAATTATTAAATGCAATAAAAGAAAAATATAAATCAATTAAATTATTACATGTAAAAAGTCATCAACAAAAACCATTAGAATCAGAAGGCAAAAAAAAATTATTTATTTGGATGGGAAATCAATTTGTTGATCAAGAATGTACAAAATTATTAAATTGTAATTAAAAAAATACAATTAAAAAATACAATTAAAAAATACAATTAAAAAATACAATTAAAAAATACAATTAAAAAATACAATTAAAAAAAAATAATATAAAAAAATTATATACTAATATAATTTTATATATTAATTCCATTTTTGGTCGATTTTATGATTATTGCCCCACAGACTCAATACAATAATCATCACAAAATATGGAAATTAGCAATTTGCCAATCAAATAAAATATTATATAAGTAATCTTATATAATATTACATATAATAAATATACTTAACCCCCCACCAAAATCAAATAACTAGGGCATAAAATGTAATCGATACATTTTATATATCTATATATAAAGTATATTATTTATAATACTATACAAATATTTAATATAATTGAATTTGCATATTTGTATAGTATATAATACTTGTAACTCAAATTATACTTAAAAATATAAATATATTATAGGAATAATGCTAAGCTTAAAAAAATATTATTCTCGCTGTGATATTATATATGAAAAAGAAAAAGAAGAATTATTAATAATAGAATTAACAAATAATTATTATCGTATTAATCATAAATTAATTACAGTTTCAATATTAGATGATATTATAATTAATTTAACTGCATTATTAGATACAAGATTATCATATAATCCATTAGATATTATTGGGTGCCTATATATTATGGATAAAATAAATGAAAAAAATGTTATAGAAATATTATTTAATTGTTCTGAAGATGAATCAATAAAAGATATTTTGATTAAATTGGAAAATTTAAATAATATGGAATCACCAAGAAGTATAATAATTACAAAAATAATTGATTACATGTATGAATATAAAGAATATAAAAATAATATAGAAAAATTAATTAATATTGCAAAAGATATTGAGCGGTCTTGTTATAATGCTACAATTATGGATTGTAGGCAATCAAACAACCCGCCGCCTAGAAATTGGGAATCATATGAATTTAAAGATATTTATTATAGCTCAAGATGTGGAACAATTTTAAGACTTCTTTCTATAAATTCTCAATCAACAAAAGAATATGGTTGTACTTTAGTACAAAAAATAATAAATAATGAAATAGATATTGACCAAATAGGATTTATGAGTGAAAATGATATATGTCCAATTGCTCAAGAAAAAGAGAGAACTTCTATTAAGATAAGAATGGGGCAAAAAATTGATGAAAAATACTCAAATCTATATAAATGCCCAGCATGCAAAGAACGAAAAACAACATATATTACAAAACAATTAAGAGCATTAGATGAAGCTGCTGATATAATTTGCACATGTTTGAATTGTTCCCATGTATTTAGAGCAAAATAATTTATATTAAATACTTATAAAGTATATTAAATATATTTAAATATTTTTTTTAAATGTCAAATATTGAAGATTGCCCACAAGAAGATTTAAATATTGAAAGCCGATCACAAGAGGATTTAAATCTTGAAGAAAATTTAGACCCATCTCAAGATGAATTAAACTCTCATCAAAAATTAATGTCTATGTTTAGTATGATGATGGGTGGTGGTATGCCGGGTGGTGGTATGATGGGTGGTGGTATGCCAGGTATGATGGGCGGTGGTATGCCAGGTATGATGGGCGGTGGTATGCCGGGTAGTAAATTTTCATATGAAGATGACGAAGAAGATAATGGCCCTAATATTGAGCATATTAATGATGAACTTAATGATGACAATATGAAAAATATTTTTGAAAAAATTGATATAATTACTGATACATCAAATTTAATATATGATGAATCATGTTCAATTACAATCAGTACCGAGCAAATGAAAGATGAATTAATTTTAGTAAAAAATCAAATTGGGGATTTGAATAATCAAATAGGGAATTTAAAAAATCAACTTGATAGTATCTATAATTTATTATTAAGTATAAAATTGGAAAAAAATGATTAAATATATTATATATATAATCCGTATTTTTTTATATAATCTTCCATATGTGTAGTGCCCATAGATAAATTACAATTTCTACATATTGGCCTAAAATTTTTAATTTCATTAGTTCCACCATTTGCTTCGCTTAATACATGGCCAGCCTCAAAATCATTAATTTTAATTGTAGTTCGTTTGCAGCAAAAACACTTGTGCTTCATAATATCATCACCTATATATGTATTCCATATATTTATTTTAACACTTTTTGGTATTGATTTTTTTTTATATGTTGATTTTGATTTATTTCCTGATTGTATATTTAATTCTTCTAGGCTTGGCCTTAAATTTGATTGCAAATTTATATTATTTTGAATTAATTGTATATCTGTATTATTTTGAATTAATTTTGGTTCTATAATATTATTTTTATTTGATTGTATATCTGTATTATTTTGAGTTATTATTTTATATGATAAATTTAATTTATTTTTATTATCAAATGTAAAAAAACTAAATAACTCCGCGGTTGATTTATGAGCAATACTCATTTTAATAATATATTTATATAATTGCATATATTTATATATTTGCATATATTTATATATTTGAATAGTTAATATTATATAAATAATTTATATAAATAATATGTCATCAAATAAATTAATATTATATTTATATCCAAGTGCAATGTGTCAAGAAATTGCAGATTCTGCAATTCAATTAGATTGCAATACAGAAATTAATGCAGCAACTATTATTAATAAACAATGTGAAATTGATATAATAACTCAATATAAAGAAAATCATTTTTTGGGGAGCTGCAAAATTGGTGACCTTATAAATTTTAATTGGGGTAGATGGGAATATAATAGACCATTTGATGAAATTAGAGTTGATGAAATTTTTGAATATATAAATAGAGGCAATTCAATTGATTGGATGTTATATTGTATTTATATATCTAAAACAGATTGTGCTTCAAAAATTGAATTATATGATGGACTACATAGATTAACCGCATTAAAAAAATATATACAATTATATGAATTATCAAAAAAAGAAGATTGTCCATTAAAAAATCAAATTATTTTAATTAGTATTAGAATAAATCCATCATTGGGTGAAACTATTGATGCATTTCAAAATATTAATAGAAGTATATCAGTTCCTGATTTATATATAGACCAATCTAATACAGTTAAGCGTATGATTATTGAACATACAATAAATATTTGGACAAAAAAATATAAACCACATTTTAAATCTAGCTCAAAAACAACAATTCCAAATATAAATAGAGATTCTTTTATTAATATTATTAGTGATATATATGACCATTATAATATACAGTCAGAACAGTCATTAAATGACTTATTAAATAAAACAAATGCACTTATTTTAGAAAAAATTTCAGATTATTTAATTTCAGAAAGAGCATTGTCAAAATGTCAAAAAACTGGATGTTATTTATTTATAATAAAAAATATTTCATTATTAGATTTTATGAAACAAAATATTTATTAAATAATAATTATTATTTTAATAATATAACAACTATTTTTTAATTTTTTTTAATATAATTAAAATAATTATTATTTAATAATCATATATTATAAATGGAGTCAACATATGAAACTACACCAAAACTCGGCGGTGTAGTTTTTATGATATTAGTTTTTATATTATTATTACTGTCAATTGTATTAATAATATTATCATCTATGCAAAAAAATAAAAAAACTTATGATACAATTGATTATTATCAAAAGCGTAAAGTAACATTTGATTTAGATAACTATACATTACCAAAATCACCATATGAATCAAGACCATCGTATGAATCGAGACCATCATATGAATCAAGACCATCATATGAATCAAGACCATCGTATGAATCAAGACCATCATATGAATCAAAACCATCATATGATTCAATGCCATCAGATACAAATATTATGAATTCAATTGTATCTGCTTAATATAATATTCTTAATATAATATGCTTTTTATAATATACAATATATTTTCAGATAAATCTATTGTAATATTATTAATTATATAAGTAATTGATTTATATGTTAAAATAATTTTTTTTGGATTTTTATTTAAAAAACTATCAATTAATGTTTGAAATTCTTTTTTTAATTCAATTGTATTAGATATTAATTTTTTAAAATTGTCATAATCAATTGAATATACATCAGGATATAATTCTTCAATATTATATGATTCTTTGCAAACAATATAAAATAAATTAGGAACTTTATTTTGTATACACCAACAATGAATACAAAATAATGATGCAAATGTATTTTCTAAATCTGGGGGGGATTCATTAGATTCGCAACAATCAATTATTGGAACTGCAAATCCAATATCAAAAATACATAGTTCACAATTAATACATTTTTTATTTCCATTAACATATTTAAAATAATTAAATTGCCTAATACGATCAGCTGAAGAATCTCTAATAATAGATAGAATAAAATATTTATAACTATTAAATTCTGAAAGTGATATATTATATATTTTATAACTTATATGAGATTCTTCATCTATTATTTTTTTTATAAAAAATGACGAACGATGATAAGTTTTATTAAAAATAATATTTAAATTTTTAATATCTTTATATGAGATATTATATGTAATATCTCTATTATTAAATACAGTTATATTTCTAAAATCTAAATATATAGAACTAATTAATGAATTAGTTGATTTTTTTATATTTTCAAATTGCATTGGAATAAAATACCACATAAAAGATGCTCGCGTGCTATAGTTTGGCGGCAAACTAAATTTTGATAATATATCAAATGTAATTGGAAGAGCAGTTATTATTCTAGCGGGAAATTGTTCTATATCTTTTTTTGTATACATAAAAGGCTTTTGAGCTTTTAATAAATAAGTTCCATTTATAAATTTATTTTTTTTTATTACACAAGAACCAGTAGTTGCAGTAATTCTTTCTTTTAATAAATGTTCTTCATATTGAGATATAATTTCATATATGCTATGTATAAAATTTAATAAATTTGTTTCTATATCTGGCAAAGGAGTTGCAAAATCAGTAACATTATAAAATATAATACCACAAGTTGGCTTATAATGAATTTTTCTCCCATCTGGTAATGGTATAATTGGAAATTTTAATAAATCACTTTTAATATTTAATTCTTCATCATATACAGTATACCCATATTCAAAATTTAACATATAAGACACTATGCTTGAAATGTTTTTTTCTGTCAAAATCAACATATTAAATCAGTAATTGAATATATTTATATATTTATATATTTATATCAGTAATCAAATATATATTTATATTTGATTATATATCTAGTTTATAAAACAAGTATATTTGATTATATATCTAGTTTATAAAACAAGTATATTTGATTATATATCTAGATTATATTATAATTATATTTGATAATAAAAAATTAGTATAAAAAATGAACACTCCACCAAATCAACGCACTATTCCAAATAATGCCGCGCCTAATCGATTGCGCCGTAGTCATATTGATAGTCAAGGAGTAATAATACCATTTCCCGCGACAAGGTTGTTTTTTCCAGATACAAGACCAAATGTGAATAACTTGGTTACTGGATTGGAATATCTATCCTTAAATCGACAAAGCCAATCCTCGGCCCAACGAGAACCACCACAGCAATAAATTATAATATAATCAATTAAATATAGTATTAAATAAAACATTTTTTTTTATATTTGATTTTATATTATAAATACAAAAGATTAATAACGGTGTTTTTATAATATATCAATGTCGTTAAAATCAATAATTACATTATTAGATATTTGTACATGTGAGCCATTTATAGAATGGGTTTCAACAATTAATTATATACAATCATTAATAAAAACATCAAAAAAATTAGCAAACATTTTTATTCATTTGCTCATTACAAGAGTTGTAAAAAATCCAAATATTTGTTTGTTTGATGAATTAATAAGATATATAAAAAATACACCAATACAAACAATTATTCAAATATTAGAAATGTCTCCATATATCCCAATTTGTATTAATGGTTTTTTATTTGAAATAAATATAATTGGACAAATATTATTATTAAATGGAACAAATTATAGTTTAGAAATATTATATAAAAAACGAGCAACATTAGCCAATTCTGAAATATTAAAAAGCGATGGAGAAACATTTATAAATTGTAGTAAATATGAACATATATATGATGTACATTATTTAAATAAAATATTGCGTATATTTAAACCAAAAACAAATAATCGTACTATTATTAATGGAATTAATATATTAGCAGATATTGACGTATCGCCACCAGATGCCACGTATTATAATAATGTATATGGTGCTCTCAGATATTGTTCAGAACAATCAATAAAATTTTATATAAATGAAAAATTTTCATATCTTCATTTAATATTTGGCCGTAATAATTTACAAGCCATAGATAAAAAAATATTAATTGAATATGAACAATTGCCATTTTATAAATTATTATATAAAATGGCAATTATAAATAATAGGATGAATGGGTTATTAAGAATGCTTGCTAGACCCATAAAAACAGATTTATCACAAATAGATAATTATATAAAATGGAAAAATATATTTAGTATTAATAATGTTTTAGCTCGAGCAAAAAATATGGCATCAGTATATAGTCAAGAAGAGCTATTCAATTTATTAGAATTATGTAATCATATAATAAAAAATACATATAATAATCATAAATATTATTTAAATTGTATGTATGGAGCATATATATGCAAATTATTAATAATTAAAAATGAGGAAAATCCTGAGTTTATTCAAAAATTATTTTCACAATATAGTCACAATTATATATATCTAATGCTTTTAGATTTAAAGAATCCAAAAATTACAGAACAAATAATTATAAAATTTATAACAAATGATGACCTTTCTAAATACAAACTAAATAATTTTATTATTTACGAATATAAATATAATACAGAAATAATGAGCAATATATTAAAAATGGTAAAAATTCAAAAGTTATTTCATAAATTAAAAAAATTTCATACTTATTATGGAAATATTTTTAATCATTTATTATCAGATGAATATACTTTTTGTATAGGAGACCATACCCACTATTTAAATTTTATAGAATTAATTACTGCAAATAATTATAATAATTATAATAATTATATTGAAAATAGAAATCATGAATATTATATATATAGTATTTATTGTACAAATAATTATAAAATTATTGATTACACTAAAGATATTAGCAATTATATAATATTAGTATTACAATGCATATTAAAATCAAAAAGCGCAAAAATAATATCCAAGTATTGTATTGCTATTTTTAAATGGATTATATTATCAAATAATGCAAATATAATGACAAATGAGGCTTTTAAAGAATATTGCGCACAAATATTAAAAAATAGTATTTTTGATAAAACAGCAATCTTTGAGATTATCCATGATTTATTAAAAAACATAAAATATAAAAATATATTGATTAGATTCACCAATGTTATTAATAAATTAATTACTAGAAACCCAAATATTATTACAGATCTACAAATTAGGTCTCTGTGCAAAAATGTTCTTTTATATGATTTGCGACTTGCAGATATTGAACAATATAAAGAAGTTATACAATACAAAGCCAATTTTATAAAAATGCTTAAAAGCGATGTATTTAATAGCACTATATATATTTTAAATCGGGATAAAATGTTGTTGACTAATATTGGGATTATCCTATAAATATATATTTTTTTGTATATTATATGAAAAAATACATATTATATATTCAATATATTTGAATATAATATATTATATGCAAAAGTGCAATCAAAATGAACAGCAATACTGAAGCTAACACCGAGACCGCCAACATTGAGGCTGCCAACATTGAGACCGCCAACATTGAAGCCGTCAACACTGAAGCCGCCAACATTGATCAAGTCCCATGGGACCAACTATTAACCAATACAAATCCCAAACTATGGACCAATACTGACAATTCTCAATCATTAACAGCTAGCAGCTCCAAACCATGGACTCGAGCATCTGCAAAAGATAATGAAGAATCGCTGCTTAAAGAAAGCCCCGGCTCTGGAGAAGGATTTGAGCCAAGCGAAGATGACTTTGATTTAAGCATCAAAAGAGGCCACCCGCTATTTAGCCATCAAAAAGAATTTGAATGGCTTGACAAGAAAGATTTTGCGACAAGAATACGTTTTTATATGGCAAAGTATGGTGCAAGATTAATTGATGCTGCGGCTTGTCAGGTTATGCGTATGTTTGAATGTGAGGGCGGATTTTCAAGAGTATCTAAAGAGTTGGTGCTTGAGTATTATACGCAATCTCAGGTTGCCCTTAATGCTGGACTTGCCAATAGGACCATTCTCTTGAGTGACGTTCTAGATGTGCCATCAGGTGTGCATATCTCTATGCTATGCCACGTGCTTATTGAGTATATTCAATATCGATATGGTAACAAATTTGTTGGCATTTCTCAAACTCACAGTGGGTCTATGGGAAGCTGGAATGTCTTGTTGGCTGCTGCTGGAATGCATATTAGATTCACAATGGCCATCTATGAAGATTTCGAAACTTCTACATTTCGTGTTTTGTTTACAAGACAAGACCGCAATGGATGGGCATTGGGCCATATTTTGAACAAGCAATTCAAAGATGTCATCCAGCAGATTCCTCACATCTCATATGATGAATATATTTCATCTGGGGCATCAATTGATGAAATTGTTTGTCATAGCCGCAGTGGTAAACCAAGACAGGATGCCGCAACCATACCACCCGCCGAACTTAGTTTTAGCGAAAGAGAACTGCAGCAATATACTAAAAATACCATTGGTAATATCAAAGCGGGCTTTGACCATTTTGCATTTCTAGTTGGCGAGCTAAATGACCCACGTATATCGGTTTTATATATTCAGAATGGCGTAGTAGCACACTTGCTCGATTTTGCAATCACGCGCAGTGCTTATATGAGGTATTATCGAATTCAGGCGTACATTGGCCTATTAGTATTGGCGTCAAATGAGAACTCAAAACCACTATTGGTTGCAGAGCTCAATAGGTCAACTATTGATGGAAAGACTCTTTATGCTATTCTCAAATGGCATATTGACCAAGCCGAGGAATCCGCCGAGTTAGACCAATATGCCATTGAGTGCATTTGTAGTGCTCAAGTCGAGATTCAAATCCTTCGCAAACTCACACTCGCACTTTATTAAGTGACATACTTGCACTTTATTAAGTGACATACTTGCCCTTTATTAAGTAGCATACTTGCCCTTTATTAAGTGGCATATTCGCATTTGGCATTTATTAAGTGACATATTCGCATTTGGCGCAATATATTAAACAAAGATAAGTTAATACATATATATTTTTTTGCAATGATTGTGTTGCAGCCAATTTCACAATTAAATATAATTCCACAACTATATTCAAGAACAACATTATCAATAATAATTAATGAAAGGTATTTATTTTTGTATAATAATATTCAATATATTGGAAAATTAATTTTTTATAAAAATATATATTTTATTATAGTCAATATTGATTCAAATAATGAACATAAGATGTTATTTGAGATGTATAATTTTTATAATATAAGAATAA
>Ga0114959_10004907_pt1 | contig 10110 bp, 9 predicted proteins | sample C_130625_EF_Meta_FD_87317 | JGI IMG/M metagenome (GOLD analysis project Ga0114959, IMG submission 87317) | Freshwater microbial communities from Lake Croche, Canada to study carbon cycling - C_130625_EF_MetaG | ecosystem: Environmental > Aquatic > Freshwater > Lake | place: Lake Croche, Canada...
ATTAATCAATCGTTTTATATATTATCAATCTTTAATCTCTTTAATTTTTTTAATTCTCTTTATTGTAAAATAAAACTGATTAAAAAAATTAATCACTATTTAAAAAAAAAATCTTTATATAAATAAAAATGTCAATTCAATCAATTCAATCAATTGAATCTACTGACAATAAATGTCCTCATTGTTCTCTTTCTTTTTCTAATAAAAGTAATCTTACTACTCATATCAAAACTAATAAAAAGTGTCTATCATCTCGGTCTGAACAAGAACAAGAACAGACTAAATTTTCTTTCTTTGATATTAAAATTTTACTAAATGATTTTAAAGATGAAATAAAGAATGAATTGAAAGTAATCTTACAACAACACGAGAATAATATACAAGTTGATGCTTTAAAACAAGAGATAAAAATATTAAAAGAAACAATCAATTCATTTAAACAAAAAAATGATACATTAAAGCTTCAGATTAAAGTTCAAAAAGAAGAAGAAGAAAAACAAGAACGAAAACAAAAAGAAGAAGAAAAACAAGAACGAAAACAAAAAGAAGATGAGAAGAAGATAGAGAAAAAAGTAGAGAAGAAGGGAGATTTTGATTCAACAATCAATTACGAATTATTAGATAAAGACCAAAATGATATATATAATATTGGAGGTTTACCTCTTTCTACATTAAAAATGATAAAAGAACATTTTATTAAAAATGGAAATATTGTCTTATTACCTAAATGGGGGTTTGTAAAAAATGAGACAAATATTAAAAAATTAAAGCTTTTCTGTGAAAACGATAAGACTAAGAAGTCACCTAAGAAGTCTTCACCTAAGAAGTCACCTAAGAAGTCTTCACCTAAGAAGACTATCTCTAAAATAACAACAACAACGATCACAGAAAGAAAGGATATATCAGACGAAGAAGACGAAGAAGACGAAGAAGACGAAGATTTTGAAATTGGAGGATTGAATAAGAGTTATCTTGACTTATTAAAAGAATCTTATCAAGAAATAAATAAGTTGGAATTAGTTGAAGAAGGATCCGGAAGAGTGAAAACATTTAAAACAAAATTAGATCTATTAAAGTATAAATACACTACAATCTTTTATAGACATTTCAGTGATACAAATTTAAACAATGATAAGCTATTATGCTACTTAAAAAAGAATTGAATTTACTATAAATTTATTGATTAATCAAACTTAATCAATAAAATCGTTTTTTAAAAATAGTATAAAAAGTATAAAAAGTATAAATGTAATAATAAGTATAGAAATATAAAAATAAAATATATTAGAAAGTTATAATAAAAGTATAATATTACTTTTATTACTTTTTTACTATTTTTAAAAAAACACTTTAACTGATTAATTTTGATTAATCAATCTTGTTTACGATTTCTTAGCCCTCTTACAGTTTAATAAAATTGAATTTAATATCTTAAAGAAATGAATAATATAATAAATGCCGAAGACTCGTTTGATTCAGACAGATCACTTTTATATCTTACCTTGTGGTCGACGGTTTCAATCGATAATAAAAAATCCAAAGATACTTGAACTTCATAGAAAGGCTTGTCTGAAATGTAGTATATCTGAGATTAAAAACGGTAAAATGAAAGAGAACATTATGATCTAATCTTTTAATCATCCGTATAATTCAACCAAAGATCTTTCTCTGTCATAAGAGCTGGTGGATAGTTTTTTAAAACGCAACACCAACGACTCTTTGTCGCTCTGATTTTTTTCATCTGATTTTTATCTAACCCTAAGTACTCTGTAGTCATATATTTAAGATCCTTCCCAGACCCAGCGAAAGGAAAAAAAACAACTGAATGAGCTTCGTTGAATATTCGTCTAGTATCCTTACCGTTGGTAGTAAGATGATTGGTAATAAGACAAGAGGTATTAGTATGTCTTCCAATTTCTAAGATATTATTGAGAATAGAATAGACAGCTTCTCGAACTTTTTTATTAGAGATATTATCAATATCATCAAAGATAACAATTGAATCTTTGAACTCATCAATCGGTAGCATCTCTTCAACTAAATTTTGACCTACTAATATCCTTTGAATATCCAATTTCTCATCATCTAACGATTCGTCTTCATCTAAACTACTGAATAGATAAATTTGATTTTTTCGATAAAGCTTCTTATATTCTTTCAAGTATTTCTTGCAATAAGTACTTTTCCCCGACCCAGATGGCCCAGTGATATAGATAATCGACCTTTCAGTCTCGGGGTCAGGTGTCTGTTGAAAACATCCATCTGGTATATGAATCTTGTTAAACGATTTAGATAAATCGTCTTCGGTGTTTTCACCAGTAATAAAGACCTTTTTATGGTTATATCTTCCTCCTTGTATAACAGCAATCTGTTTGCCGATATTTTGAAAGTTGATACTCATTTATTAGTAATAATATATTTTTAGTAAATATATTATTTTTTCCTATTATAAATGAATCAGTTGAATTTAGATTTGCAATTTGGAAATATGAATGAAATATCTGTTTTAGAGATTATAAAAAAACATTTCAACGATGAGACGATTAAAAAAGTAGAGAAAAAATATTCAGTTTTTGATTTTGAAGGTAAAAATTCAAGATACGAACTAAAATCGAGAAGATGCGAATCGAAAACGTATCTGGATACGATGGTAGGTGTAAATAAATTAGAATCGGTAGGAGATAATTTTATATTTTTATTTAAGTTTACAGATGGTCTGTTTTATATTAAATATGAAAAAGAGATATTTGACAAGTTTAGAAGGGGTAAAGGAGGCAGATATGACAGAGGAAGACCAGAGATAAAAGATTATCTATTCATCCCTAAAGAAAGGTTGACAAAGATAGAACCTCCGGTTCCCTCCTTTGTTTAACAAGGTAAAACCGTTATAGAAGGATCAAGAGCTACAAAATCATTTCGCCAGTAGATTGTGTAAACACTAGTGTCAGCTACATTTGTAGAGTTTACATTCAAACTATATGTAGATGCTTGAACGGGGGGAGTTGCACTCGAAGAGATCATACATCGAACAGACCCGACAGTACCTCCAGTTGTTTTACGAACACATCCGATAAATTGAGAAGACGGTAAAAGTGCAGAACTGAATCGAGCATCAGTAATAGCTACAGCCACATTACCTGCAACTAACGTAACGTCCGCAGAATAGATTTGAGCAACACGAACACCAGATTCTTGATTAGACATTTATTATTAGAGATAATAATAAATTAATTTTTTTTTTTTACTTGAGGTGTTGAGAAAGACGTCCACCAGCTCGGCCATACCCCAAGGCGTTTGCCAAATCAACAGCTTTTTTGCCGTATTCTCCGCCTTGATCTTTTAAGATTTGCTTGACTTGAGGGATAAGCATTTTGACCAAAGGGTTGCTCATTGCAGATTTGATTTTGTCCAAGAAAGACCCACCAACCATTCGAGTTAAAGAAGACGACGAAATGCCAGGCTGACTGGAAGCATCGAGACAATCTTGTTTGGTCAATAGACCAGTATACACCGCCGAAGTTCCTTTTTCGCAAACAAAGATACCGCTGTTAAGGGTGATTAAAACCAATTCGAGTTGTTGATTGGCATAATTATTAGGAGTTTGATTGTAACAAGAAACGTTTACTTGAAGATTAAAGTTACCTAAAGAACCCGAACTATAAAACGATTCCGTAAGCTGAATATCTTTGCCAAATTCTAATACTAATAAAGAACCAGACATAGCTTGTTTACGTCCAGCAAAATTAGCAGGTCCTCCAGGGCAATTACTATAACCAGAAAATTCCAACCAAGACTGATTAGACCCATTTTCAGCAGAATAACGCCATAAGTCTTGTTGAGTAGCACTTGCGAGAATACCAGATTGGTTGTTAAAGTTAATAGATACAGCGGAAAGGGATAAAAAACAGTCAGGATCAGTTGGGACTTGAGAACCCATAGGTTTTCGTACTTGAATGATTAATTTATCTGGAATTTGATTCAATTGAATATTGTTCGATCGAAGTTGAAATGCACTGCTAACAACTTGAGAAGCTGTTGCACTAGAAGATGAAACTTGAGAGATATAACGAGGCAATTCATAAAATGGAACGCAATTTTTCGAAGGCATTAAATCGTCAGGGTGAGGGGTCAAAAAGTTGAACACCAATTGACAGTTACTGACAGATTGAATAGACGGTAAAGTAGTCGTTGATACATAACTTCCGTTAGCCCCAATATTTTGACCAGCAGATCGCCATACTCGAGATCCATCGCCAAAGTTGAAGACGTAATTCAAATTTTGAATACCGTAAATAGCTTGACAGTTTGATTTAGGATCGGCAAAAATCCAAGGCGATAACAATAGAGGCTCAGCTACTGAAAATTGAACATAAAAAGCAGTTCCTTGAGCAATTCCGCCAGCATTTGTGAGAGGAGTGGTGGCGGTGGAATCTGAAAAGATACCATCCAAAACCCAAGAGCCTCTTTGACACAAGTCATTGTCAGCTGAATTACCCCAAGAACCAAGGGGGTTCATAAGAGTTCCAACAGCTCCAGAGTATTCACCCACGGTATCAAAAGCAACTGGAGTAGTCCCGTTGTATCTTTGTAATTCTCTGGAATCGTTAAAACGAAGCAAAGCGGGAAGAACATCTCGGATGTTGATTGAAACTGAATTATTGTTAATGGTAGAGGTCATTACAGAGCATAATTGATGAAGAGGAAAAGGGGATAAAGCATCAGCAACACCGTAGTTTAAAGGAGACTGACCGAGAGGGACAGCTACAGAAGTAGTTAGTTTTAGAACGATTGTAGCTCTCCAGAGAACTCTGCGGTCAATTAGTGTTTGTTCCGAAGGCACCTGAATGTTGAAAACAACGTTACTACTGGATGCCGTAATAGCGTTGTAGGTTGATGAGGTCATATTCTGGCCTCCCCTATGAACAGCGTAACTGATTTGATCTGAAACCATCAAACGGGGATCTTTCACTAACACTTTATGAAAATCATTAGACATTTATATATAGGATAAAAAATATTTTTTTTTATTTTACAAATTGGTTTACATTCCATTTTTTTTACATTCCAAAAAGTTTTCCTGAGGCATAGTCACGCCTACGAAACATAACTTTCATACTAGCAGAACAACCAGGGCCTAATAGTAAAGGATGCAATATACCAAAAGTGTCTTTCCAAAATACAGATACTTCAAATCGACTCAAAGGACTGTCTCCGTATAAATCGATCAAACGATATTCTCCAGCTGGGGTATACTGAATATCAGGCAAATATCGATTTAGAGCTGATAAAGGGACCTGAAAATCAGTTATAATAGGACTGATATTACTGTTATTACCGTTACTACTTGAGAGACCGGCTTGATTTAAACTAGGTAAACCTACATTCTCGTTGACTACAGGTAACAAACCCGAAGTAAAAACGATAGACTCGACAGGATTTAGTAGAGACGCTGTAGAACCTTCTTGATAGGATTGTAAAGCATTCCAAGTAGGAGTAGCGGGAACTACATATACATTCGAAAATGTATTATTTTCAACCGTCAATAGGAAGTTTTTTCCTAAATTAGTATTATAACCAGAGGCAGAGAAAGTCCATTGAAAATTTGAGTATAGAGAATATAAGGCCGAATTGAAATAAATTCTAATGGGGCTTGCTAAACTTTGGTTATAACCTAAGATATCTGAATTTATTGTCATCAATAGACTGTAAGGATCGAATTGGCAAAATGGAGGCTTATTTGAAGGCAGAGTTCCCCCAGCAGAAACAACTAGAGCGTTCAACCCAGCGTGTGCTGAAATGAAGGCATTATTTATCATTCCAACCCATTGTTGATAACTATAAACATAGTAATATTGACTTGTAATAGTAGATAATGAAAGAGAGGCTGGAGCAGGTTCAACAAGATCGTAATTGATATAGGATATATACTGCTGAAAATCGTAGACAACTCCTAAGTAAGTATAGCTCAATGTAATACTATATGCTGTTTTGTTAACATCAGATTGACCTAACAGCATTTGAGGGATAAATACGGGTAAAGTTGGCGTCTGTACTTGAAAGCGGACAACAGACATAAAATAATTACTGGGACAATCTAAAAAAGGACTATTACGAGTCTCTTGGTAGGTGAAATTTACCGGTGCCGTATTTGGAGCTCCAGTGTTGTTATTTATCATTTGAAGATCATAATAGATATGAAACGGCTGACTCGTTGAGTATTTATTATGGATCTGGATACTCATATTTATATTATAGATATAAAAAATTCTTAATTCTTTTTCATTGAAGGAGATGGTAAAATATACCCTAGGCAACTTGATAGTAGGATTAACCATATATTTTGATTTTTCTCATTATAATTAAGAGAGAGATTTACAATAGAGGTTAAGATAACAATAAGACAAACGACAAGTTGAGAAATGTATATAAAACATTCCCTTGTAGTATGCGAACAATCCCAGCTAGTATCGTTTTTCTCGTCCATTTATAAATTAAAAAATTTAATTTTCCATTATAAATAAATGCCAATAGACAATGAGTATAATCGAATGATTGCCGATTTACATCGCAGAGGCCAAGAGCACTACATTGCAACTAATCCAGTTGTAATGATGGGTAATATGAAATACGCGTCGGCTAATAAGGATCACGATCGAAAAGTACCAGATCAATTTTTTCAAACCCAAGAAGGACAGCAAGTGGGTTCTGGTGGAAACCCCGACGTAGATCTCAGATCAGGATTCGCTTATGGGACTTTTAGAGATCGAGGAGATGGATTTCAAAAAGGTATCAAAGGTGGAGCAATTTTAGGTTTGACTGACGAAGACTTAAAAAATGAGAGACAAGGTATGGGTGATTTTAGTCTTGGTGACCTTGGTAATAGTGATTTTTGGAAAGGAATCAAAATTGGACGGGGTATGTCTGGTGGCGATTTTAGTCTTGGTGACCTCGGGGATAGTGATTTCTGGAAAGGAATCAAAATCGGACGAGGTTCGTCTGGTGGTGCACAAGACTTCACAATGGGTGATCTTGCTGATCCCAACTTTTGGAAAAGTATCAGTATAGGAAGAGGTCTTCATACCCCCCATCGATCAGGTGGATTTGAATTGGGCGACCTAGGTGATTCTGATTTCTGGAAAGGGATTAAAATTTCAAGAGGTAGTGGGTCGTCGGGAGGTATGAAATTTAAATTGATGCCTAAAATGGGAATGGGTGATTCTCAACTGAGTGATATTGGAAATTATATGAAAGACAAAAGAATGAGTGGTGGAGACTTCACTTTAGGCGATTTAGGTGATAAAGATTTTTGGAAAGGAATCAAGATTGGACGAGGGATGAGTGGAGGAGATTTCTGGGAAGATTTTAAGACGGGATTCAATATGTCATTCGAACCAGGGGCTAAATATATTTTGAAACCTCTTTTCGCAGCCACAGGGGGGTTACCTTTGGCAGCCGGCCTAGAAGCATTAGGCTACGGATCAAGTGGTGGAAAACACTTGAATGGCGGTAAAGAATTTGAATTAGAAGATCTCGCTGATCCTAGTTGGTGGGCTAAAATTTCTTTAAAAAGGGGAAGCGGTAAACATTACAAGATGAAAATGAAAGGAGGGGATTTTACTTTGGGTGATCTGGCTAATAAAGATTTTTGGAATAGTATTAAAATTGGAAGGGGAATGAGTGGTGGCGATTTTTTTAGTGATCTGGTCAATCCCGATACTTATAAAAATTTAGCAAGACAAGTTGTGGGTGTTGCTGATAAAGGAGTCGAAGGGTTAAATCAGACTTATTCTTCAGCAAAAAATACAATTGGATTGGGAATGAAAACAGCTGAATATCATCCTATTTTAGCTGATCGTAAAGCAGAAGCAAAGGAGGAAAAAGAAATGAAAGCTTCAGGATTTCCAACTGGACCGGTCAGAGATCGTAGAGTAGAACCAAAAGAAATAGGATTAGGAGCTGGGAAATTGAGTTTAGAAGATAAGAAAATTATTTCCGCTGTCAAACGAAAAATGAAAGGGAAAGGAAAAAAGATGACTTATACTGAATTAGAACAACAACAACCTCAAAAACCTTTGATAGAATTGAAAAAAGGCTTACCTCCTAAAGCAAACCTTCCGAGTTCAAGTATGGGTTCAGGAGCTTCAGGTGGAAAGAAAGGCTTACCACCCGCTTTACAAAAATGGCAAGCACATTTAAAAGCTTTTCGGTCAAGTCATCCCAATCTTAGTCTGAAAGAGTGTATGCAACAAGCTAAACATACTTATAAAAAGTAAAAGTAAACTATTTTTTTTCTATTAATAAATGTCATTAAGAGATAAACAAATTCGAGAAGTTCTTGATGCAGATTACAATATCAGTAGACAATTGAGAAATAAGACAACAATTCGAGATGATAATAAAACGCCAAAGAGATTCAGAGATCTGGATGTAGAAGTATCTGTTGATAAACTGGTTGAAGAGTTAAACAACAATTTAACTCGTAAAATTGCTGGTTTAGAGCTAATTATGACTGATTCTAAAGGCGATTTTAATGCTAAATTAGTCAACGTTATAAATATATCAGATGTGACTTCTTTATGGAATCAAATTGTGAGACTTTATAAAACTCCGTCTTTATCGAGACAGAGTCAGGATGCCTTGAAAATAAAAACACAAGATCTATCTATCAATATTGACAGCTTAGCTTATGGATTAGAGAAATTAATTCAAGATATATTAGAAGCAGGTCGTCCCAAAGGTTATGTTCAAGATATTTCTAATTCCTTAGGGGCATATGTATCAATACAACAACAATTAAGATCTTCTGAATTTCGAATTGTTGATCAATCAGAAATCAGTTCACAAATGCGATCTGTAATCAGTAACTTACCAGAGGAATTTCGAAATGAAGTTGAAAAATCATTTAAAAATGTTCAGGTGAAACGAACGTTCAATTTCCCCTCTTCTGATTTTCAAAATAGAATTCAAAATATTGAAAGTGAATTAGGAATTAAATTAAACAATATAGATGATTTGAAAAAACAATTGCCAAAAGAGATTCAATCTCGATTTACCAGCTCCTATGGTCGATTGAAAGAAAATGCTAAAAACATAGAAGATCTGGAAAGCCAAATCGATATCATAGGAAATAAAATACCTATCTTAGAAGATTATGTTGAACGATTAAGAGCAGATGATCCTATCAGTTTTAATTCACAAATTAATGATACAAAGATAGTCATTGAAAATTTAGAAAATAGAAAGAATGTTTTAGAGCAGTTGAGAGAAGAGATCAGAGGAAATTTTGGGTATGACCAAGATTTCAAATTAGATTCTGAATATAATGATAAGATTGAAAATGACCTTAACGCTGTAAGAGAAGATTATGCAAAGAACAGAGAAGATCTATTTAAAGCTCGAGATGATGATTTGAAATTAGGTTTAGATGAACTTCCGATGTTTGACGATACAGATGAAGTAAAAATGATTGAAGAGTACGTTAAACCTTTTGAAGAGAGAAAAAGATCAGAATCAGATGATGCAGAAATAAATAGATTGCTATCAAAAGCTGATACAACTAAAGATTTTGAAGAAAGGAAGGCTATTTTTATGGAAATAATAGATTTACTGAATGTGTCTACTTTAAATGAACCAGAGAAAGAGGGTATTTTGAGAACTATGAATGCGATACAAGATAAATTTACAAGAGGCTTTAGTACTAAATCAGAATCTGTGATCGATACCAAACCAACGAACGCATATTTGACTTCATTGAGTGATGAAGAGCTACGAAAATTTGCCGAAAAAGTTGACTACTATCCCTTAAAGACAACTGGCAGAAAGCAAGTCCAAAAAAATGTCTATAATAGATGGGTTGATAAATACAACAAAAAATTGTCAACAGCTCCTTTAGGCTTTGGAAAAAAATCAGAGAGTGATTCTGAGAGTGATTCTGAAAGTGATTCTGAAAGTGATGAAGAAGAAGACAAAGGAATGAATCATATCAGATATCGGTCTGATGATAATGATCCTTATAAGCAGTACAAAGCGAATAAATTGAATCGTTAATATAAGGAGGGACTAGAGTAATTTAACTTAAAAAAAGTTAAATTAAATAGAGTTACTAACTAC
>Ga0114959_10004909_pt1 | contig 10106 bp, 5 predicted proteins | sample C_130625_EF_Meta_FD_87317 | JGI IMG/M metagenome (GOLD analysis project Ga0114959, IMG submission 87317) | Freshwater microbial communities from Lake Croche, Canada to study carbon cycling - C_130625_EF_MetaG | ecosystem: Environmental > Aquatic > Freshwater > Lake | place: Lake Croche, Canada...
GGGTAAGCAACATTTTGAGATCCGTTGCAGAATCAATATACACATGTATATTATGAGCAAAACGCATACGAGCACCCGTGATATCCATCACCGCTTCAGATACGATGCGCATCCCTCCTGAAAACTTGTCTGGGGTAACGTTTACCTTGGCGACTAGTAACTCATCCTCCTTCAGCCAAGAGCGATTCGGTTCGTAAACTTCGCTATAGAGAGTAATCTCAATAGCAGCAGAGCCATCATCAATGGTGGCAATCATCATACGGCCGCGTTGACCTGTCAGCATGCGTGCCGAGGTAATAATACCTGCGATCAGTTGATCTTTGCCTTCGGTAACCTTAGCAAGCGGTTGACGAATAAAGTGAGAAACTTCTTCGCGATAGGCATCAAACATATGCCCAGTTAAACAAAGTCCTAAGGCTGTTTTTTCTTCTTGGAGGCGTTTCTTCTCAGACCATACTGGTTCACGCACTAGCTCAGGCAAATGACGATCTTCCTCGCCAGCCACTTCAAATAGACTCACCTGATGAACAGATGCTTCAGCCTGTTCAGCCGCCTCAATAGCGCGCGCCAAGGATGCCAGGAGCGTAGAGCGAATGTCATATAGATTGCCGCCGTTAGAGAATTCTGCGCGATAAAGACTATCAAATGCGCCAGCACGCATCAATGCTTCAATTGCACGGCGATTCACCTGGCGACGATCTACGCGAGCGCAAAAATCAAATAAATCTTTAAATGAGCCGCTAGCTTCGCGCACCTTAACAATCGACTCAATCGCTGCCTGGCCTGTTCCCCTTACCGCACCCAAGCCATAGCGAATATGACTTAAAGGCGAACCAGGGGCAGCATCCGGTGCACGTAGTGGCGTGAACTCATAAACCCCCGTGTTGATATCGGGTGAGAACACGCGGATTTGGTTGTGAAGACAATCGTCGTAGAGGATCTTCACCTTATCGGTGTCATCCATCGCTAGCGATAAGTTGGCCGCCATAAATTCTGCGGGGTAATAGGCTTTTAACCAAGCTGTTTGATAGGCTAAGAGCGCATAAGCCGCGGCATGAGATTTATTAAATCCATAGCCTGCAAAGCGCTCCATCAAATCATAAATTTCATTAGCTTTGCCTTCGGTGATACCGCCTACCTTTGCGCCATCGCTAAAGATTTTACGATGCTGCGCCATCTCTTCAGGTTTTTTCTTACCCATCGCACGACGCAACATATCCGCACCGCCTAGTGAGTAGCCGCCAATCATTTGGGCCATCTGCATCACCTGCTCCTGATACACCATGATGCCGTAGGTTTCACGCAAAACAGGTTCAATACGAGGGTCTGGATACTCTACCTTTTGACGACCATGCTTACGCTCAATAAAGTCCGGAATGAGATCCATTGGGCCAGGTCGATACAAGGCTACTAAAGCGATAATATCTTCGAAGCGGTCAGGCTTAGCATCTCTCAACATGCCTTGCATGCCGCGACTTTCAAGCTGGAACACGGCGACGGTATTGGCCTTCTTGAGAACCTCAAATGCGCTCGCATCATCGAGTGGTATTTCACCGATATTCCAATCCTGGCGATCGGTATGAAGCACTTTAATCCAACGTTCAGCCGCAGCCAAAATGGTTAAGGTTGTTAAACCCAAGAAGTCAAACTTCACTAAACCAATTGCTTCAACATCATCTTTATCAAATTGACTAATGACGGCGTTGCTATCTTGATCTTTGGAGTCTTTTGCCTCTTGAGTGTATAGAGGACAAAAATCTGTCAACTTGCCTGGAGCAATCAGCACGCCCCCTGCATGCATACCCACATTTCGTGTCATGCCCTCGAGCTGCTCAGCTAATGAGAGCAATTGACGTACCTCATCCTCATTTTTCTCACGCTCAGCTAATTGCTTTTCTTCTTTCTTCGCAATATCAATAGTCATGTATTGGCCAGGCTTGTTAGGCACCAGTTTTGCAATCCCATCAACGAAGTTATAGCCCTGCTCTAGTACACGACCCACATCACGAATTGCCGCTCTTGCTGCCATCGTGCCAAAGGTTGCAATTTGACTTACTGCGTCTTTGCCATACTTATCTTTGACGTACTGAATAACGCGATCACGTCCATGTTGGCAAAAGTCAATATCAAAGTCGGGCATTGATACCCGCTCAGGATTTAAGAAGCGCTCAAAGAGCAAGTTGTAACGCAATGGATCAAGATCGGTAATGCCTAGCGAGTAGGCCACCAAAGAACCGGCTCCAGATCCACGCCCTGGCCCAACTGGAACGCCATTGTTTTTAGCCCAGTTAATAAAGTCTGCAACGATCAAGAAATAACCTGGGAAACCCATTTGAGAAATCGTCTTCACTTCAAATACTAGGCGATCGTGATAACGCGACTCTTCTTTAGCACGCTCTTCCTCATCAGGAAAATTGCGTTCCATATGGCGCTTCAGACCAATCTCAGATTGCTGTAGTAAAAAGTCATCCAGCGTAATGCCGGGAGGCGTCGGGAAATCCGGCAGGCGGGGTTGACCGAGAACCAGTGACAGATTGCAACGTTTGGCGATTTCTACCGAATTTGCCAAGGCCACTGGTAGATCAGCAAAACGTTTCTCCATCTCCTCTTGAGATAAGAAGTATTGCTCATCATTAAACTTCTTTTGGCGACGCGGATTACCTAAGAGCTCACCTTCAGCAATACAGACACGTGCCTCATGCGCCGTAAAGTCGCTTCTTTGCATAAACTGCACGGGATGCGTGGCCACTACAGGTAAATCCATCGCACTTGCCATATGGCAGGCCAACTGCAGATGTTGCTCGTCTTGTGGATGACCCCCACGCTGCACTTCAATAAAAAAGGAGTTCGGAAAAATCTTGGCCCAGCGCGCTGCTGCCGCCTGAGCTTGGTCTTCATGCCCGGCTAGCAAAGCAGTACCGACATCACCCCAGCGGCCACCCGATAAAGCAATCAAGCCATGAGCTAAGGTCTTGTTGGCTTTCTTATCTTCGTCTTTGGAAGCGGGTTCAGTAAACCAGGAGGGATCGACTTCAGCCCGACCACGGGATTGGTTATCCAAAGAAGCGCGGCTGAGTAACTGACACAGATTCAGGTAACCGGAATGGTTTTGTACCAATAAGAGCAAGCGATGGGGTTGATCAGGGTCTTGAGGATTACTAAGCCAAACATCAGCCCCTGCAATCGGTTTGATGCCTTTATCACGCGCAGCCGTATAAAAGCGTATTAAACCAAATAAGTTACTTAGATCACTTAGGGCCAATGCACCCATCTCATCTTTTTCAGCCTGCGCTACCGCATCGTCGATGCGGACAATCCCATCCGTAATCGAAAACTCGGAATGTAGGCGAAGATGAACAAAACGGGGTGAAGCCATGAGATCATTTTAGCCGTGTACGACGCAAAAAATCCCTTATCCCCAGCCGGCGCCTATCGCGGGCGATTTGCCCCCTCGCCTACTGGTCCGCTACATGCCGGTTCGCTGGTTGCCGCCCTTGGAAGCTGGCTGGATGCCAAGAAAAACGGGGGGCAATGGCTGGTCAGAATCGAGGATATTGATAGTCCTAGGTGCATTCCTGGGGCTGATCTAGAAATCCTGCGCCAATTACTGGCCTGCGGCCTACAGTGGGACGAAGAAGTGACTTGGCAATCCGAACGCCAGGAAGGCTATCAAAGGGCTTGGGAGACCTTAAATCAGCATAAATGTCTATTCCCCTGTTCGTGCTCCCGCCAAACGATTGCTAAAGCCCTAACTGCTCAAGGGATTGGTATTCCCCGTAATCAAGAAATGGTCTACCCCGGCACTTGCCGCCCGACCCAAATTGAAATCAGCACCCTCTCTAATAAACCAGTGGCCTGGAGAATAGCGCTTCCTGAAAACCTCGTCATTGAATTTGATGATGGGCTTCTAGGAACCCAAAGAGAAAATGTCAGCACCCAAGTGGGTGATTTTGTTCTGCGTCGCAATGATGACTGCTTTACCTATCAGCTAGCAGTAGTCGTAGACGATGCACTACAAGGCATTACCCATGTTGTGCGTGGCGCCGATTTACTCAGTAACACTGCGCGTCAAATCTACCTACAAAATGTCTTAGGCTTTAGCCGACCTCAATATGCACACCTTCCGCTCGTACTTGATGAGTATGGTGAAAAATTGAGCAAACAAACCCTAGCAACCCAAATTAATACCGGGAACCCCAAAAGCGCACTTGGAGAGCTACAGAAAGCTGCCATACATTTAGGGCTCAGAAATTTACCCAGCGGGGAGAGTCTCTCGATTGCCGAGTGGCTATTGGCAGCCACCCATGCATGGGGCGATCCAAGCATGAGCAAAACATAAAATCATGCTTGCAAACCCCGGTAGATTATTTTTTCTTAAAGCCACCCAATAAAGCCCCAACAGCGGGCTTAGCAGGAGTGATGCCGACCTTCTTCACCTCTGGGGCTGTTGTAGGGTCTGGATTGCTCGCTTTTGGAGTAGTGCTTGCCTCATAAGGCATATAGAAAAATGGATCCGACATTTTTGCTGGTGCAGTATGGCCCGATGAGCTTCTACTTGATGATCCGATCCTGCTTGGCTCAGAACTTCCTTCGGGCAGTGGCAGCACATCCAACTTACGCTTCATCAACTTTTCGATATCGTCGAGTAAACGCTTTTCACTTCCATCTACCAAAGCAATGGCATCCCCTTTACTACCAGCTCGGCCAGTACGACCAATGCGGTGAATAAAATCTTCAGCACTGAATGGTAATTCGTGATTAATCACACATGGCATATCTGGAATATCCAAGCCACGCGCAGCAACATCGGTTGCCACTAAAGCCTCGATCGCGCCCGACTTAAAAGCTTCTAAAGTTAAGGTGCGCTCGCCCTGACTCTTGTCACCATGAATCGCGCCAGCTTTAATACCATCGCGCTCCAGAGCACGCGATAGCCTTGCGCAACCTAAGCGGCTATTCGTAAAGATGATGCACTGACGCGATAAGCCTTGACGAGTACGCGACTCCAAAATTCTCACAATGGCGCGCTGCTTATCTGCAGAAGAGACCATATGAATCACCTGTTTCACTGTATCTGCTGCAGCGTTTTGACGCGCAACCTCAACCGTCACTGGGGTACGCAAATAACTTTGTGCCAACTTTTTAATCTCCGGAGAGAAAGTTGCTGAGAACAAGAGGGTCTGGCGTTGTGCCGGAATTAAATCAATGATGCGTTGCAAGTCGGGTAAGAAGCCCATATCGAGCATGCGATCAGCTTCGTCTAAAACCAAAATTTCTACTTGCGATAAGTTTGCAACTTTAGATCCAATATGGTCAAGCAATCGTCCTGGAGTAGCAATCAAAATCTCCACACCATTACGCAGAATCGCAACCTGCTCTTTCATATCAACGCCACCATACACTACCGCAGCGCGTAAATCCGTATACTTTGAATAACTAGCGGCATTTTCTGCAACTTGCACAGCCAACTCCCGCGTCGGCGTTAAAACTAAAGCCCGAATCGGATGACGCGCAGGTGACGAGCTTTTGCTGGCATGCCGCAAGATTTTTTGAATAATCGGCAAGACGAATGCGGCAGTCTTGCCCGTTCCCGTTTGTGCTGCACCCATGAGATCCCGACCTTCTAATGCATGTGGAATAGCTTTGACCTGGATGGGAGTTGGGGTGATGTAACCCTGTTCGGAAACCGCTTTTTGAATCTGCGGGTCTAAACCAAAGTCAGCAAAAGTAATTGTTGCTTCAGGGGCGCTGCTCTCAGCGACCACTGTGGAGGTATTTATTTCAGTAACAGTATTAGTCAAGGTAGCTTACAGAATGGCCGCGATGCCAGCCTTAGCAGTGGCAGCATCCTCAGTCGATTTAACGCCGGAAACGCCGACTGCGCCGATGGTAAAGCCATTTACCTCGATATTGACCCCACCCTCTAGCATCCCTGCAATATGCGGGGCTGATAAGAAAGAAAAGCGGCCGTTATTAATAATCTCTTCATAAACGCGGCTCTCGCGTTTACCCATTGCAGCAGTGCGTGCTTTTTCCTGGGCGATATAAGTTGACACTGGCGCACAACCATCACGGCGAATCAAACCCAACACATGACCACCATCATCACAAACGGCAATCGTTACAGCCCAATTATTTTCTGCAGCATGCTGATTGGCAGCATCCAAAATCTTTTGCACATCGGCTTGGGTTAAATATGGTTTAGTAGCTAGCATGTTTATCTTTTCATTTTCAATCTAATCGAAGCAAGTTCAACGCTAAGGTTTATTGACGACTTAATCACTTTGTTCATTTTGCTCAATTATAGGTTGTATAGCGGGCTTACTTTAAGAACTCTTGTGCAGCGACCACCCCGCTAGCCTTAGGTTTGAAGCCCATGGCGCCTAAACTCATCTCCACTCCACTCAAAGCAGCCATGAGACTTAACTCATTGCAATCACCTAGATGGCCAATACGGAAGGCTTTCCCCTTGATTTTGCCTAGGCCCGTGCCCAAGGAGAGGTTGAACTTCTCCAAAGCATGCTTACGCAGTAGATCTGCGTCCATACCCTCTGGAACAGAAATGCAAGTGAGTACCGGCGAATAGCACTCAGTATCCAAGCATTGGTTTTCTAGGCCCCAAGCAACTACCGCATGTCGGCAAGCTTCGGCCAAGCGCTGATGACGTGCAAAAATAGCATCCAGACCTTCGGTCAGCATCATCTCTATTACTTCGTGCAAGCCGTACATTAAATTGGTGCTTGGCGTCGTTGGCCAGTAACCCGTTTTATTGGACTCTAAAATTTCATCCCACGCCCAATACGACTTTGGCGTTTTAATGTTTTTACTGACTTCAATAGCGCGGGATGAGAGTGCGTTAAACCCAATGCCTGGCGGCAACATCAAACCTTTTTGCGAGCCAGCAATAGTCACGTCCGCCCCGCATTGATCATGATGATACTCAGCTGAACCCAAACCAGAAACGCTATCTACCAGTAATAAAGCGGGATGTTTTGCCGCATCAATCGCCTTGCGAACCGCAGCAATATTGGATGTCACGCCGGTGGAGGTTTCATTATGGACAACGCAAACTGCTTTGATCTCGTGCTGAGTATCTTTTAGTAAACGCTCCTCAATTAAATCCGCATCGATACCCCAGCGCCACGTATCTTGCCCAACCTTACCGATCACTTCTGGCTCTAAACCAATACGTTTGGCGAGCACACGCCATAAATTAGCAAACTGACCGGTCTCATAAAACAAGACCTTGTCGCCAGAATGTAAGACGTTTACTAAGGCTCCTTCCCAGGCGCCCGTTCCAGATGCGGAATAAATAATGACCGGCTGCTTAGTCTGAAAAATCTTCTGAATGCCTTCCAAAACCTGCAGCCCAAACGCACCAAATTCTGGACCACGATGGTCAATAGTTTGATAACTAATGGAGCGTAATACCCGCGAAGGTACTGGGCTTGGGCCGGGAATATGTAAGAAATGGCGTCCAGAGAGATGGTTATCTAGTTTCAGCATGGCTTGTCTCGTGTGGTTTGATAGTTAAGAGTAGATCTAGTGTAAGGTAATTTTAGACAATTTTCATTTTTGTATGCAAAAAATATCCTTCAAATAGAAAAATAAAGCCTTAAATTCGCTTTAATTATGATTTATCATTAGAAATAGTTATTTTGTATACAAATTTATCAAAGGCCTCGAGAAACTCATGGATACCAATGCGCAGCCCAATTCGCAGAATTTGCATGAGGCTATCTTCCAAAAATTAAGGTCCTTACTAGTAGAGGGTGTCATCACCCCCGGCAGCAAACTCAATGAACGCGAGTTAGCTGAAAGCTTGAATGTTTCTCGCACCCCTATTCGGGAGGCAATAAAGCGCCTAGCTGCCGATGGCCTAGTGGAGTTAATCGCCAACCGCGGCGCCATTGCGGTTCAACTCAGTCACGCAGATGTCATCAACACCTTTGATGTCATAGCCCAACTAGAGGGCTATTCAGGAGAATTGGCAGCCAAGAACATTAGCAAGGCTGCTCTTTCAGAATTAGAAGCCCTTCAATACGAAATGATGGCCTCCTATGCGCGTCGTGATCTATCTAGTTATTACAAATTGAATCTCAGAATTCATCACCTCATTAATCAAGCCGCCAACAATCCTGTCTTGGGGCAACTGTTTTCACAAGTCAATGCGCGCATCGAAGCCTTACGCTTTCGCTCCAATCAGAATGGCGTCAAATGGGAGCAGGCAGTTGAAGAACATCAAGAAATGATTGATGCCCTTAAAGCGCATGATAGCGAGCGCATGCGTAAGGTCATGATTCAGCATGTCATCAATAAACGTGATGTCGTGATTGAGCTGCTCCAATCAGAAAATGGCAATACTGCGCAGATTCAAAATGAGGTTAGCAAAGTATGAACAAACCCTTCGAGCTCAAAGAATTCATTATTCATAAAGAGCAGTTAGCAAAACGACTGCGCCAAGAAACCTCCGGTGAGGTCATGACCGATATCGCGAGTCGCGGGCGTTACGCCACTGATGCCTCCATCTACCAAGCGATGCCAGTAGCCGTGTTTGTTCCAAAAACAGTGGAGGATATTGCCAGCGCTATTCAAATCGCCGCCGAACTAAAGGTGCCCGTTCTTGCTCGCGGAGGCGGTACAAGTCAATGCGGTCAAACCACTGGTGCAGCTCTAATCATTGATAACAGCAAGTACTTTAGGAATGTATTGGATATCAACTTAGATAAAGGTACTGTCGAAGTTGAGCCAGGTATTGTCTTGGATCATCTCAATGCTTCCCTAAAACAGCATGGTCTTTGGTTCCCGGTAGATGTCTCTACGGCAGGGCAAGCGACGATTGGCGGTATGGCTGGAAACAACTCTTGCGGCAGTCGCTCGATTGCCTACGGCAATATGGTGCATAACGTTTTGGGCATTGATGCGTGGCTGGCTAGTGGTCAAGTTGCGCAATTTGGTAATTACGCCCATAGCTCGGGTGTCGCAAAACAATTAGGTGATTTTGTTAAGGGTCTTGCCGATAAGCTCCATCCAGAAATCGAGACCCATTTTCCAAAAGTGCTTAGACGTGTTGCTGGGTACAACTTGGATGTATTTCATCCACAAAGTGAATTGCCTTACACGCAAGATGGTAGCGTTAACTTGGCACACCTGTTAGTGGGTAGTGAAGGCACTCTGGCCTATTTCAAATCTTTGCAACTCAAGCTGGCACCTATACCTCAACATAAAGTATTGGGAGTCGTAAACTTCGGCAGCTTTTTCAAAGCGATGGATAGCGCCCAATATATTGTCAAACTAGGGCCCACTGCAGTTGAGTTAGTTGACCGCACCATGATTGATCTAGCGCGCAGTAACCCTAGCTTCAAGAAAACCATCGAGACTGCCTTAATAGATCCGAAGAGTCCAACGCCCGAAGCGATTTTGCTGGTGGAATTTTCTGGCGAAGAACACGCACCCCTACTTGAGAAACTCACAGCATTACAAGATCTGCTGGGTGATCTCGGTTTACCAGGCTCCGTAGTCCCGATGCCCGATGCCAGCCTGCAAAAGAATTTATGGGAAGTACGCAAAGCCGGGCTCAATATCATGATGAGCCTCAAAGGCGATGGTAAGCCAGTGAGCTTTATTGAGGACTGTGCAGTACCCCTTGAAAGTCTAGCTGAATATACTCAAGCATTAACCGATGTCTTTGCTAAATATGGGTCTCGCGGTACTTGGTATGCCCATGCCTCTGTTGGCACTTTGCATGTTCGCCCCATCCTCGATATGCGGCGTGATGGCGCCCAAAAAATGCGGGCAGTCGCAGAAGAAGCTTCAGAGTTAGTGCGGAAATATAAAGGGGCTTATAGCGGCGAACATGGTGATGGTTTATGTCGAGGCGAATGGATCTCTTGGCAATTTGGACCCAAAATTACTGAAGCGCTCGCCGAAATTAAGACGGCATTTGATCCTCAGGGCCTATTCAACCCTGGCAAGATTATCGACCCACCCAAGATGGACGATGCAAGCTATTTCCGCTATCCCCCAAGTTATCAAGTCATTCCACTGCAACCAGCACTGGATTGGTCGGCCTGGAATGTACAAAATAATCCTGTTACTGAAGAGAC
>Ga0114959_10004911_pt1 | contig 10102 bp, 8 predicted proteins | sample C_130625_EF_Meta_FD_87317 | JGI IMG/M metagenome (GOLD analysis project Ga0114959, IMG submission 87317) | Freshwater microbial communities from Lake Croche, Canada to study carbon cycling - C_130625_EF_MetaG | ecosystem: Environmental > Aquatic > Freshwater > Lake | place: Lake Croche, Canada...
GGCACTGTCTATCGCTTTACGTTCAGTCGGAATATAGACCGTCATTAAGTATTCGGTACTGATTTGCGATGTTTGTGCCTGGGCGGTAGTTACAACGCCGGTAAAGCTCAAAGTCAAAAGTAATAACGCATAAACTTTTTTCATTTTTAGTCTCGGTGTGTAAACGTAGGAAAGCTGATTGTTATCAGCTTAGTTTTTGCTTCAGTAATTCAGTCAATTGCGCAGGATTAGCTTTGCCTTTGCTGGCTTTCATCGCCTGACCAATCAGCGCGTTGAATGCTTTTTCTTTGCCAGCTCTAAATTCTTCAACGGATTTGGTATTCGCTGCGAGTACTTCATCAATAATTTTTTCTAAGGCGCCGCTATCCGAAATTTGTTTTAAGCCTTTGGATTCAATTAAATCATCTGCCAACGTCGCTGAATCAGAGCGTGCTTCCCACATGCCGGCAAAAACTTCTTTGGCGATTTTGTTAGAGATGGTTCCATCAGCGATGCGCTTGAGCAGCAATGCGAGTTGCGCTGCGCTGACGGGTGAGTGTGCGATATCAATGCCTTCGCGATTTAGCGTAGAGGACACATCGCCCATCAACCAGTTGGCGGCGGGTTTGGCTTGCTCACGACCGGCAGCGGAAACTGTAGCTTCAAAATAAATAGCCATTGCTTTCGATTGCGTCAGCACCATGGCGTCGTACTCAGATAGTTGATAGTCGCGCACAAAACGCTCGCGCATCGCGCCCGGCAACTCAGGAAGTGAGGCTTTGACACGTGCGATCCAGTCGGCCGCAATCACTAATGGTGGAAGATCGGGATCAGGAAAATAGCGATAGTCCATCGCATCTTCTTTGCTGCGCATGGAGCGCGTTTCTTTTTTATCCGGATCGTAGAGGCGTGTCTCTTGAGTGATTTTTCCGCCGTCTTCAATCACTTCGATTTGACGGCGCACCTCGTAGTTAATCGCTTCTTCCAAAAAACGGAACGAGTTCAGATTTTTGATCTCGCAGCGTGTGCCATATTCTTTTTGACCGACCGGTCTGACTGACACATTGGCATCGCAGCGGAAGGATCCTTCTTGCATATTGCCATCGCAAACACCCAGCCACACCACCAGTGAGTGCAGCGCTTTCGCGTAGGCCACGGCTTCAGCGGCGCTGCGCATATCTGGTTCTGTCACGATTTCCAGCAAGGGGGTGCCAGCGCGATTGAGATCGATACCGGTCATGCCGTGATAATCCTCGTGCAAGGATTTTCCTGCATCTTCTTCTAAATGCGCGCGCGTTAACTGCACCGTTTTAAGTTCCGCTTTGCCGTCGATTTCAACAACGAAGGACAGCGTACCACCCTGAACTACGGGAATTTCAAATTGACTGATCTGATAGCCTTTCGGAAGATCAGGATAAAAATAATTTTTGCGCGCAAAAATAGATTCAGGCGTGATGGTTGCGCCAATCGCTAAGCCAAACTGAATCGCCCGTTCGACTGCGCCTTTGTTTAAGACAGGCAGCACACCGGGTAAAGCAAGATCAACCGGGCAGGCTTGCGTATTTGGCTCTGCACCGAAAGCGGTGGATGCGCCACTGAAAATTTTGGATTCAGTGGTGAGCTGCGTATGTGTTTCCAGCCCGATCACGACTTCCCATTGCATAACGATTCCTTTAATTCTGTGTGGGCCGTTGCTTGTGCCAATCTGTCGCAAGCTGATACTGATGTGCGATGTTGAGCAATTTAGCTTCAGTAAAATAATTACCAATCAATTGCAGGCCAACGGGGCGGCGCGAATTTTTTTCACCCTGACCAAATCCCACTGGAATCGACATGCCAGGCAGGCCAGCTAAGCTGGTAGACAGTGTGTATATGTCAGCTAAATAATTGGCAACCGGATCATTTACTTTCGATCCAAGATCCCACGCTACAGTAGGTGCAACGGGACCCATAATCACATCACATTGTTTGAAAGCTTCTTGAAAATCCTGAGCAATCAAACGACGAATTTTTTGCGCTTGCAAATAATAGGCGTCGTAATAACCGTGAGACAGTACGTAAGCGCCAACCAAAATGCGGCGTTTAACTTCGTCACCAAAACCTTCCGCGCGCGTCTTACGATACATGTCGGATAGGTCGGTGTAATTTTTTGCGCGATGGCCGTAACGCACGCCATCGAAGCGTGAGAGATTTGACGAAGCTTCAGCCGGTGCGATCACGTAATAGACAGGAATCGCCAGCGACGTTTTTGGAAGTGAAATCTCTACTAACGTAGCGCCTAGTTTTTCATAGTCTTTCAATGCAGCTTGCACGGCATCAGCCACATCGCTGGCCAGACCTGCGCCTAAATACTCTTTGGGAACGCCGATCTTTAATCCTTTGATTGAGTCAGAAAGATGGCGCGAAAAATCTTCTGGTGCACGTTCTATCGATGTCGAATCACGCTGATCAAAACTGATCATCGAGTTGAGCAGTAGCGCGCAATCTTCCGCGGTCCAGGCCATTGGGCCGCCTTGATCGAGTGACGATGCAAACGCAATCATTCCATAGCGAGACACACTGCCATAGGTGGGTTTAATGCCTGTAATGCCACAGAGTGCGGCCGGTTGACGTATCGAGCCGCCGGTGTCGGTGCCAGTGGCAGCGGGCGCGAGACCACCAGCAATTGCCGCAGCCGATCCTCCCGATGATCCGCCGGGCACAGCCGTCGTGTCCCAGGGATTTTTTACAGCGCCGAAAAAAGAATTTTCGTTGGATGAGCCCATGGCGAATTCATCACAGTTGAGTTTTCCTAGCGTCACCATGCCTGCATTGCGGAACTGTTCCACCACAGTTGCATCAAATGGGCTGATGTAGCCGGAAAGCATTTTGGAGCCTGCTGTTGAGGTCCAGTCGCGTGTGACGAAAATATCTTTGTGCGCAATCGGCAGGCCGGTTAGTGCCGTGACATCGCCGCGCGCGATACGAGCGTCAGCATCTTTGGCTTGCGCCAGAGTGAATTTAGGTTGGACGTTAATGAACGCATTCAGCTCGCTGGCGGCAATGCGCTGGAGATAGAGTTGCGCCAGTTCGACGGCTGAAATTTTTTTGTTTTTCAGCTGTGCGGAAAGTTCTGTCAGTGTGTGCTTATGCATGAACGAATGAGTTGCCGTAGTAGTGGGCCGCGCCGCATGCTTGCGACTGCGGCGAAGGGCTAATCAATGACCTTGGGGACCAGATACAAGCCGTCTTGGGTTGCTGGAGCGGGCTTTTGATAGTCCTCGCGGCGGTTGAGTTCCGTTACTTTGTCCTCGCGCAAGCGTAACGCAACGTCATCCTTCCAGGCGGCAATCGGATGCGACAATGGGGCAACTCCTGTGGTGTCGACGGCGCGCATTTGCTCGACCAGAGTAAAAATGCTGTTCAATTTTTCGAGGGCATCGTCGGCTTGGTGATCATTTAGGTCGAGCTGAGCCAGCCTAGATAGGCGGGCAATATCGTTTAGGGTCAGGGACATGAGGCGACTCGTCGTTTGAAGTGCAGTGCGGGGATTAAAAAATGGAGAACTGCGCCAAGCTCAGCTTTCAGGCAAGAAAGAACGCCAATCATTTCTTTTTTAGCGTTTCTGACAGCCAATTTGCACCGCATTATAAGGTAGAATGTTGGGTTAAAGGCCGCTAACACGTCCTGCTAAACCATATCGGCGGCGTTGAGATGGATCGTCGGGCAAGCCAGCGTTGTTGGCCTCAATAGATTCATTGCACACTGCGCCAGTGGCGAGCTTCAACTCCCCGGCAGGACAGTGTTTTCGCAGCAGATGGGCAATTTCTCAGCCGGCATTTTCAAAGTTCCGGCGCATAAGGACACGATTACATGTTTGGATTCCTCCGCAGCTATTTTTCGAACGATCTCGCAATTGATTTGGGTACAGCCAATACCTTGATTTATGTTCGCGGACTAGGGATTGTTCTGGATGAGCCCTCCGTGGTAGCGATTCGCCAGCAAGGCGGTCCGAATGCCAAAAAGAATATTCAAGCCGTAGGTAAAGAAGCGAAGCAGATGCTGGGTAAGGTACCTGGCAATATCGAGGCCATTCGCCCAATGAAAGACGGTGTGATTGCCGACTTTACCGTCACCGAGCAGATGCTCAAGCAGTTTATTCGCATGGTTCACGACACCAAGCTGTTCAAGCCATCACCCCGCATCATTATTTGCGTTCCCTGCGGTTCGACTCAGGTTGAGCGCCGTGCTATTCGCGAGTCGGCACTAGGCGCCGGAGCTTCACAGGTATTCCTGATTGAAGAGCCCATGGCGGCAGCTATTGGTGCCGGCCTGCCAGTGTCGGAAGCGACCGGTTCTATGGTGGTGGATATTGGTGGCGGTACCACCGAAGTTGGCATCATTTCGTTGGGCGGCATGGTGTACAAAGGCTCGGTCCGTGTAGGTGGCGATAAATTTGACGAAGCGATTGTCAACTACATCCGCCGTAACTACGGCATGTTGATTGGTGAGCAAACGGCGGAAACCATCAAAAAACAAATTGGCTCCGCATTCCCAGGAACCGAAGTTCGCGAAATGGAAGTTAAGGGTCGTAACCTTTCTGAAGGTATTCCGCGTTCCTTCACCATCTCCAGCAATGAAGTGTTGGAAGCGCTGACGGATCCTCTCAATAGCATCGTTTCAGCGGTCAAAAACGCGCTGGAACAGACCCCACCTGAGCTGGGAGCTGACATCGCTGAAAAAGGCATGATGCTGACCGGTGGTGGTGCTTTGTTGCGCGATCTCGATCGTTTGTTGATGGAAGAAACCGGTTTGCCTGTTCTGGTGGCGGAAGATCCATTAACCTGCGTGGTGCGCGGCTCAGGCATGGCGCTTGAGCGCATGGATAAACTCGGTTCCCTCTTCTCCTACGAGTAAATGCGCGTCGGCTGTCCGTTCCGCCTTCTCAGCCGCACTCCCCGACCCCATTGCAAAGCCACTGGCCTGCTTCCCGGATTTCGAGGAAGTGAGCGGGTCAGTGCACTTTTCTATTTCCAGTCTGCACTAATTGCCTTCACTTGGTTTAAAGTTTCACTCTGATGGAATACACCCCACCACCACTCTTTAAGCAAGGTGCCTCGGCGCGCGCCAAGATGCTGTTTTTCGCGTTGATTGCAGTCGGGTTGCTCATGGCCGATTCGCATATGAAAGCACTTTCGGCCGTACGGCAAGTTGTCGGCGCTGCGCTGTATCCCCTGCAAGTGGTAGCCATGCTGCCGCGCGATGCGATCTTCTCAGTCAGTGAATATTTAACGTCACTCACAACGCTTAAGGCCGACAACGAGCAAATGCGTGAAAAGCAAGTTTTGAATGCGCAGCAATTACAGCAAAGTCAAGAACTGCTGGCGGAGAATGCTCATTTGCGCAAACTGCTAGCCGCTTCTGAGCGCTTAACCTTGAAGTCAGTGATGAGCGAAATTCTGTATGACGCGCGCGATCCTTTTTCGCGCAAGGTCATTATCGATCGCGGTTCAAGTCACCAGATTCAACCCGGTCAACCCGTCATCGATGATCTGGGTGTGATTGGACAAGTCACTCGCGTTTTCCCTTTTACCTCGGAAGTGACACTGCTAACCGATAAAGACCATGCCATACCCGTTCAGGTGTTGCGTAGCGGCGTGCGTAGTGTGGCCTATGGTCGCGGCCAAACGGGCGTGCTTGAATTACGTTTCATGGCATCGAATGCTGATATTCAAAGAGGTGATGTGTTGTTGACCTCAGGTATTGACGGCGTTTATCCAACGGGATTAGCCGTTGCAACCGTAGCGTCAGTCGATGCTAAAACTTCCGATGCGTTTGCTCGTATTCTTTTGCAACCCACAGCCGGTATCGCCCGCCATCGTCAGCTACTTGTTCTGCTCGCAGATGCTAAGCAAATGCCCGCACCTCCACCCCCGGTGGAGGCGCCGATACAGACCGACTCTCGCAAACGACACAAAGATCCGGAAGCCCAATGATTGATCGCGACCATATTCTGCTGCCAGTCAATCCAGCCTTCATCGGCTTTAGTTTGGTGGCAGCGTTTTTTATGAATTTATTTCCTTGGGGTGGTTGGGGCTGGGTGCCCGATTTTGTCGCACTCACCTTAATTTTCTGGAGCATCTACCAACCGCGTAAAGTCGGCATTGGTATTGCATTTTTAATGGGCTTAGTGATGGATGTGCACAGTGCATCGCTGCTCGGTGAAAACGCACTGGCCTACACCCTGCTGTCGTATTTTGCGATCACGATTCATCGCCGCGTGCTTTGGTTTCGACCTTCAGTGCAGGCGCTTCACGTCTTGCCCTTATTGGTCGTGATGCAAATTGTACAAATGCTTATACAGCTAGCCGTGACAGGCAAATTTCCGGGCTGGTTGTATTTCGCACAAAGCATCGTCGCCACCATCATCTGGCCAATCGTTTGTTGGCTATTGCTGGCACCGCAACGACGTGCCGTGGATCGCGATGAAACACGTCCTATCTAATCACTTCATAAGTCAAAAACACGGACCGTTCGACGCGGCCAGCAATGACAGAAATTAAAGATACCGAACGCGAACTACAACTGTTTAGGCTGCGGCTGTCGGTGGCCGGCGTGGTCGTTTTTATTTGCTTTGGTTTATTGATGTTGCGATTTCTTTGGCTGCAGGCGGTTCGGCACAGCGAATATTTCGAGCGCGCTGAAAGCAATCGTATCTCCGTGGTTCCTGCGGTGCCTAACCGTGGATTGATTGTCGATAGAAACGGCGTAGTCTTGGCGCGTAACTTTTCTGCTTATACATTGGAGATTACTCCCGCCAAAATTGAACGTAATCTCGATGTTGTGATTGATGAGCTGGCTCAGTTGGTTGATATACAGCCCAAAGATCGTAAGCGATTTCGTCGCCTGATGGAAGAATCAAAAACATTTGAAAGCCTTCCTATTCGCACGCGATTAAGCGACGAAGAAGTCGCACGCTTTGCGGCGCAGCGCTACCGTTTTCCTGGTGTAGATATTCAAGCGCGTTTGTTTCGCCAGTATCCACTAGGACAAACAGCATCACACATGATTGGTTACATCGGTCGTGTAAACAAAACGGAAGCTGAACGGTTAGAGGGTGGCGATGATGCTGCTAATTACCGCGGTACCGAATACATCGGTAAAGAAGGCATAGAAAAAAGCTACGAGAGAGAATTACACGGCACCACAGGCTATGATGAAATTGAAGTCTCTGCTGGCGGACGAGCCGTACGTAATTTATCTCGTACTGCGCCGACGGCCGGCAATAATTTAATTTTGTCTGTCGATATCGAGCTACAAAAAATTATCGAGCAGGCGTTTGGTGACAGGCGCGGTGCTTTAGTCGCGATTGAGCCATCGACCGGTGACATACTGGCCTATGTATCGATGCCTACCTTTGATCCGAATTTATTTGTCGAGGGTATTGACGCGAAAAGTTGGGAGGATCTGAATACTTCCCTCGACAAGCCGCTGTTGAATCGCCCTTTAATTGGCAGCTACCCTCCAGGCTCCACCTTTAAGCCGTATATGGCGCTGGCGTCATTAGAGTTGGGTAAGCGCACTCCGGAAATGGCGATTTTCGATCCCGGATATTTTTGGTTCGGAAATAATAAATTTCGCGATGATAAAGAAGGTGGCCATGGTCGCGTCGATATGTATAAATCAATCGTTCAAAGCTGTAACACCTACTACTACAATCTGGCGAATGATTTAGGTATTGATGCGATTCATGATTTCATGAAGCCTTTGGGTTTTGGGCAGCTGACTGGCATTGATCTTGAAAATGAGCGACGTGGCGTACTCCCTTCGCAAGAATGGAAACGGACAACCTATAAAAAACCTGAGCAGCAGAAATGGTATGCCGGTGAAACGATTTCTGTAGGTATTGGTCAGGGATATAACTCATTTACTCCGCTGCAGTTAGCGCATGCTGTTTCTAATCTAAGCAATAACGGCATTGTTATGAAGCCGCATTTAGTAAAGATGGTTGAAAGCGGAACCACCAAAGTGCGCAAGCTCACCGTACCTAAAGAGAGTTATCGCATACCGCTTAAACAAGACAATATTGATTTCATTAAGCAGGCCATGATAGGCGTGACCAAAGAGGGTACCTCCGCGCGCTCATTCGCAAATGCACCATATGTTTCTGGCGGTAAGACCGGTACCGCTCAAGCAGCAGCCTTGAGTAGAAATATCAAATACGATGCGAATAAAATTTCAGAGCGATTACGCGACCACTCCTTGTACATCGCTTTTGCGCCAGCCGACAAACCGAAGATCGCTCTCGCAGTGATTGTTGAGAATGCAGGTTTTGGTGCTGCTGCGGCTGCGCCGATAGCGCGCTTGGCGATGGATTACTACCTGACGGGTAAGCGACCTGATGAGCCCGCTAAGCCGGCTGCTAAAGTTGTTGATCCAACACAGCTTGCGACTGTGAAGCCGGATGCCACCAAACCTGTTGTTAAAGCAGTCGATACTTCAGCGCTGCCAGCAGTAGTAAAGCCGGATGCCACCAAACCTGTTGTTAAAGCAGCTGCCACTCCAGCGCAGTCAGTAGCAGTTAAGCCCGACACCGTCAAACCCAGTACAACTAAGCCTGTTGAAACGAATCGAGGGGCGCCACAATGATCTCTGGTTTTCAAGAAGCGCGTTATCCGGTGCTAGAAACCGTCAAGCGACGTTTTTTTATATTTGATCGTTCTCTGACCATCGTTATTGGTTTAATTCTTTTGTTGGGCTGTCTAGCGGTATCGTCGGCCGCATGGAATTTCCCTGGACGCTTTGAAGGACATTTGCGCAATATCGCAGTAGGCATAGCGGTGATGTGGATCGCTGCCATGATTCCGCCGCAAAAATTAATGCGTTTCGCCGTGCCGATTTACGTTATGGGCCTCTCCTTGTTAGTTGGGGTGGCGCTGTTCGGATTAATTAAGAATGGCGCTAGACGGTGGTTGAATATCGGTGTGATTATTCAGCCCTCTGAAATTATGAAGTTGGCGTTACCGCTAACACTCGCTTGGTACTTTCAAAAACGCGAAGGCATGATTCGCTGGCGCGACTTTTTGATGGCGGGTTTGTTGTTGGCAATGCCTGTCGGCCTGATCATGCGTCAACCTGATTTGGGAACTGCGTTGTTAGTAACTTCGTCCGGATTTTTCGTAATTTTTCTAGCCGGACTGTCATGGCGTTTGATTATTGGTTTGGGGGTCGCTGGTATGGCGAGCTTGCCTTTAGTTTGGACCATGATGCATGACTATCAAAAGCATCGCATCATGACCTTGATTGATCCAACCTCAGATCCCTTAGGAAAAGGTTTTCACATCATTCAATCGACGATCGCGATTGGTTCAGGTGGATTGATAGGAAAGGGTTGGCTTAACGGTACGCAATCGCATCTTGAGTTCATACCCGAGCGCACTACCGATTTTATTTTCGCAGTATTTTCTGAAGAATTTGGTTTGCTCGGGAATGGCGTATTGCTGGTTCTGTATTTGCTGTTGATTGGTCGAGGCTTGATCATTGCAGCGAATGCGCCAACACTGTTCTCTCGGCTGCTAGCGGGCTCGCTAACACTGTCCATATTTACTTATGTGTTTGTGAATATGGGTATGGTGAGTGGCATTCTCCCAGTAGTGGGCGTGCCACTACCATTCATGAGTTATGGCGGTACCGCGTTTGTGACATTGAGCTTGGGTGTGGGAACACTCATGAGTATTCAGCGCCATCGCACTTTGGTACAGACTTGATGAGGCAGCTATGCGTATTCAAATAACGATGAACAGTCATAGCGCTCAGCGTAGTTTGACGGCGTTAAGCGTTGCGATGGTAGTACTGATTTTGTCTGCATGCACTACGGTTGATTTAAGCGTGCGTGATGAGCCCGTGCGTAGCTCGACAACGTCCACTACTTCGTCAACGAGCGTCTCGCCTACGCCGCCGAGTGCAGAAGTAAAAAAATCCGGTGGCTATTACAAAGATGACGGTCCTAGCGATGCTATTCCCGATGGCTTAGTTGATACACCGGACGCTGAACCGAAAATCGAACCGATCGCCAAAGGTCCCAGTAAGCCTTACACCATTCTCGATCAAACCTTTGTACCGATCACGGATGATAAGCCGTTTA
>Ga0114959_10004913_pt1 | contig 10102 bp, 7 predicted proteins | sample C_130625_EF_Meta_FD_87317 | JGI IMG/M metagenome (GOLD analysis project Ga0114959, IMG submission 87317) | Freshwater microbial communities from Lake Croche, Canada to study carbon cycling - C_130625_EF_MetaG | ecosystem: Environmental > Aquatic > Freshwater > Lake | place: Lake Croche, Canada...
ATAATACCTGGATGATTTGATGGAAGATTACCCACGAGACCCCATTTCTGAGAAAGATAGCTTTCGATTTGTAAACACTGAGGAGCTGATAAAGTTGTATTGTAAATAATAAATTCATAAATGGTTCCTGTGTAAAAATTTCCATATATAGGGGCTGAGCACCCTAGTGAACCCCATGCTATACTTGAATTTTCAGTTGCTGGTATCCCTGTTATAGGTATATTACTTCCATTATAACGGGCGACTACACCCGTTCCAAAAGTTCGCACATATCCTGCTACAAAGGTTGATGTTGGAGACGCAAGCGTAGTTCGTGTAGTTCCATCGCCACCAGCATAGTATTCGAGGGCAGTGCCTGTATAGTTTATAATAAAAGAAGGATGACCACTGGGATAAGTACGTCCAAATAAATAGACTTGTGAAGCAGACGTAGGTGTAGCCACAATGTAGAGACTATGTGTGGAAGAAAATGTTGTATTCAAGTTAAGATACTGACTTGACGCAGCATTGAAAACAACTCCAGATCCTGTAAAAGTTGGACGATTACCTGATGAGGATTGGGTAGCATGTCCAGCATTTCCTGATTTATCGTTCCACTGCGTCACAGCTGTTCCACTGAGTTGAATATTTGCTGAGTCCGCACCATCCAACCACAGGGCACATGCTACACCGCTAATCTGTGTCGGGTTGAACGGTGTAGACGCATTGATAAATCCAAGCGGCATCTCTATTAGTATCGCCTACATTTCTGCGTTGAATAACCGCAGACATGTAGATAAGTTGAAGTTCTATATAAAACGAGAACGTATGCCTGTATAGTTCTGAGAAACTTGTGTCGCATTTAGCACGGCAGAATAGAGTTTAAATGGACCTATTCTTCCTGTAAATTTTGGATTTGGATTCGCATTAGCTGCGAGTGATATATACATTGTGGTTGGCCACTGTTTTGTACTTGTGCCAGTGGCAACATATGCGCCATTTACATAACCAACAAGTGTGCTTGTGCTGTAATCATATGTACATGATACATGAGTCCATGTATTTGCTGTATAGGATCCAAGTGATAGTTTATAAACATTTCCATTCCAGAAGCCAATATTAATTGTATTAGACTCTATATTAATAAGTATAACATTCCAAATTGATGGAAGACCAAGTGAACCTTGTTCTCCAACTATACACCCACTCACATTCGCTGCTGCGTAAAACCAAATATCCAATGTATATGAATACATTGTTGTAGATGTTATGCCTGTTTGATCCTGTGCATAGGATGAACCGTCAAATACAAGAGCTGTAGATCCGCCAGGCGTTGCTGTTGTCGTCACAGTTCCAGTAACTATATAGTTATTACCAACTGTAGCTGTCCAAGTTGAACCTGATGTATAGGTTGTAGTATCTAAATTTAGAAGTATATTTGTTGCTACATAAACGAGTGGTCTCGCAGTTGCGTAAATTGCGATTGAACGCGCGGGCAACGTGGCAGGACGAGAAACACCGATAGGATTTGTGATACTCGGTGAAACACTTTTGTAAGGATGGGAAACACCTAGATTTGCTTGAAGCCCCCACTTTGCCGCGAGATAACCTTCTACTTGTTGTCGCTGTGCTTGTGTCAGACTCGTATTATACGCAATCACTTCACAGATATGCCCTGGAAATGATTCGTTGAGTGAAAAACGATTCGCAACAGTGATTCCTGAACAGGTGAACTGAGCAACAGTGCCTGTTACATAACTAACGCCATTAAGCCACGCCACAGATGCTGAAGCACCCGCAGTGTAGGCCGCATTAAAAATAAAGTTATTTTGCGTTACACTTGTTGCGCCTGTACCAATGCGACTTTCAAAAGCGAGACCAGCTGTCAACGTATAAATACGATTTTCGCCTGCAGAGGCTGGAGCCGCATCACACAAATCTCCATATGTTCCAGTGTTGGTTTGAATACCCACAAAAAACATAGAAAAAGGCATTGTCAAGGCGAACGCAGCATTATATCCAAGAGTTGCTGAACTCCCTGTAGAATATCCATTTGCGCAATAAAAAGATGGATAGGTTCCATTAAAGCTGTTATTCGGATAACTGTAGCCTGTCGCATTGGAAAGTACAACGCCGTTCGGTGATTTATCTCGGACAGCCGTCACGTTCGTTGTGCCTGTTACTGTTGTCGCATCCGCAGCATCTAACCACAGGGCGCAGCCAGTAATCTGTGTAGGTGTGAATGTGGTAGGGTACTCATACCGAATAAATAGGTTAACAGGTAATGAAGGTGTTATAATCCCTTTGAGACCAGGATGACCTTGAGGGAGATTTGCTTTCAAGTTCCATTTCTGAGCAAGATATCCCTGAAGTTGCTGTTGTTCTGTTGTTGTCAAGGCATTACTATAACAGATAATTTCATGAATATATCCTTTCATATACTCATTTCCAACTGACCAGGTTCTTCCAATCGTGTTGTTGGTGGCGGCTTGATAATGGGTTCCAGGTGTTCCTGAGGTCACATTTGTAAAGTTCTGTGTAAGGTTTCGTATTCCACCCGATGTATATTGACCTTCTATTGAAACAATCTGATTTGTAGCGAATGTATAGCTCGAAGCGAGGTCATTACCCCACCAATAATGCTGAAAACCACCGCCAGCACCATTCGTGCGAAAGGCGATTGTATCAGCTGATGTGGCACCATATCCACCACCACCCAAAACTCCTGACCAGTTTGGCCCTAGATTTGTAAAGGTTGTGATCATAAAATAGGAATATGAACTGTTTCCCGTTGGAAATGTTCCATCTGGTAAAGTAAAATATTGTGATGAACCTGTAAAATAGACAGCTTTCTGAGAAAGAGCGTAGGTTGGACTGTTTACTTGGGAAGCATTATTACCAAGACCTGATTTATCAACCCATATTGATACGACAGAAGTATCTGATGGTAGGATGCCAGTGGCAGAAGGATCATTTCCATCAAGCCAGAGGCGACAACCCGTAATATCCGTGGGTTTGAACGGGGCACGTTTTCGTATAAAGGCGAGCGCCATCTACTAAGGAAATTGATATGAGATTATAACGACACCCGATCCTCCAGCTCCTCCAACGCCACCACGTCCAGCTCCACCACCACCACTACCAGTATTTGCTGTTCCAGGATACCCATTTTGAGGCGATGAATCATTTCCTCCACCACCACCTATTCCAGATCCTCCACTTGCTCCTTGACCTGCTCCTCCACCAGCAGACACTAAATATGAAGCACCTCCAATTGTATATGAAAGACCAATACCTCCAGCACCAACGCCATATGAATTATTTGCCGACTCACCAACTCCGCCCATTCCGCCACCACCACCTGCGCCGTTACCCCCACCAATACTATTGCCTGAACCACCAGAATATCCTTGGGAACCTGCTCCTGGACCACCAGCATAGGCAGCACCTCCACCACAACCACCTGAATTTCCACTCGCAGGGGATGGATAGGCACCACCATATCCGCCTCCTGTTCCAGTAAGTCCGTTAAAAGATGAATTATTACCATTTGTTCCACCACTTCCTGAATCTCCTGGGCCACCAATGCCGATTACAACTGAATATGACCCTACAGTTAATGATTGTGTTGCTGTAACAGCACCACCCGCACCACCACCTCCACCTTGCCATCTACCTCCACCTCCACCTCCACCTACAACTAAAACTTGGAATGTTCTATTCGCAAAAAGTGATGTAACTGTAAATGTTTGTGTTCCTGTTGTTGTAAATTTATGTGTTTTATATCCATTGGCAATTGTAATTGTGTCACCACCACTTGCGATTATTCCATTTTGTGTCGCAAAACATGCGATTGAACGTGTAGGAAGATTCACTGGGCGACTGATACCAAGGGCGTTTGTTATATTTGGATTAACACTTTTATAGGGATGGCTTACTCCTAATAATGATTGTATGCCCCATTTCCAGGCGAGATAGCCTTCTATTTTCTGGCGATTAGATTCACCAAGTGGACTACTTGTTGATGTAAAATAGATTAAAATTTCATGTATATATCCATTCATATAGAGAGCACTATAGGGAGGGGTTGATCCAGAACCATTCTGATAAGCTCCCACTAATAAAACATCACCATTTGTTAAGTTAGATGAATCAGATAATCCTACTGAAAAAACATTTGATCCATTTTGATAAAGATAAATATTTGTTCTATCCCAAACCATATTTAACACACGAGTAGATGTATTCGTATCAGAATTTAAACCATTATTATTTACAGCACCACCCGCGGCTTCAATAAGTGGAGTCATTGTAGCACCAGTGCGTAGTAAACTATATCGCGCAGCTTGAGGGCCTAATAATGACTTTCCTATTAGTGCACCATCACCCGTAAATTTAGAAACAGCAAAAATATAGAGTTGATTTGTTCCCATGTTCAAGTTATTTCCAAGATTAAAATATTGCGTAGATCCATCAAAACTTATTCCAGGAAGTCCATTTTGAACATTTGTAACAAGTGTAGGATTATTATTTCCTGTTGCTGTTAAAGCATTTGTTGATTTATCTCTCCATTGACTAATATTTCCGCTCGTTTGTGTTATCGTTGTAGTATCAGAAGCATCCAACCATAAACCACAACCACTAATGCTTGTAGGAGAAAACGATACAGGAAATACTAAAGATATAGCCTGCGGAATCGTCTGAGAAGATACAATAACACCTTTTGTTCCAGGATGATTCGCGGGCAGTGACGATTTCAAATTCCATTTTTGAGCGAGATACCCTTCAATCTGACTACGATTGTAATCTGATACAGCCGTGTTATAGACAACGAGCTCATAGATAATCCCACTCAAATATCCGCCACCTCCATATGATCCAATATAGGCAACGGTGCCGCCCGAACTGTAGGTGAATTGAGGAGTTCCAGAATAATACGGATTGCCAGCCTGAAAGAAACTAATGGCAGAAGCAGTATAGACATACTCCATAAGATATGTATTCGTAGTATTGGGTGATCCACCGTTCGCAGATCCAGACGGCGCTGTGCCATATCGTCCAAGATACATATTGCCTCCATACACCATATATTCACGCTGACCTGTCGCAGTCCCTGTAAAGATATCACCTTCTGAAGAAACACTGTTGAATTTTATCACAACAAACAGACTTTCCGTGGTCGGCGAACCGTTGTAGGAGAGTGCGAGTGTTTGATTTACACCATTAAATATAATACCTGGACTCGCATTCGTCGGTCCACTTCCTGAAGGTGTTGCGTTATTGTTATTGCCCGATTTGTCATTCCACTGTAACACAGCAGATCCTGATGTCGTTAAAGTTGCCGAGTCGGATGAGTCTAACCACAGGGAGCATCCTGTCACTGTGGTTGGAGTAAACCATGTCCTTTTTCTCATGAACGGGGCCGACATTCTAGTTAAGTCGATAAAATATGCTCAAAAAGTCTACGTATTTCTGTAAAGCTACTCAAGCTTCTACTGTTCGCACAGTAAGATCTGTTTTAGGCGCAGCCTGGGATCCTCTGCGGCTGGGGCTTCGCTCAGGAACAGTGGAGGCACGACGTTCCTTCTTTAACTCTTCCACCACAGACGGACGGCGCTCAGCTACAGCAGACACACGACGTTCCGCCTTCACTACACGCGGTAAAGGAGTAGGCATAGGCTCAGGTCTCCTACGAAGGCCACCCGCTACTACACAGCAGCATACAAGTACAATCGCGCCGCCAAAGACCGCTGAAAGACCAATCGCTGCCGCGAATCCATTGGACATCGGTAACGCCTGATAGACAATCGTTACATTCATTGACTGTGACGGCGTCATGGTCACACTAAATGTAGGGGATGCTGTAATAGAGGATACAGGTGTTATCGATCGAGTAGGTGTAACTGTGATTGTAGGAGTAACTGACGAAGTCAGTGATATCGTAGGTGTGTTTGACGGCGTAACGGATGCCGAAGCGCTTGCCGATGGAGATGGTGAGGTTGACGGTGAACGAGATGATGACTGACTTGATGTCGCCGTTGCCGTCGCAGACGATGTAGAGGATTCAGTGGCTGTCGCGGACGCCGTAGCTGTCGCAGAGGATGTAAGCGTTTCCGTCGCCGTGGCGGCCGGTGACGATGTTGTGGACATGGTTCCACTCGGAGATGCTGATGCGGAAGGTGTAGGCAGTGCGCTCATTGTCGCAGATGATGTGCGCGAGGATGTGCTCGTTGTGCTGGGCGTGGCGGCAACGGGAATGAGCGCAATGTGGTAGCTCATATGCGCACAATTACAGCCAAAGTTTGGTTGCGCAGTAAGTTCAACATTATTGACATAAGTGCCAATATAGTTGATTGTCTGAATGCCCATGCCGTAGTTTACAATGTTATTCCAGATCGTCCCACCATTCACGGCTAGATTCATTTGAACACCATTTCCACAGTTCTCAAGAGCCTGCATCGTGACTACGATCTTCATATAGAAGTTGACTGAATACGGATTTGTCCACTTTATACTCGGCTTTACTGGTCCGCAACTTGGCGTATTACAGTTTGTCCCGTCGTTCGGCATGATTTCATAGTTGCTCACCCATCCATTACAGGAAGGGCTATACATCCATGCCTGCTGGATTGTTCCATCCGACGGCATGCCGTAGCGACCCGCAAGATTATAGGTCGGATATCCATTACCTGTGTAGAACCCGTAACTCCATCCATTGTTGCCTTGGTTACCATTAAAATCGGTAATGGAATCAAAATAGTATGCGGGAATATTCGTAGGTGTGGGGGAGTTACTCGGGGTCATCGTCGCCGTTGCGGATGCGGTCGCTGTCGCGGACGCAGTGCCAGTCGGACCAGCAGCCACATTACAGTAGAAGGTGTCCGTTGTAGAGAACTGTCCATTTACAATCACACATCCATATCCTGGACCTTTCAGATAGCACGTATTTGTATTTACGATATCCCATACACCGAGCGTGTTACAGATTGCTGCTGCGTTTGTTGTAACGTAGGAGCAGTCGGGAATACTTAATCCAGCTGGAGGTGACGCGGAGTTACCCTTGATCACACTCGTCACGGATGTACATTGGTTTAGCGCTGTCGCAGTGGCCGCGAGAACTGCCAGGAGGCCGGTTAAACGCGCAATCATATTCTACCCGAGAGCCATATTAGAAAATGGGCGCAGTTTGCGCCAAACCGTATGTTGTTCAGATTGGTGATAAGAAACTTACACTTGAGCAGTTTCGTAGAATACATACGTGTGCTGATGCGTTAAAAGTGGCAGGATATACTGTAGATGTGAATGAACCTGTTCACATCTGGGGGCCAAAACGACGTGACATGGTTCATGTAAATGAACCATTCAAAATCCGTAATATGATGATATACAAAGGGGAATCGATTTATGTTGCTACGCTTTATGGAAAAGAGTAATTTCTAACGATATCTAAGATGCTTCAGGAGATCGTAGCGAAGGCAGTTACACCCATAACGATTTTACTGGAAGCGTATCGCGTATTTAATGGAGCCCTGCTTGTTATTTTTGTTCCTGGAGTCTGCGATGGACGCGCGTGTCTACCACAACAAAACTTTCAAAATGGAAGCACAATCTATCGTATTGTCTGCGTTGTAAATCTTCTGACACTTCTCGTGTTTATGATATTATATGTAGTGGAAGTTCGGCGGGAGACGCGCTTGATGCGCTATCTTCTTGTAAATCCGAAAATACCAAGCGATAGTGAAACAGTGGCTGCGGCGTTTGCGAAGTTACCACAGCGGCGCCAAGATGCTGTTCATGCGATTGATCTTATGTATAAAAGAGTGATTCGAATGACAATTGGCTTCTTTACGGTGAATACAGTTCTCAGTGGATATGTGATTTTGACGGAATATGCGAATGATAAAGGGCCAATCTTATTCGCAACAGGAACAGTCTTGATTGCGAGTAAAATGTATAGTATTGCGACAGTAAGTTCAGCCCACATGTCAGCCTATACGCAAAAAAAGATTCAGTTTAATGATGTGAACCCAGCGAAGGCAGAGACTCCAGCTTAGGAAGGCACGGAGCCAACCACGCCAACTTTTACTTTCCGCTTGCCACGTACAGGAATCAGATCAGATAACCATCGGGTCCATGATTTCTTGGTGACTGCGATCTGTCCTTTGATCTCTTGTAAGATGCCCTGGATTACTTTGGCAATATCTTCTTCAAGATACATTGTTTTTTCATATTCGTTTTCGTAGTAGATTTGGACCGCGGGAAGTTTTAAGATAAACTCTGCGTCTTCGTATACTGCATCGCTAAACTCCTCGAATCGGAAATCAATGTGATTGATCCTACAGAAGATCGCAACTTCTTGAAAGTCATCAGGAAAGAGTTTATTCCTGGCATTGACTCCGACCATATGAAACTTGTGCGCATAGCGAATCAGATTTGTTTGTTCTCGTGTATAGACTGTATTTGCGACGAGATACGGATTTGTCTGCGCAGGCAACATTCTTGAAGGGTAACGAGCCTTTGAAAAGGGCACGGTGTTTAAATTTAGTTGCCAATAGTAGAATGCCGAATAATGGATATAGTGCAAATAACGAAAAAAAGTAGATGTAAAAGTAGAAGTAAAAGCAAGAGTCATCAGATTGCGCATAAAATAAAACGACGTGATAAAGATGCTGGTATTCTTAGAACTTATTGGGAAGCTCGTGGAATAACCCGTGATGAGTTATACAATAATCGTAGACGATATGGACTTTTTGCTGGTGATAAGTTTAAATCAGCTGCTTCAGGCGGCACTCGTAAGCGTTTTTATTGAAACTCCGCTGATTTTTGTCACTTCAACTGTGCCTGGTTTTGTCTCAATGCCGCGACCTTCCAGCGCAGCCCACGCAAATAGATCACTTCGTTTTTCATTTGGAATCACAAGATCAATATACTCACGATTGCCTGTGCCAATACAGATTAATGTTGCACATCCCCATTCACGAGAAATCTTTCTACCGCATGCGATGATCCCTCGAAACATCACAATCCGTTTTTTATCTAGCCGAAGTTGCGCATCATACTTGAAATAGCAAGTTGGCAGAAATTCAGCGCTTGTCCAGTATCCCAATGTCTTAAACTCCTCAGCCGAAGCCGGTTCCCGTAGAAGCATCTGATCCATTGTAGTTGTTGGAATCAAGGCCGCTGACTCGCCCCGTTTACCTATCCGATACGGAGGAGGCTGACGACTTAGAAGAAGACCTGAACAGCGCGCTTCTCGATAATGAACCCAAGTTCTATATTCTGAGTTACAATGATTTAATGCTGAACACCAGAATGCGTGCGGACGATGCGCTTTCCAGTATCCCAGAGCCCAGACAAGCTGCGCATACGAGACTGCGTGACTTTTACAGAAACTATAGAATACAAGTTGACTCAGATCATCAATCACTTGATGAATCGCTGATTCCGAATATCCGCGTTGGCTCATAAGATGAGAGAACTCGGGCTTCGTATGTGGCTTATTTTTCGCAAACGCTTTTCGCCATTTGTCTGCTTCTGCTGAGTCACAGCCTAGGACATATCTTATTTTATGAATAGCGTCATCATCATATACAATCGGTCGAGTTAAGGGTGTTTGCTGAATATCTAACTTTCGCCACTTCTCCAGAAACTCCTGTTTTCTTCCTTCGGCAGCAGCGGCAGGACGGATGAGAGCGAGGGCCACAGCAATATCTCTTACTCCTTCGGGTCGCATATCAATAAAGAGTTTCCTCATACCCCGACTTTCTCCGAGAGTGATTCCTATATTCAGACCTTTAGCAAAGATGTTTTCTGTTGCGGCATCTCTTGTAGGATATGTGGTGAGTGCTCTTTCAGGACAAATATCGGCGAGTTGTGCAAGGCCGCGATTACTTAGAAGATCAATCTTAATGTGTCCACGATCCTCTGTATCATCTTTATTCAGATTGATTTGGAATAATGGAACTCCGTTAGATTCAATCTCCTTGAGTCGGAGTTCAGGCGGAACTTCACCTTGTTCTTCAAAGATCACAATCCCTCCGCAATGTTTACTATAGTTTTTTAGAGTTCCTTGGCGGGCCGCTTTCTTAGTTGCGAACTCCCGAAGTTCCTGGGTTGTCAGGAA
>Ga0114959_10004914_pt1 | contig 10100 bp, 14 predicted proteins | sample C_130625_EF_Meta_FD_87317 | JGI IMG/M metagenome (GOLD analysis project Ga0114959, IMG submission 87317) | Freshwater microbial communities from Lake Croche, Canada to study carbon cycling - C_130625_EF_MetaG | ecosystem: Environmental > Aquatic > Freshwater > Lake | place: Lake Croche, Canada...
TTGAATGGATAAATACAAACGCATCGTGTATGTTTACTGCGCGGTTGAATCACCATGGCGAGGAAGCTCTTTTCAAACTTGACAGATGGGATCAGCCTATCGTGACAGAGAGAGATGAATATGGCAACCCTACTCGTCATGAACATTGGGTCGTCAGGCTTTCATCTAGACAGATGATAAAAGACGATGAACGTTTCCTTGGTGATCGTACAAATGAAAAAAAATGGCAAACGTATTTAGCACCAGGTGAGTCAGCCGAAGATACCGACGACGAAGAAGAAGAGGAAACTGAGAAACTTCAGGAAGAAGTGGAAGAGGAAGAGCCTATTTTAACCCTTCAACCAGTATTATTAGAAATTCCAGAATTAAAACACAATAGTCCTAATTCGCAACTAACCCCAGAGCCACCTAGAAAAACGTTGTCGTTGTTAATGCCTGAACCAAATGAAGAAGACGTTGAAATAGAAAAAGTAAATCAAGAAGCAAACGATGCTTTTATGAGAGAAAATTTTAATATAGTAAGTGAAGTAGATATGAGCGAATACGCAGAATGCGCTCTTTCAAAAGAAGAATTAAAAAAACTCTCTAGAGGTGAAAATGTTAATATTGATAACGAATATTACGATAAAATTAGCAACGACTACTCTAACGTTAAAAAAATTACATTTCCAAACGGTTATTCTATTTGTATAAAAAATAAAAATTTTATATAATATATTTACATAATGAATTTGTGTAAATATAAAAATATTTTAGGCGAACCTGATAAAGGAGTGCATTCATATAGATTATTTGGTTTAGCAATTATGGATGTAATTATGACTATTGTAGCTGCTTTTGTAATATCATATTTAAATAAATTTTCTTTTTTATATACATTATTAGTTTTGTTTGCATTAGGAATTATTTTACATAGATTATTTTGTGTAAGAACTACAATTGATAAATTATTATTTCCTAATGTAAATAATTAAAATTCTCTTGATTCAAAAAATATATCTTGATTATGTGTTATATGTGGTTTAGCTGGCATATTTGATTTAGATACATGTTGTTTAGGAATTAATGCCGCATCATTATTAATAATATTATTATAGTTAGAAACAAATTTATTATAAAGTTTACTATCTATTTGTTTAAAATTACTATCTCCACTATTTTCAGTAGTTATTTTATTAGTGTTGTTTATTTTTATATAAGAATATATTTCAATTACTTTTTTTACTATTTCACTTCTCTCTATATCATTATTATTAAACCGAATTATCTTAATCAATTCACTATTATTATAATTTTCTACCTTAGTTATAAAATCACGTAATCCATTTTCTTTAATTATATCGGTTTGATTTAAATCTCCTGTTATTACAATTCGACTATTTACACCTAATCTTGTAACTAACATTTTCATTTGACTTGGCGAACTATTTTGCATTTCATCAGCTATTATAAAAGCATTTTTAAATGTTCTTCCTCTCATAAATAACAGAGGACATACTTCTATTTTTCCATTATTTAATAGCATATCTACTTCTGTTTTGCTATAATATTCTAAAAATATGTCAAATATTGGTTTGGTCCATGGATCCATTTTTTTATTTATATTACCTGGAAGAAAACCTATATCTTCTTCAATTGTTACTACAGGTCTTGTAATTATTATTTTATCTATTTCGTCGCTTTTCATTTGCGAAATAGCTTTTTGACAAGCTAATAATGTTTTTCCAGTTCCTGCAGGACCAGTAGTAATAATTATTTTATTTGTATCATTATTTAAATAATTTAAATATTGTTCTTGATTTGTGTTTTTAGGAGTATATAAATAAGAATTGGTATTTTTTGTTTTTTTAGCAAATAACATGCTATTTATTTTATAATTATGTATGAGTTTAAATGTATCAGTTCCAATAAAAAAGGCAATAAACACAAACAATCTATAAACATTCATGATACATTATTATAAATATTTATATTTAAACTTTTTTAACATACATATTTAAATATGGATTTTAAAAAGCAATATTCTTTGAAAGATAGATTTGAACAGTCGTCTATAATTTTAGAAAAATATCCTGAAAGAATACCTATTATATGTGAGCGTTCGGCATCTACTTCTAGAGATTGTCCTATTATTGACAAAAATAAATATCTTGTTAACATTGACTTAACAGTTGGTCAGTTTATTTACGTTATTAGAAGAAGATTAAAATTATCTCCGGAAAAAGCTTTATTTTTATTTATTAATGGTTTTATACCTTCTTCAAGTCATCATTTAGGTGATATTTATTATTTATACAAAGATCAAGATGGTTTTTTATATATAACATACTCTTATGAAAATACTTTTGGATAAAGATTAAATATTTAATTTTTATAAATTTAAACAGACTGTAAATTATTTATAATATCATTTATATTAAATTTATAAATATTTACAAAAGAGTCATTTATTGATACAGCTGTGTATAATAAATCTTCTTCAATATGTAATGACATACACATTTGATATGATATTTCAATATTATTAACTTCAAAAAGAAATGGAGATGATATTCCACATAATTCGTAATTCTCATCAAATAGTAACCAATAATTATTAATAAATTTATGATTTACTATTTTTCGAATCGTCACCAAGTATTTATTAGTTTTTTCTAGATAAAGACTTGAGCCACCATGAAATTCGCATTCATTAGAATTTATATCAATGTTTTCTTTAATATATGATTTAAGAATTAAACTCTTTCCGGTTACTAAATCAACAGAAATAATTTGAATAGGATTATATAAATATAATAAATGCATAGTATTTTCTACTTTTTTTAAAAACAACCAGTTTTTTTGATTTCTAAATTCTTCTCCTTCTAAATATAGTCTTAACATTTTTGTAATCTTTTTTTCTTCATTAGAAAATTCAGAGTATACCATTTCCGTTTTCCAATGTGGATTTGTATCAAGTGATACACATAGAAAACTATTATCATCTAATATACGAGCGTCTTCTATTCCCGAAGTAAAGTTTATATATCTAGGGCACAAATCTAAATTTTCATTTAATAGATAACTAGATATTATATTAAACTGCGAATCAAATTCTAAAATATATGTCAAATTAAATGCTTCTGGATATTTTGCGGTTTTTTCTCTTGATGTATCATTTTGTCTAATCATTCCAATATATATATCCTTTTGTGATTTTTTAAATGAAAAATTGAATCCAGGAAAATCAATTGTCTTTAAAAAAGAATTTAATAAATACATAATTTATTAAATTTAAGTTATATTTTTAAGTATTTATATTTTAGACTTTTTTATTTCAAACGCCGAAATCTTTTGTAAATTTATACTTGTAAATGGGGTTATACCATGTTCAAGTCATCATTTAGGTGATATTTATTATTTATACAAAGATCAAGATGGTTTTTTATATATAACATACTCTTATGAAAATACTTTTGGATAAAGATTAAATATTTAATTTTTATAAATTTGAAAATAGCGTTTATATTTTTTTACACCTTCTAATGTATATCCATCTGCTTTTCTAATTGGCTTCATTTTATATCCATATACACTCAATATTTGTCTAATTAAATTTAATAAAGGCCATTTTTGAGATTTATCGGCATTTTTTTGCAAACTTGTCATAAAAGATGAACTATATTTTTTTTTAAGTTCAGGAATTAGTATTTTAATTTCTTCATATTTTGTATCTGATAATAACGACTCCCTCGGAATAATTGAATGATTAATATCTTTTAATTCATTAAATTCCAATCCAACTTGCTTAAGAATATTTTTACTTTCTTCTTCCATATATAAAAAAATTGATTTAAAAATTAGTTTTTAAACAAATTGTAAATATATTTCAACATGTCCGCTTTAAGTAATAATTATAAGAATTCTTTGAAAAAACTTCGTAAAAATGGTTTTCCATCATGTAAAGAAAGAGCGAGATTAGGTAATTATTATAAATATTTAACACAAGTAGAAGATCAAGAAGATATTAGAAATGAAAATAAAGAAATAGTTAGAGAGAAAACAGGCGTCGATTTTAATGATTTGCCTGAAGATGTTATATTTATAGTTTTAAATTTCTTGTCATGCAATACACGTCTAGCAATTTTAAAGCATAAATATAATAAAAGTTTTATAAAAAATTTAATAAATAAAATTCCACCATCTGTTGAAGAATTGACCAAAGCGTGGAAATGCGCTGATCTTGCGGTAAAATTGATAGAATCATTGGGATTATTTAGTAGTCGTGATATGTATAATAATTTGAGTACGTATTCTTTATCAATTTTTAAGATTGAGCGCAAGCCTGAACTATATTCTAGTTGGTATAAAGAATCATTTTTAAAAATAATTTTGACTGCTCTCAAACACTACACCAAAATTTACAATAATAAAACAAAAACTAGACAAATAGTAATTCAGGGATATAACGGTCAATTTACATATAGTTATGAAGATAAAACTACCTATAATGAAAAAGTAATTGAACATATTGAACAAATTGTGTTACATATGTTTGCACAAATAGCCAAAATAAAATAATAATAAAAATATATAAATTTTATTATTAGTTAACTATAAATTTATTTTTTTAAATATTAAACTCAGGAATACTATAAATTTCTCCAGTCTTTAAATACTTTGCGATAATTTTTGGATTTACTTTATTACCAATAATATCTTCTGCTTGGTAAACATTACCATTTTTATCAATATAATAAACTATTCCCTGAATATCCTGCGCACACACTTCTATCTTTTGTGTATTATTTTTAGGTTCATTTTGTGTATCAATTATTCCATGAGGTGTACCTTTAAGATGTGTTCCACAATATTCACACCCTTCCTTTTTTCTTCTAGTGCATTGTTCATTACTGGCACGTTTTGCGCAACAACGATCGAATATAGGAACAAAATTTTTTACTCTTTTTCGCTTTTGAAAATCTTCTTTATTAAATGATAATCTATCATAATCATAAATATATTGAAGAAGCTGGTTTACTTGCTGGTCTTTTGTCATACCCATCTGCGTAACCTTCTCACGAATCCCATCTTTAAAGGATGTAATATATGATTCTGCCTTTTTATTTAAGCGTTTTTCCATATTGTTTTATGTTATATAATATATAACCATTTCTTTAGTTCAATTTTTTATATATTTAAAAAAACAATTTAAAGACGATTATCTTGTCCAAAATATAGCCCATGGTATAATTAGAACAGTAAAAAAATAATTATACATTAAGACATTCTCAACTGCGACTAGTTTTTCTTCTAGTTTTGTTACTTTTACTGCTGTTAAATTTGACTTTATCTGAATATTATCTAATTTATCCAACATTCTACTATAATTTGTTTCTGCACTATGATGACAAAATCTTTTAATAATTTTGGGTTTAATAAAACGGCTTAGCATACTTGCAATAATTATAGTGAATTCTTTAAATCATTTACATTTTGTTTTTTTCTTCTCTCCTTTTTATGTTTTTGGATTACCATTTGGCAATACTAATATAGATATTATAATAAATATATAAAATAAAATGTATACACCATAAACATCTTCCCCAACGCCATAAAATTTTAAAATTTGAATTATACTATAAAAAAATATAATTGAAAAGCCTATTAATGTTATTGCATTCATTTATATAATATTATTTTAGATTATTTAATAAATTTTTTCATATTATTTTAATATATTAAATAATCATTTTTATATGTTCTTTTATCCACATAATGATAGCTTAATGGTACTTGTTGGTTATAATCCTTTACAACTACTAGGCGTTTGTCTAAAAACGTACCATTATCTAATTCTATACAACCTAAATAAGCGCTATCATAATTTTTTGCCCACTGGCCATCGTGATCTGATATTTTCATTGATAAAAGTTCTATACTTTTATCCAAACTGTCATCTTCTAATCTTTGAAACTTTATTTCAGAATTATCTATATTATCATTTGATAAATTTTCATAATATTTTGCGTTTCCTACAAATAAAGCAAACCTTACTACACCAGCTTTTGTATTTCCTTCTAACTCAACTACATCTTTAAAAGCATTATAATAATCTGTAAAATAATAATAAGGACCTAATATACTATTTTTATTACTCATTGTTTCACCAAATATATAAGTAAAATTTAATTTTTTTTCAGGTTTTCCTACATAACTTACTATAGGAATTTCATAACCACTATCATTTTCATCTGTTAAAAAACAAAAATCATCATTTAATTTAAAAAAATTTGTTACTATTTTATTTATTTTCATATTACATACATGTTTTTGATTTACAATCTCATCTACTAATGCTAACCATATAATATTATTATTTTTTTCTATATCATTTACTTCTATTTGGCATTTTGTAATATCATAAAATATATATAAATTATTATTATCTTCATAAATACCATTAAACTCCAAGTTTTCATCAAATTTTTCATAATCACTTTGCATTAATAAACCATATAAAAATGTTTTTGAAAAATTTATTATATCTATACTTGTATTATTTTTTAATTTTGAACCTTTTATTTGTGGAAACTCTAATGAGTCATCTAAAATATTATTTACTAAAATAAAACGTTGAAATGGATATTTGCCTTTATTATTTACATCATAAATACACATATAAATATTATTATAAGTATTCAACTCTTTTGTAAATTCGAACGTTAAATCTAGCTTGTTATTTATTTTTGCTTTATAATTATAATAGTTTGGTAATTGAGGATTATATTCTTCGTTTTCCATATAATTATAATTATAAATATTTATTTAACTTATTTTTTTTATTTATCTATTTTGCGTTTTATTGTTTCTTTTATTTGTTCTTCTCTACTATCCATTACGTGTTTCGTTAAATCTTCGGCGATTTTTGGGTCGGATTTGTAATAACTTTGCAGAGCAGATAATAATGTTTTGCCATTTATTGGTTTTTTTACTTTATTTGTTTTATAAACTAAAGCACCACCATTTATATCAAAACAATCTATTTTATTTGTTTTCATTACTGTGACTAAATTCTCAGTCAAATTCTTTTTTTTATTATTTTTTTCTTTTATTTGTTGTTTTAATTCTGAAATTTCTGAATCCATCTTGATCCACTCTTTTATATTATTTATTAGTTGTTCTTTCGTTTCCATTTTAAATACTGAATATATTATATATTTATATTGTTATCATTTAATTTATTCATTTATGAAGCATTTTCTAAATTTTTTTGATTTAAATTATAATGTCTTTTACACATATTATTATTGTGAATACTACATCCACAATGAGTTCCTTTATTTTTTCCACTTTTTAATATTTCTAAACAACCTTCAATTGTAACATTTCCCGAAGCGTCAAAAATATTATTTGATAAAACTAAATTTTCGCTATCTACTGAAATAACAGGTTTTTTCTGTTTTTTTTCATCTTTTGCCTTTTGTTTTTCTTCTGCTTTTTGTTTCTTCGCTTCTTCCTTAGCCAATAACTTAGCTTGTTTGGCTTCTTCTTTTGCTTTAGTTGCTATTTCTGTTTTGTATTTTTTTATCATTTGTTTTTTATGTGTATAACAATAATATTTATCATCACCATAATTTTCACCTGATTCTATTCCATACTGAAAATTAATTTTTGAACCCATATGAAAACAAATATGAAATTTACAATTTCCGACGTTACCTTGACTAGTTTCTAAAACATTATTTCCATTTGGATCAAAAGCAGAATTTGGAATTAAAAATTGGCATTGTTTATAATTTGACCCATTATACACTTTATAATTTGGATTTATATTATTTACACCTTCAATTTTTGGCAACCCTAACTCTTGATAATAAGGTAAAACTCCTTTATGTTTTTTTCGGCAATAAGGACATCTTATTTCATTATTAGTTAAACGAGTTGTGCTCCCTTCCATACTATTAAATTTTTGTTTATGGTTTTTTATATCAAAAAAAAGAGGTATATAATTAAATTTATGACCACAATCCATTTGAAAATATTTGTCAACAAGTGGAAGATTTGTAATCAAACATAAATTATCTTCGTTTTCTTCGTTATCTTCATCATCTAGTGATTTATATAATTCACTAAAAAAATCTACTCCTCCTTCTATTTTATATTTTGTCATTTGTATATTATATTTTATGTTATATCTTTATATTTTTTATATATATTAGTTTTATTGATGTCACCACCTGAAATTTGGGGTCCTGCCTTATGGAGCTTATTTCATACATTGGCTGAAAAAATAAATGACAACGCGTTTCCGTTTGTATTTCCTAGTTTATTTACAATGATTGTTAGAATATGTAATTTTTTACCTTGTCCTGAATGTTCTAAGGACGCTAGTAGTTATTTAGCAAAAGTCAAATTATCTAATATTAGAAATAAAACTGATTTTATAAATACTTTTTACATATTTCATAATTGGGTAAATGCAAAAAAAAGAAAACAATTATTTAATTATTCACATATTTTTATTTATAGTAGATACAATTTAATTCAAGTTGTTAATAATTTTATTTCTAAGTATCAAACAAAGGGAAATATGAAGCTTTTAACAGAATCATTTCAAAGACAATTTATTATTAAAGACTTTAGTAATTGGTTTCAAAAATCAATTAAAGCATTTTTTCCAAGTGTAAATATACCTCCTCCGGTTTCTAATCAAAATAATATTGAAACTGAAACTGTTACTGAAGAACCTGTTGTTGAAATAACAGTTGTTACTGAAGAACCTATTGTTGAAGTAACAGTTGTTGAAGAACCTATTGTTCCCGTAGAAACTATTGAAGAAAGTGTTGTTGAAGAAATAGTTGTTCCTGAAGAAAGTGTTATTGAAGAAAGTGTTGTTGAAGAAAAAGTTGTTCATGAAGAAAGTGTTGTTGAAGAAAAAATTGTTCCTGAAGAAAGTGTTGTTGAAGAACCTGTTGTTCTTGAAGAAAAAGTTGTTGAAGAAAGTGTTGTTGAAGAACCTGTTGTTCTTGAAGAAAGTGTTCTTGAAGAAAAAGTTGTTGAAGAAATAGTTGTTCTTGAAGAAAGTGTTCTTGAAGAAAAAGTTGTTGAAGAAATAGTTGTTGAAGAAATAGTTGTTCCTGTAGAGAGTGTTATTGAAGAACCTGTTGTTCCCGAAGAAAATGTTGCCGAAGAAAATGTTACTGAAGAACATGTTATTCCCGAAAAAACTGTATCAAGTAATAATTTTGAAATAAATATTAATAATATAATAGAATAATTAAGATTTATAAACTGCTTATGAGTTGACCATCTTTATACATTTGACATTTAAATGTTTGTTCCTTTGGTTTATAACAAATTTCTTTAGTGCTTGAAACTTCATTAAAGAATAAATATTTACCTGATCCACCTGAATACATTAATGATACTATAAATGCGGAACATGCGGCACCTAGCAAAACGTTTAAGAATAAATCCCCTGTTTGGATAATACAATTCTTATATAATTTAATAAATACATCAAGCATAAAATATGAAACTAATGAAAGGAATATCCAAAAATTAGGTGCACCATTGCTAAACATTGGTAGCGATAAATACATTATTGTAAAAGCAAAAACAAATGCGCTGAAGGTAGCATTTCCATATTTACTATACTGAATAGATGTACATATTGTTCTATCATTTACTACTGGCTTTGATCCAGCCATCATATAAACATAATTTCTCACAACACAAGATCCGACTAAAAATCCTAAATAAATCAATCCTTTAAAGTTTTGAAATACAAATGACAAAGATGTTATAGATATCGCAAGTATTATTGGAGAGAAAAATGTTATAAATGCAAAAAATGTCATGGGATCTGCTGGATTAAATATTAATAATGCGTCAAGTGGGTCATGAATATTAAGACTACTCATTGTTTTTGGTAAATTTGACATTTTAATTGGATTTAAACTGCTCATATAATAATAAAGAATAATAAAAAATAAATAAAATAAATATTATCTTAATAATTTATATAAATATAAAAATATAATAAAGCGTCAAAAAGAAAAGTAACAAAAAGAAAAGAAACAAAAAGAAAAGAAACAAAAAAAGAAAAAAAAAAAAAA
>Ga0114959_10004915_pt1 | contig 10099 bp, 3 predicted proteins | sample C_130625_EF_Meta_FD_87317 | JGI IMG/M metagenome (GOLD analysis project Ga0114959, IMG submission 87317) | Freshwater microbial communities from Lake Croche, Canada to study carbon cycling - C_130625_EF_MetaG | ecosystem: Environmental > Aquatic > Freshwater > Lake | place: Lake Croche, Canada...
CAGTATTTCCAGTATTTCCAGTAGGTCCGGTGTTTCCAGTGTTACCAGTTGGCCCACTAGGCCCTGTAGGACCAGTATCGCCAGTATTTCCAGTAGGTCCGGTATTTCCAGTGTTACCAGTTGGCCCGGTATTTCCAGTGTTACCAGTTGGCCCGGTATTTCCAGTGTTACCAGTATTTCCAGTATCGCCAGTATTTCCAGTAGGACCAGTATCGCCAGTATTTCCAGTGTTACCAGTATTTCCAGTGTTACCAGTTGGCCCACTAGGCCCTGTAGGACCAGTATCGCCAGTATTTCCAGTAGGCCCAGTATTTCCAGTGTTACCAGTGTTACCAGTATCACCAGTAGGCCCAGTATCACCAGTAGGCCCAGTATCACCAGTAGGCCCAGTATCACCAGTAGGCCCAGTATTTCCAGTAGGCCCAGTATTTCCAGTAGGCCCAGTATTTCCAGTGTTTCCAGTGTTACCAGTATCACCAGTATTTCCAGTGTTTCCAGTGTTACCAGTGTTACCAGTATCACCAGTAGGCCCAGTATTTCCAGTGTTTCCAGTGTTACCAGTATCACCAGTATTTCCAGTATTTCCAGTATTTCCAGTATTTCCAGTAGGCCCAGTATCACCAGTATCACCAGTGTTACCAGTATCACCAGTAGGCCCAGTAGGTCCGGTATTTCCAGTAGGCCCAGTATTTCCAGTATCGCCCGTATTTCCGGTATTACCAGTGTTACCAGTAGGCCCAGTATTTCCAGTATCGCCAGTGCTACCGGTATCGCCAATAGGTCCGGTATTTCCAATGGGACCGATTAAATTAACCTGATTATTGCTGTTATACATATTATGCAATTGTTTTTCTATTTTTTGATTTACATTCGAATAATATGTCTGTGTCAATAATGCACGAGAACCTCTGTTTCCAAACATTTGAATATATATTATATTCACTTAATAAAAATAAATTTTAAATAATCATCTATAATTGGATTATTCACTAATTCTATTTTTGACCGCGGTGAATAAAACCATGCAGATTTATTCATTTCACCATCCTTTATTTCTCTAGTAAATAATTCATCTATAAGTCCGTAGGCATTTTTATAATATACAAATTCTTTCTTTATTTTATCCTTTATTTCGTACAAAAATACCAACCTTTCATGTTCTTTTGTACGATTAATGATATCGCTACCATTATTCTTCCATTTGTGCAAAATATATCGAATTTCATTTTTTACATCTTTTAATTTGATGATCAATCCCTTTTTATACAATTCCACCTTCTTAATAAATGAAAAAATATTAACAAACGATATTAAAGGATATTGTTGCCTTACGACTGTAGGTACAGTTATTGTATTTGATTCTTTAACTTCGTTCATTTTATTTTCAAAGTAATGTAATTGATTTAATGCTACTTTATTATATTCTTCGTTATTTTCTATAAACATCATCTTATTATTTGCAATTTCCATGGATGTTTCTAATTTATCATACTGATTTGCTAAATGTAAAAATATCTCGGCAGAACTTTCCAACTTCAAATATAATATCAAAGATACTAGGAATAAAATACATGCGTTCAATGCAGATATAAACCCACCGCACCACTCATATGATTCAATAAATGGGGCAGTAATAGTTATAATTGATGTTAATGCGATACATGGTATACTAAGTAAATTTAATTGATAACGCATAATGTATTGAGAATGAATGTATACATTTTTTTGTCCATTCAAAAAGGTAACCAATATATCAATCATATCCGAAAATTTATGTTCGTTCTCAAAATACTTATTGAGTGATTTTTCGACATCGTTGTATGACAATTTTTTAACGCCGGATTTGAAATATACCCTATTTTTTATGTCATCCAATTCAGTTTCGCTGTGATTATCGTCATCTAATTCATAATCACTCAAATCATCGCTATTGTAATTTGGTTCCGATATAATATTTGGACTTTCGCGTGCACTGTTTTCTTCATACGTATGATTATTGATTTGCATTATAAAATGGTTATCGGTATAAGATAATAGCATTTCTTCATCATTAATATCCTCTATTTCTGCATTGTTATCGTTTATTTTTATTCTCCCGGTATTTTCCATATACTCGCCTTCTTGAAACAACTCGCCTTTTTGAAACATATATATATAAGTATCATAAATTATAGATAAAATTGATTTGCCCAAAACCATATTGTAAATAACATTCAAAATATGTCCCATATAGAATCGTCGATTATTCAGTATCGCACCTCAAAGAAAAATTATCTAACTACCACACGATTTAATAATGCTACATGGAATGAAAATCGGCAGTTTTTGAATGACAACTCCCATATTGGTTGTATTTATCCAGTTCCTGAACCAAATAGCCAAGACATTCCCGTAGACACCAATCTCTTTGTACTGGAAATGAATAATGAAGAAAATCGAATCATGGGTATCGGTTTAGTAAAGAATAAACCCCTGTTTAATAAGTATAGCGTATATACAAACCCCAAATATAATCAATTTGCATACGTGGGTAAATATAGGATCGATCGAAACAGCATGGATGAAATGGAAGAACGAATCATGAAAGTATTCGATATATTGTGTTTCAAAAGTAAACGTCACATGAAACGGCTTTTAGGGTTAAAATCCTTTCCAATGGAGATGCTCTATAATTGTAGCAGTGTGTTGGACCTGGTCGATTTTATTACCAACATGTTTAAGATACGTTTGCGATAGAATACAGTCAATAATTATTAGCACCAATAAATATATAAATAATGATTATATAATTAAACAAGAACATGGGAGATATATATGATGTAAACAAATATACCGAAAATGAACTATTTGAAATTTTGGATTTAAATAACCCCACTGATCGCGAATTAGAAGGAAAATTACACGTTTTAATTAATAAATATGAAATAATGCAAACAAAAGAGGCGAAAAAACTGTGGAAATTTTTTAATGACATCTATGCGCGATTGTTTGAATTAGAAGAAGACGATAACGATGTCGTAGAAGGGTTTGATACGCAAAACGATGTAAATCCACTCCAAGAAATATCGGGCGATTCTACCAATTTTATAAGTGGAGAACAAAACATACCGGTTTCAAATAGTCTTATTTCCAAAGAGAATACCCCATATGTGACGGATTTACAACAACGATATATTCCAGTTTCTAGTGGGTTATCCAATGTCAAAAATAATATACCGACTACCATCGATTATACCAAACAATTTAACTATACAAAGGGGCAACTTAACCCCATTTTGAAAGAAACCATAACCCGAATTATTAATATTGATAGTAAGTATCGTGATAAATCAATATATTCTTCGACTAATTTTACATTTAATTTAAACGAAATATTAAAAGACGTGGTTTCTCTAAAATTATATTCAATAACTATACCATGTACATGGAACACCGTTTCTAATGATTTTGGGGTTAATTTTATGTATATAAAAGGTAAAACGAATGGGATTAATGATGGAAATAGTGATTATAAGGTAACTATAACTGGTGGGTTTAACTATACCCCATCATCGCTAATAGATGCGGTAAATAAATCCATTATTGGGTTACCAAACTTATATACGGATGTTAGTTTTGCAAACACTAATATATCAATTGATCCAAATACTCTAAGAACCAGCATTACACTGAATATTCAAAAAATATACAATGATATGTATTATAATATTTATTTTCCAACATGGAGCGATCCTACGCTAAATACGGGAGTTATAACAACGATACCTGCCCTTTTAGGATTCAATGTGCAGACATACAGTTCTTATAATGTATATTCGACAATGAGCACCACAAATAATCCAGTAAATTATAATCCGTCTGCGCTACTCACCACAAATAATAATAATTTTACTATAAAATTATATTATGGTACTGTAGAATATGAAAGTACATCATTCGAAGATATCACCGTTTATCTGGGTAATACTGGTAATTTTAATTTGAATGAAATAGTATCATTCGTCAATAGTGGGTTCAAACAAACCATTTGTTTGCAAAATTCATCAATGAGTTCAGATATTATTTATATTGGGGGTGTAGCGAATTATAGATATAAAATAAATGTGGTAGTTGATCGTAAATTGATACCATCATTCAATTTAAATATGAAGGCCGTACTCATATTTCCTTTGATTGACAATATATGGAATGGACCGTCGACCATATTTAATTTTATGAATTCCCACAATGAATTAAATAATATATACGGCGAAACCACAATCACATCTGCCTATTATCCGATTACTAATGGACCATATATGTATATAAAATGCAATAAACAATATTATGGTAATGACGGCATAAATACATATACAACATCTAACGGTTTTTCGGTTAATACTTCAAATTCGGTAACATACAATGTTATAGGAAATAATAACGAGAATTATGAAATTGGAGTCGGTAATTATATCGTATCGGGGGAAGAGTATACTTTAATAAATAAAAAAACAGATATGAGTTATGGATCTATGAATGTATACGGAAATAAATTTTCGATTACCGGTTCAAATTATACTATAACCGACAAATCCGATAATTCACATCTAACCCATATAAACAATAATTTTTATATGACAGGACAGGCTAACATTGGTGGAACGAATTATAACATAAATAGCAATTATCCATATACATTGAATGCGCCGATTATTTATATTACTGGAAAAATATATATTTATGGAAATCAAACTGTCAACTACACTGTTCCAAATAATAATAAAATTACAATCAACTCAAGTGATCCTAATGGATATTATTTATTAAACACCAATATTACCGATTCTATCAATATTACTGGAACTACAACTATTTATAGTACCGACAACACATTATATACCGTATCTGGTGACACATTTACAATTATTGGAAATGCTAAAATATGGAACAACATTGAAATTACTTCTGGGACTGTTACGGTTGGATGGGTCGCCAGCCAAATTAAATTTTCTTTACAAATCAATAATCAGTCATATAGTCAAACAGACACTGCAACAATATCCTTTAATGGTGATGGAACAATTACAATATCGCAGGATACAAATCCCATTAATGCAACAAGTGTAATTATTTCATCTCCCGATGCATTTTATATAACATGTTTGGATAGGTTTGATGTTTCTGGTATAACTACGATTTACAATGGTGAATCCACGATGTTTCATTCAAATAATATTCTTACCATTATTGGCAACAAATATACATTTTCAACGGAAACAAATGTGGTTGGCGCGGCCAACATATTAAATGGAACGGGTAATATACGAACTGTCAATTCTCAATTAACCGTCATTGGTACAAATTATCAAATTAACGGTACAATTAAGCTAACGGATACAACAAATATAAATTATGGTAATGTAGCTATCACCACTTTAACCAATTGTAACATCCTGCCGACAACGGATATTTACCTGGTTCGAGGTAGTGTGGCAAATATTATTAGTAATATAAATATACTTTCCGGAAATTTGAATATAATGAGTAGGTCAAATAATTTTATTATTAACGGAAATAGTTACATAAGCAGTTTTAATACTGGAAAATTGAATGGTAATACTTATACGATAAATGGACATTCTATAATAACCGGAACAAAAATTAATATAACTGGTAACGTAAATGCGTATATTAATAAAACATTAAACGATTTTAAAATAAGTGTTTTAAATACAGGTGAAAATACGACAAAAAATATACTTAGCGATTATTTGGTCAATTTAAATACTTCTTGTAGCACTCTGATTTCAAATACCCCCGATTTAATTGGTAGCAATATAACATTTTATATTGATCAAATTACTCATTATATCGATATTGATTTTTCAATAAAAAAAATGGTAACTGGTAAAAATTATTGTATCGATACAACTGATAGTTTTTTTAATACACTATTAGAAGGTAGCACTATTTTTCAGGGCCTTGATGAATCATACGATATATACGGAACAATCGCATACGGTGCAAATGGATATCCAATAAATGATAATAACAATACGTTTTATGTAAGAGGAGTAGCATCATCGGCAGTATCACCCAATTTTTCAATTAAATTAAGTATTCCTAATGGAACATATGCCAGTCTTTCTGATCTGGCATTAGTAATCAATCAAACATTTAATCCGAATTATCCGTATCAAAATAATAATACAATCGACGGGGTAAACATATCTAACTGTCGTATTATTTTTACTCCATTAGTATCCAATACAAACATTTATCAATGGACATTTACTATGTACATTTACGCCATGTTGACATCTAGCGATTATTCCGTTTATTTTTACGACAACGACTTGATCAGCGGACAAATATACGACGGTTCATCCAATTTTTACAATAATTTAATAAATGAATGGACAAACTCTCCGAATAATACATGGTATAACTATTTACATTTAAGTAACGAAACGTATAATCTAAGTCAACAGACAATTGTATTGGGAACAATTCAACTATCGGCCCATTTGATTACAATAAATAGTGAAAGTAATTATTTTGTATTGCAGCCGACAAATACGCTCTATGGTATACCCGGTACGGGAAATCAAAATATAATAATAGTGGATTACAATAATAAACCTTTAGATGGGGTTTATCCATTTGATTTATTTATAGAATATTTCAATTATACTATGTCCAAAAATACATTATTGTCTGGAACTCAATTGGTTTTGGTTCCATCTAACCAACTAAATAACGGATTTTATGTAAAATTACGGTTGAATATAAATAAAATATATAATACTAGTGATTTCAATATCGTTTTTTTCGATTCTTCGAGTTTTTCCTATTGTAATACGGGATTTACTGGTACAAAAAGTATAAAGGCGGTAGAGTGGGATTCAACGCTAGGATGGTTACTTGGATATCATAATTCACCGTCATATAACATGAACCCGGAAAGTGTGGCGACGAGTCCAATCGATGGACATACTTATTATATAGGTTATCCTGATAATAGATATACCTATGATACAAACGGGAATTCTGCGACATTATATGCCGATACCGTTCTTAATGTAAATATTTACAATAATTTTATGATTATATTAGAAGATTACGCACAAAACCATTTGAATGACGGTCTATTAACACTTGCCGCGACTGATTATAATATTCCAATGCCATCGTATGCAAATGCGGCCGCGATAACATGCGATTTAACAAATAATAAACCTGTTTTGTCACAGAGTACAAGTGAATATAATTCATTGACTGCAAATCAAATTTATGCAGCAAATCAAATATTAAACATTCCGAAAAGTGTATTTTCATCGCGCGGTTATTTAGAAGATGTGTTTGCAGTTATACCAATAAACCCGGTAGCAAACGGTGGGTCAATCGTTGTATTGGGAAGTACATTAATGATTCAAGAACGCAGCTATTTCGGACCAGTCAATATACATCGTATGAGTATTAAATTGGTGACCGACAAGGGTAATATTGCGAATATAAACAACGCGGATTGGTCATTTTCATTGGCATGCGAAAAGTTGTATTCACAAAATACATAATTTTGTTTACATTATATTATCACAAATGCTAAGATAATGTATGAAATTCAAATTCAAATTCAAATTAAAATAAATAATATATAAATTGGCGATTCGACCAATATCATTGAAGTTTATATAATATTATATATATAAATGTCTTATGCTGCTTATTTAGATCGTCGGCGGTCCGGTTCATATATTGTCAGTAGTGGATATGCATGTAACTACTCGCCGCCAGAACAAGGACCTACGGGACCAGATGGTTTTCATAATATTGTTATAGTCGGAGATACGGGTTCACACGGTCCGACTGGTGGGTTTAATATGGCAGTTAATAACTCTATTATACCCGGTGTTAATGGACTTGATATCGGTAGTTCTGGTATGTTTTTTAATAATGCTTATTTTAATGGCGGTCGGTTTGGGTTTTTAGAAATGAGCGGAAATGCAATAATACCAATTGCAAACAGAACTTATAACTTAGGATCGAGTGGCATGGCATTCAATAATATTTTTACAAATCATTCGATTGTTGATGCGAATACTATTTATGTTAAGGATTATTTGGATAATGGCGGTGTATTGACTTTAGCCATGTCATTTGATATTTCAAATCAAGTAATAAAGTACACATATTACGATGTAAATGGAAATATTGTTTCAAGATACGGGGTTCAAACGTCTGTTGCCAATCCTTCTCAAATTGATTCAAACATGTTACCATTTACATCTTTATTCTTTTTGGGTGTAGTAGATATTATAGATCCTAATTATTTTCATAACAAAATTCATGACCGTTTTAATAGTCTCGATCCGACGACTCATAGTCCGACCGATATTGTCAATCTTACATCGGGATGTTATTTTATTGTACCGACAAATGGTTATTTATCAAATATTTATAGCCTGATATCTGGCGGGCAAGACAATTTAATGTATAGTCGGGTTATTCATTATTATTCGGATTATTCATTTGACGCATCATATACATGTGTACCTGGCGATATTATCATTTTAACGGTAGTTTATGGTGTTAGCAGTTATAATGTCACTTTTTCAAAAGTGGCATTTAATAGTGTTATGACCGGATTAATATACACCCAAAATATTGCATCCGGTGCAGTGACAAGTGATAAAATCGCGTCGAGTGCAGTGACCAGTGATAAAATTGCATCGGGTACAATAACCGGTGATAAAATTGCACCGAGTGCAGTGACCAGTGATAAGATTGCATCGGGTACAATAACGGGCGATAAAATTGCATCGAGTGCGATTACTAATGATAAAATTGCACCGGGTGCGATTTCTGGAAATAAAATTGCTCCGGGTACAATAACCGGGGACCTTCTTGCCTCTAACTCTATCACGACTGATAAATTAGCAGATGGTTCCGTTACATATACCAAATTTACAAATGATTTACAATTGTTAATCAATCAATTAACTACTATGTTATCCGGATATAATTTTTTGTCAAACGGAAATCGTAATTTATCCGATGTTTCTTTGCAAAAAAATATCATAATTGGATTAGGTGGAATTACCGGAAATACTGGACCAACCGGTGTCACGGGTCCTACTGGTTATACTGGGTGGTCAGGTCCTACGGGAGATACTGGACCGACCGGATCAACTGGATCTACTGGTCCATCTGGACCGACCGGAACAACTGGATCTACTGGATCTACTGGTTCAACCGGGAAAACGGGGCCAACGGGGCCAACTGGTGCTACCGGATTTACTGGACCAATTGGATCTACTGGATCGACTGGAAAAACTGGATCTACTGGACAGACAGGGTCAACTGGTCCGACGGGTTCAACTGGACAAACCGGTTCAACTGGATTTACTGGTTCAACCGGATTTACCGGATCATCGGGTGTTAGTGGATCTACCGGCCAAACTGGTAATACTGGACCAACCGGTGCAACTGGATTAACTGGTGTAACTGGACCGTCTGGATCTACTGGACCGACTGGATCTACTGGACCAACTGGATCTACTGGACCGACTGGATCTACTGGACCGACTGGATCTACTGGACCGACTGGATCTACTGGACCGACTGGATCTACTGGACCAACTGGATCTACTGGCGATACTGGATCTACTGGACCGACTGGATATACGGGCGATACGGGCGATACGGGCGATACAGGTTCTACTGGACCAACTGGATATACAGGCGATACTGGATCTACTGGCGATACTGGATCTACTGGCGATACTGGATCTACTGGCGATACTGGATATACAGGGTATACAGGCGATACGGGTGATACTGGATCTACTGGACCAACTGGATATACCGGACCAACCGGGTATACTGGATCTACTGGCGATACTGGTTGTACTGGATCTACTGGATCAACTGGATCAACTGGACCAACCGGAAAAACGGGATCAACTGGAAAAACGGGATCAACTGGACAGACTGGTGCGACTGGACCGACTGGTGCGACTGGACAGACTGGTGCGACTGGACAGACTGGTGCGACTGGACAGACTGGTGCGACTGGACAGACTGGTGCGACTGGACAGACTGGTGCGACTGGACAGAC
>Ga0114959_10004917_pt1 | contig 10098 bp, 12 predicted proteins | sample C_130625_EF_Meta_FD_87317 | JGI IMG/M metagenome (GOLD analysis project Ga0114959, IMG submission 87317) | Freshwater microbial communities from Lake Croche, Canada to study carbon cycling - C_130625_EF_MetaG | ecosystem: Environmental > Aquatic > Freshwater > Lake | place: Lake Croche, Canada...
GATTTTATCCGATAATTTTTTTTTCCATTCGCGCATGGTTTTTGTTTTTTCTTGCAAGACAGTCAATTGATTCTCTACTGCAATCCATTTTTCCATATAGGTTTGAATCGAATCTTTTTCTTGTGGTTTTTCTGGCGCTTTCACTAATGCATAGTTTGAATTAGACATGTTTTCTTTTCTTTTCTTTTCTTTACAAAACGAAAAGAGATAATTTTTGATTTTTGCTAAATAAAATCAAAAATAATTTCGAAGAAATTATTTACTTTCTAAATCTTCGACTCATCTCTCTTTCAGATAGATAGGAGAAATTTAAAAAGAATAATTTCGAAGAAATTATTTACTTTCTAAATCTTCGACTCATCTCTCTTTCAGATAGATAGGAGGAAATATAGAAAGGTATGATTTCTACGAAATCCTTTACTTTCTAAATCTTCGACTCATCTCGGAGAGATAGGAGAATTTTTAGAAATAAAGGCGATGATTTCAGAGAAATCATCCTTTACTTTCTAAATCTTCGACTCCCTTTAAATCTTCTGGTTTTTCTTCCAGTTTTCATGGATCCGCGTCTTCCGAAGGTATTGTTGGCATAAAGAAGAACAGCAGGAACTGCTAGTTGTTGTAGTAAATTACCACCCTTCTTTGGCTTTCCACCCTTATGTGACGCCCTAGATGAACGAGAACTAAAACTCGGAGAAAAAATACCACCTTTCATAAGACTTGCACCCATAGGCATAGCATTGCCACCTGTAATAGTGGCTGGTGTGATGACAGATAACCCACTACCGCCAGTCATAGGGTTTAGAGCAATGGAACCATTGGTACCAGCATGTTGCTCAGAAGGAGATCCAACCACTCCTTGAACGAAGGGAGCTGCGCCCTCTCCACCAAAAAGAGAGTTTGAATGATTCTGGTTCTGGTTCTGGTTCTGTTGGTTTTGGCTTTGTCTTTTTTTGTGCGATCTTGGTTTTTTCTTGTATGATTTGGCCATGTTAAATCTATATATTACTAGAACATTTTTTTATAAAGGTGATCAAAATCAAAATCAAGGATTATAAGAAAAAGAATCTGGTTTGGATAAAAAACGTAAATTCCCAAGTAGAATATAAAAAATGACTAAAACAATAAAAATCAAGAAAACATGGTAAATACAAATCAACCATAAATAAATATAACATTCATTGTAAATAATTTGGCCAATTGGATGAATAATCATTTCTTTTAAATAACGTTTCGATTCATCTGTTTTTAAATAATTCATACAAACATCTAGCATTTATGTAAGAAAAAAATACGCTTAAAGGCTAAATTATTGTTGTAATATCCAAATATAGATGATATACGAAACAAACGAATCTTTTGATTTTGGTAAAATTCTCCATTATCTTTCTCCTAAATCTATTCCCGGAGGAAATTATTTCATTAAATGTCAAAGTCCCGGAAATAATCCCTTGTATATTCAAACGCCTAAATGTATATCGAAACAAAAATTGGTGAAAACCGGCAAGAAAATGTATGGCGATTTAGTATTTACTCAGGACGACGAATCCTTTCTAAAATGGATGGAAGAATTCGAAGCGCATTGTCAGAAAACGCTATTCAATAATAAAGCGGAATGGTTTGATTCGGAATTGGAAATGCACGATATTGAAAATTCTTTCGCGGCTTCTCTCAAAATATATAAATCCGGAAAACAGCACGTATTACGAGCGAATATTCCAATGAGATTAGGAAAATGCGCATTGAAAATCTACGACGAACAAGAACAAGATATCGATGCTGATACGATCGAGGAAAATACTCCGATTATTACGGTTTTAGAAGTACAAGGAATTCGATGTTCTTCTCGCAGTTTCCAAATAGAATATGAAATCAAACAAATGTTAGTATTGAATCCGGTGGATATTTTCGACAAATGTGTTTTATTGCCAAAGACGAAAGAAAAAACATCTTTAGGTTCAGAAAAAACATCTTTAGACAATGGTTTAGTAAAAAAGGAAAATACTTCCCATTCAGATGATATTTCTTTAGTCAAAAAAGAGGAAGAAGAAGATCAAAGAGAAGAGGAGAAAGAAGAGAAGAAAGAGGAAGAAAACGAAGAAAAAGAAGAGATTAAAGAAAAAGAAGAAAAAGAAGAAAAAGATTTAGGCATTCAAATCGAAAAGGATAAAAACAATCTAGAAGCGATTGATTTGATTTTACCAGAAGATTCTGTAGAAACAGAGACTATTCAATTGAAAAAACGAAATGAAGTATATTTTGAAATGTATAAAGAAGCAAAACGAAAAGCGAAAATGGCAAGAGAATTCGCATTGTCCGCGTATTTAGAAGCAAAACGAATCAAAAACACCTATTTAATAGATGAAGCCCTAGAAAGTGATGATGAAGAAGAAGATCTCGAAAAAATAGATAGGAATGAAAGAGGGAATGACGAATAAAAAAGAAAAATAAAAAGATTCCTAGAAAGAAATTTAGAAATAAATCTCTTTGCACGACCTATAAAAATGAAAAGAATTCAAACAAATAATTTTATATGTCGTTTATATACACGTAGATTACGAACATGTCAGGAATCATATCAGGATTAGAAAAATTCTTTACCAAAGATCGTATTATTATTTTTGTGGTTTTCGGAATTTTAGTTGTGTTTTTAATGTGGTATGCGGGAGATAAATCGTATTTCGCCGATAATATGGATACTCAGTATTCTGCTCCTTCGATAACTGCTCCTTCCATGCCTCTAGCACCATCGATAACCGCTCCTATGCCTTCAGCTACTGCTTTACCTCCCGTTTCTGGTAATGTAGCCGTTCAACCAGTCGCTAACGGTGGATATTCTAGTAAGAATACCAATGAGCCATCCGATTTACTTCCAGGAGATGCCAATAAGAATTGGTCTTCCTTCAATGCCGTTACTACCACTAGTGGTGGAGCACAAGTACCAGATCTTCTGACCACCGGATATCATTATGGTTTAGATACAATTGGACAAACCTTGAAGAATGCTAATTTACAATTACGATCCGAACCAGTGATTCCAAAGGCGAATGTAGGACCATGGAACCAAAGTACCATTGACCCAGATTTTATGCGCGTTCCTTTAGAAGTTGGTTCCGGACCACAATAAATGAATCAGTGTAGGAATCTAAAAAATTACTAGAAACTAGAAAAACAAATAATAATACTTTTCTTGTATTATTATTTCTGTATAATGTATTCTAGTAGTATCTCTTATAAATATATATTACACCATCACCATGAAATCAACCTATAAACACAAACACCAGAAAAGATCGAAACATGGAAATAAAAGAGTTGCAAGAAAAACAAATAAGATTCGATCGAAGAAAAGAGGAGGTGGAAAGACATTTGCAGAAAGTAATCCGGTATCTTTATATTTTGAAAATCAGACAGTGAAATGTTCTCTCTGTGGTCAAAACAATTTTACAGAAACCATCGGTACTTTAGGTAAATCCAAAGTAAGACAAGGAATCGGTAGTTTTTTCTTTGGAGAGGCAGCAGAAGTGTTAGACACTACTTCGATTATCACTTATTTTTGCAATAATTGTGGTCTAAGTAAAATGATACGTAACAACGATAATCTTCGTATTCTCACAAGTCCTTTTACTGCGGCTGCTCCTCCTGCTGCAGCAGAGGCAGCGGCCGCACCTGCTGCACCGGCAATGTAAGAATCCGGATACGGATCCAGAAAAAAATACAAAAGTAACTACAAAAATATGGTTCGTAATTTATTTGAAGAATTATCCGCGGAGCGGATTTATACCAGCGAACATAATTCTTCAATGGTATAATTTTATGTATGTAATTGCGCATATCGATAGTCCCCTTCAAAATAATAATACAAGAAAAGTATTATTATTGTATTATGGTTTAGGTTTAGTACGAATAAGGAAAACCAGATAAACAATAATCCACATTCCCTTCGACATTTTTCATATCGAGGTTTGTAGGTAATGGTTCGGTATTTCGTATTTTTTCTCCCACAATAAAATCATTACGAATATACGTCAATTCGAATACATGAGGTAAAGAGATTCCGTCGATGGTTTGTATATTACATCCATTATTCGCGTGAAAATGAACCAAAGTATGGGTCTGATTTATTTTTTGCAATAAATCAAACATCACTTGGTTATCAATACCATTCAATCCTTTAAAATAGTCCGGAAATAGAAGTATATCTCCTGGACTATGGATTTCAATGACGAGTTGTTTGATTTTATACATGTCTTGGTGTTCGATGATTTTCGGCATAATATGGAATTCATACCCTTCGATATCCATCTTTAGAAAAATATTGCGATAATCCGACATATATTCTTGCAAATCGGTCAAAATATCGGAATTGGTATTTCCTAGATTCTTTCGGATGAAATGGATTCGCCTCTTCGAATCCGGATGTGAAGAAGGATTATTCTTGGGTAATTCAGAAATCGTCCCGTCGAAAGCATAACATTCTAGTTCCGGATAGACTTTTAATAAATGTTCTTCGAAACTAATATCGTCGGAAATACCACCAGAAATACACATATCATATGTATTTGGTAATTCTACGATCACATATCCACCATCATTCGGTCTCCCGATTCTCTTTTTGGTAAAGGGGGATTGATATACGGTTAAATGTTCCATGATTTAATGATATTTACATTACCGATATTCAAATAAATCGCATTCAGAACGCAAGAAAAGTATGTGTTCAAACTAACTAATCTATACTAAAATACCGGTTCTCTAGGTAAATCGAAAATGATATCTGCTTTTTCTTGGGAGATACTACCTAAATCATTTCTTATTTTTGCAATAATTGCGGATTAAGTAAAATATTAAGAAATGACGATAGGAACGTAATTGTGGTTGGACCACTACTTGCAGCACCTCCTGCAGCACAAGCTCCTATGTACTATAAGAAAAAAGGACATTATTATTTACATAATTAGAAAATGCCTCAATCCCAATATCGGTATAATGTCCCAAATTACTGGACATTACTTGTTCTTGCGTATAATTCGATAATACAATGGTAGGATTTATAAAAGGAATATCATGTTTTTTACAAATATGATCCAATAATTGTATTAAATGGTTTCTTGCGGGTATATATTCCCCATTTTGTTTTGAATTATAATGACTAACGATTATTATTTTTTTAGGATATAACTGTTTTTGTATTTCTAAAATATCGGTTTCAATTTCTTCATCGCTTTGTTTTTCTAATTGATACGTCTCTACTATTTCAGAAGGAGTATTTTTATTATATCCACTAAAACGTTTATCCACCGATAAATGATGCAAATAAAAATCGCGATGGATATATTTTTTATTAGAACATATTTCTATAATAAAAAGATCAGTATCTACAAAAAGTTGATGATATGTATGATTATAATCTATCCCTTTATTCTCACAAATACCCGTTCTAAAACATAATGTATTATAGGGAGGTGGAATATATAGTTCTCCTTTCAAAAATCGAATCAATTGTATAACTTCTTTGGTGGAATGACAATAATTGATAAGATTATTGATATTATTATGGTTTTTAATTTTATCTAATCGACATGTACCAAATAACGCAATCGACATGATAGGTTATGATTTATACGAAACAAATATTATATCTATATTTTTTATTTACATCAATTTGTAATCACCATCGAGATCCATAGATTTTATCTATATTCTTGCTCATATCCATCGTTAGCACCTCCTTCAAAATAAAATACAATCCAAAAATTCTTTCGGTACTACAAGAACCATATTTATCCGTAGGAGGTATAGGAAATGTCTGGAAAATATCCGCAATCGTGTTTTTATGGACAATAAAAATCGAATGGCCAGCAATACAAAAATTCCTACCAAAATAGGATTCGTAATCTAAACCAGAAGGCGCTAATAATTTCCGACATATATCTCTCAAATCCAAATCAAATCCCGAATCGATTTGGAAGGTATATACCCGATTCTCTTGAACTAGAGAAAGATCGATATATTGTTGCAAGATATTCGTATCTTGAATACAAAAATAAATATCTTCTTGTGGATACAATTCATAGGCATATTTCCAAGCACCATATTCGTAATTCCGGTTTTTCACCACGTGTATTTCCACTTCTGGAAAATCGCACGATACTTTGTCGTATTCGGTGAAATCGTCACTATCGCTATCCACTACCATTATTTTATAGTGATTCTCTTGATCTCTCGCAATTTGGATTCGATAGAGATTCGCGATACATTTATATAAATAAAGATTGGGAGATTTGGAACAGATGACAATTAGAACGTGCATTACCGTAAGAATAAAAACATCCTAATATCTATATTTTTTTCTTGTAGTAAAAGCAAGATGATAATATATATACGTATAGTAGAATAGGTAAGAACAAAATATATCGGAACGAAAACATGGTATCGAAAGAAATACAAACACATACATTTCCAAATGGATTTCGTATAGTCTATCAGAAATCGATGCAGGCTTTACCGATCACTACCATTTACACGTTTTGTAAAGTCGGTTCGGCCTATGAAACGGATAAAGTACGCGGAGCATCTCATTTCGTAGAACATATGTGTTTTAAAGGAACCCATAAACGCGAAGAAGCGAGAGACATTTTGAAACAATACGACGAAATCGGCGCGTTTTTCAATGCCTATACGGAAAAACGATTCACCGCATATATGGTGAAATGCAACGATGACTATGTCCGTCATTGTTCGGAGATTTTAGGAGATATGTTGATGAATTCGATGTTTCCAAGAAAAGAATTCGACAAAGAACAAAAAGTCGTAGTGGAAGAGAGTATCAAAGGAATGAATGACGACGAATATATGCTACAAGAACGAATGGATACTATTCTGTATCGCGGTAGTAGTTACGAATATCCGATCGATTGTTTTAAATATCATCCATCGGCCACTTTCTTGCAGTACTCCGATATTTTCGAATGGTATCATTGGTTTTATCATCCATCTAATATGATTTTCAGCGTCGTTTCGAATCTCTCCTTTTCGACCATTCTGGCAATGTTGAAGAAAACCGCCTTTGTGAAGAAAGATCGTCATACATCCGATATTCGACCGGCATTCGCACTAGAAAAACCTATTCTGAGCTTGGCTCCTATTTCTCTTCATAAACCAGACGGTGGAAAAAAAAACAACGTACAAATCGATTTTTATCAGAAAAAAGGCGTATCTACGGATATTTTGAATATTGCTTTCCGTACTTGTCCTCGTTCTTCCCAAGATAAATATGCGCTGAATATTCTGAAACATATTTTGAATGGATTGAGTGGGAAATTATTCACCGCATTACGTACCAAACACGGTTTGACCTATAATTCTGTTTGTTTGACAGAAAATTATGAACATACAGGATACTTGGCAATTCAAATACAAACCGATCCCACGAAAATAATAAAAGATCATCATCATATTGGTGTCTTGCCGATTGTCATGGATTTATTGACGGATTTGAAGAAAAAAGGCGTGACAACGGAAGATATCAGTGTTGCAAAAGGGAATATTCGAGGGAAATATTTATTATCGATGCAGTCGATGGATAATATGACAGAATATAATGGGATGGAGAGTGTGTATCAAGAATCTGGATGTGAATCTAAATCCGAATCCGAATACACCAAGATAATTCCATATTCGAAAATATACGATACTTTTCTTGCAGATCTCTCGAAAAAAGACATACAAGATATCATTCAAAAATATTTCATACGAGAAAATCTGGTAGTAGGAATTATGTATGAAAAAGGAATCGACAAGAAAAAAATACAAGAGATATGCGATACTTTTGTTTAGAATTGGAATTGGAATATTATTTCTAGTGAAATATGCTAGAAATAATACATTTATTTTTATCGAATATATCGAAAGGTTCATGATCTTTATGAAACGTATTTTGCAACTTCGCAAATCTCTTTTATTTTATTATGTCTAGCTTCTGTATCCAAATCATCTTTCGAATCTATGATTTGAACACAATCCTGGTGAGGATATTGATCTAATCCTAATTTGGTATTTATTTGTCGCATAATATTTATTCTAGTGGCAGTATTAGATCCCATTAAATGCAAGATGAAATTATCGGGTTTATATTTGTAAATATGGGTATTGAATAGATTTTCGGAATAAATACCGACTTTGGGATGAACATTTCTTTTACAAAAGGGAGATTTTTTCAGAATAGATTCGTCCTTTGGATTTTGCCTTTGTTTTTCTTCTAATTCCGGATGCATTTCTTTCGCGATTTCCAAGAAAATCACATTTTGATCGTTATGTCCATGAGGTATAGAACTATTCCACACTTTTCGGAATAAATGTTCCGTCCATTCGGTGTTTTTCATGATCATGACTCCCGAATTGATACATTCATAATCAACTGAAATATCTTTGCATAAATACAATTCTTTTGTAGGATCCATCTGCAAGATAGATTCAATCGTTATATCCATATTGTTAATGATCGCATCGGCATCTATCCATACCAGAAAATCATATTTATGTAGATTTTGTAAAATAGCGGCTATTTTATTCCAACACATAGAAACTTCCTCATTGAATACGGTATCATACGCAATAAACGCATAATTGTATTTATTGCAATAAGTACTAATATTATGAATACTATGTTGGCAATACTCATGTATGTTCGGAGTGTAAAAATATACAAAGGCGATTTTAGAATCGGGGTTTAATACGTGTTTAGGTGGTATATCTTTAATTTCGTATATTTTTCCGGTTTCGTTGAAGGATTCATTCTTGTACTCGTAAAAAAAGACGCAGAAGAATACAAAAAAGAACAATACTACTATAATTACTTTATTCATTTGTATAATAGTATATTTTCTTGTGTTAGAATCGTATCCTATCCTAAATAATACCATATTATTATTTATAGGGTTATACTATAAATAATATCGTAAAAATGTCACCAAAGAAACCATTATTATTTATTTTGGAGAAGGATCTTGATCCAGATTATGATGAAAAAGCAAGAATATTAGATTGTCAAACAGATCCGAGCTTTTGGGAGAATATTCAACCATATCAAGAAGAATTTGATTTATTCACAAAATCTTATCTAGGTCTCATTTCGCCTCATCTAAAGTTAAATGATGATCAAACACTCGTAACCGTACCAATCATAAATGATTTCGGTATTAGAGATTGTCTCAGATATCCGAAAGAAAAATGCGTATATTTCAAACCGGCATTTTGTGAAGATATGTATTCGATTCCCCCTAAAAAAAACGAAACCAAGTCTCTCGAAGATTCGTTTGTTGGTGTTTTGAATCATCGATTTAATGAAACACGGCGTAGAAACAATCGTTTTGCAAGAAGATCCGTTACTCCGAATAAAAATCGAATGGTTCGTAAAAATGAATTACCATCTTCCAACTATGTTAGGGAATTGGTTCTAGGAGTTCCTACTATGAATACGAATGCAGTTTATTTGCCATTAGAACCGTCTAGAAAACAAAACGAAAATAAATTAAATACATTGGTTCGGGATATAAAAAAATTACATTTATCGAATTCCGATAAAAATATATCCAATACTACTACTACTAGAAGTTCTAGATCTAGAGTTAGAGATAATACATTATCTTCACAATTGAGATCGACCAGTAGAACGAGATCTAGAGTTAGAGATAATACACCATCTTCGCGATTGAGATCGACATTCAGAGCTAAAACTCTAAGAAAATAAATGTATAACCCAAATGTAAGAGAAAGGAAGAATGGCTTCAACTCCGGATTTGTTTTCTAGTGAAATACTTTTTTATGTAATTGTCTTTTTCGTTTTAGCCGGATGTATTTATAAATATATTACCGAATCGGATCAATTTCAATTGAAATGTGTGATTTCCAAAGTCGATGGGAATACGTATTGTGTGAGAGATCGAGAGAAAGTCCAAGCCGCCGCGGATTTATTGGCGAAAACTACCGATAAATGCCGAAAATTAGTTCAATATATGCAAGAAAAACATCCCGATAATCCAGTAACGCAACGATTGGTTGCAGGATTCAATCCCCAGAAAGTGGTGGAAACATTGCCTA
>Ga0114959_10004919_pt1 | contig 10096 bp, 10 predicted proteins | sample C_130625_EF_Meta_FD_87317 | JGI IMG/M metagenome (GOLD analysis project Ga0114959, IMG submission 87317) | Freshwater microbial communities from Lake Croche, Canada to study carbon cycling - C_130625_EF_MetaG | ecosystem: Environmental > Aquatic > Freshwater > Lake | place: Lake Croche, Canada...
ATTAGCTCAAAAAATTAAAGGTAATGATCAAAAAATGAACTAGAACACTAAAAATGAAGGCTAAAATGCCGGATTTTACAGATTGAGCCGATAATATTGGAATTAATACCCCAAAGAAACATCCTACACAAACTGCCAGTTGCCAATCCTGAGCATGAAAATAATCCATTGATAGTAATGTTAAAGGAGCTAAAATATTAGCTTGTACCAGAATGGCAAGTCCTGCCCAAAAGGCACGATTTCCTTCTTGTCTGTTCAAAGCAGTAAGGTACTGAGTTGTGATAGCATTCATGGTTATTTATATTTGTGTTTGATTATGGCACAAATTTGGCACTACTCGGTCATTCTAGTTTATGACTTAAATCACATACCATGATAAATCCAAAAATTTTAGAAGAATTTGGCGCAACCAAAAAAATACTTGCCAAAACTGAAATCCTTTTTGAGGAAGGAGCGGAGGCCAATTATTATTATCAAATTATCACTGGATAAATCAAAGTTTTGAATTCGTCAGAGGAGGGGAAAGAGTTTATTCAAGGAATTTTTTCAGAAAACCAAGGATTAGGCGAACCTCCTCTGCTTGGGCTATTCCCCTATCCAGCCTCTGGAGTGGCAACAATGCCCACAGAGGTCTATAAATTATCTTATCATAATTTTGTGGAATTATTAAAAGAAAATTTTGAAATTCATTTGAAATTAAGCCAAATTCTCTCCAACCGTTTGCAGTATAAAGCCATTATTATGAAGGAAATGAGTAGTCATGATGCCGAACATCGAATTGTTGCTTTATTAAGATATTTTAAGAAGAGGGATGGTATCAAAGGTGCTTTTGAAGTGACCCTCAGCCGTCAAAACTTGGCGGATTTGACGGGACTACGGGTTGAGACCGTCATAAGAACGGTTAGGATGATGCAGGAACAACAGAAGTTGAAAATAAAAGGTCGTAAGATTTGGTTTGAGTAAAATTTGATCATTTTGGGAAGGCCCAAGTATTATCGAACATCATGGATTTTACCTAATTAACGAAGAAGATTTAAAAACGTTGCTGATTAGTTAAGGAATAAAATTCAGGAACTTTAAAAATTAAAAATGTTTTCGCTTTTTTTTGAGCAATTAGCTTTAATTATTGCTTTTTCAACTGAACCCTTCTAATCACTAAACCTCAATTGTCGATAAGTTCGTTAGTGTTTGCGAAATGTTAATAATAAAAGTGAATCACTCAGTTGATCGTATATTTAGAACTCTCTTGAGTAAATAGCTTTCAGTTTTTTCTTTAAAATTAGTGAATGGTGAAGCTGCCGAAAGTAGAAAAAGCTTTCGAGAAGTTCAAGAGGCTTAATTAAAACTTTACCTAGTCTACTTAAATTATAATCATCAATGAATCAGAATACCGGATGTGCGTATGCACAATATGAATATATTTTGGCGAATTGTAATACCCTAAATTCGGTAATTGAATGAAATCTTGGTAATTTTGAATTTAAGGTATGAAACTGGTATTTTAAAAAGTAAGACGAGCCGGAATGCCGCCTGAGTCATAATTCAACAATTGTCTATCAATGCAAATCAAACAAATTTTAGAAGAGGCTACCGTTGGTAGCGAAATAACGGTGAAAGGTTGGGTCAGAACCAAACGTGTGCAACCCAATGTAATCTTTATTAACATAAATGATGGGTCAATAATACATAATATTCAAGCCGTTGCAGATCCCGGCGTAATTGATGAAGAAACACTGAAGTTGATAACCACGGGCTCATGTGTTGCAGTTTCAGGCTTGTTGAATGAATCGAAAGGTTCAGGACAAAGGGTAGAATTGCAAGTAAAAACTGTGCAAATTTTCGGCACCGCCGATCCAGAGAAATATCCATTACAACCAAAAAAACACAGCTTAGAGTTCCTTCGTGAGATTGCCCATCTACGCCCTCGGACGAATACTTTCTCGGCAATTCTCAGAATACGGCACGCTTTGGCATTTGCCATCCATAAATATTTTAATGATCATGGTTTCTTTTATTTACACACACCCATTATCACCGGTTCGGATGCTGAAGGTGCGGGAGAAATGTTTAGAGTATCAACCCTAGACCCAAAGAATCCGCCTTTAAACGAGAATGGAACCATTAATTATAAAGAAGATTTCTTCGGAAAAGAAACTAATTTGACCGTCTCTGGACAATTAGAAGGGGAATTAGGCGCAATGGCTTTATCAAAAATCTATACTTTTGGGCCTACTTTTCGGGCGGAAAATTCAAACACGGCTCGCCATTTAGCAGAGTTTTGGATGGTTGAACCGGAGGTTGCTTTTTATGAATTAGAGGATAATATGGCTTTGGCTGAAGATTTCACAAAATATATTATTCGTTACGCCATCGAAAATTGTGCAGATGATTTAGCTTTCTTGGAAAATCGATTGAAGGAAGAAGAAAAAACAAAAAAAGTTGAAGAACGTTCAGCATTAGATTTGATTCAAAAATTGAATTTTGTAGTTGATAATGACTATGAAAAGTTGACTTACTCCGAAGCCATAACAATTTTATTATCATCAAAACGTCATAAAGAAGGAAAATTTCAATATCCTGTTGAATGGGGCATTGATTTACAGTCGGAACACGAGCGTTATTTAGTCGAAAAACATTTCAAAAAACCGGTTATTCTCACCAATTACCCGAAAGATATTAAGGCATTTTATATGAAGTTGGACGAAGATGGAACTACCGTCCGTGCAATGGATGTACTTTTCCCGGGCATCGGTGAAATTATTGGTGGTTCGCAAAGAGAAGATAATTACGAGAAATTATTGGAGCGGTCAAAAGCCGTTGGAATCCACGAGGACACTATTTGGTGGTATTTAGAAACCCGTCAGTTTGGTACGGCTCCGCACTCAGGTTTCGGCATTGGATTCGAGCGTTTGGTCATGTTTGTCACGGGGATGACTAATATTCGTGACGTGATCCCTTTCCCAAGAACACCAAAATCGGCTGATTTTTAATTTATTTTTGCCACTAAGGTTCAGAGATTACAAGTTTTTTTAGGTGTTATTGATGAATATAAAAAACTTAGCGTCTTTGTGCCTTGGTAGCAAACTTAACCTATCTTTAAAATGAAAAAACTATTGTTGCTTCTCGCATTTTTAGGATTTTTTGAAACGGCTTTTGCGCAATCAGAAGACGAAAAAGCCATTAAGGGAGTTGTCATGCAATTATTCGAAGGAATACATAAGCACGATTCAACCTTACTGAAACGCATCTTTCATTCCTCTGCTCGAGTTCAAATTATTGGTTCACATCGTCTCACTGGAAAAAATACATTCACTACCGAAAATAATATAGATGAGTATATCCATAAAATTTGTTTCAATGCTACCAATATCTCGATGAGAGAAATCGCCAAAAGCTTTGAATTTAGAATAGATAATCAAATAGCAACCGTTTGGACGCCCTACGATTTTTATGTAAAAGAACATGCATCATTCGAGGAACATCTTTCACATACTGGAGTAGATTCTTTTCAACTATTCAAAACTGATGATGGGTGGAAAATTTTATCCTTAGTATATTCGATTCAACGAAGAGAACAAAGCAAATAGCAACATGAAAAAAGTAATCATTATTTTGTTTTTAATTTTTAGGAGCATTCATACTTTTGCTCAATCAGAAGATGAAAAAGCCGTTAAGTCGGTTGTTGTTCAACTGTTTGAAGGAATGCAAAAACACGACTCAACCATGATTAGAGCTTGTTTTCATGCTTCGGCTCGTATGCAATCCATCGGAATTAATCGCAAAACTGGCCTAGTGGAAATGTCAAATGAAAACACGATTGATAGTTTTGTAAAACAAATTGGTTCAATGCCGATGAGTGTTAAATTGGAAGAAAGAGTTTTGAGTTACGAAATCAGAGTGGATGCACAAATGGCCACGGCTTGGGCTCCTTATGAATTATTCGTAAACGAAAAACGTCAGCATTGCGGCGTTGACGCCTTTCAATTTTTCAAAACGAAAGAAGGATGGAAAATTTTTGGGCTCGCCGATACTCGAAGAAAATGTAATTGATTTCCTCAAATGAACGCTAGGCAAAAAATGGATTCCTTCATTCCACGAATCCATTTTTTTTTAACCACGGCTCAACCTTTGCATTTCCAGAACCTCAAGATCATAAATTCTTTTGCCATCAATTTTAAGTCGAACTGCGGTTTGAAGATGATGAAATCCCTGCGTTCCCACCGCTCCAGGATTAATGTAAAGCATGTTATCACGATACAAATCACGTTTAACTTGCAAGATATGCGAGTGACCACAAATGAAAATATCAGGTTTTTGAATCGCAAAGCATTCTAAAGCATCAGGTTTATATTTAAAAGGTGTTCCCGCAATGTGCGTCATACCCACGATAAGGTCTTCGCACTGAAAATGATTGATTTTTGGGTAAACCTGTCGAACTGTCATATCGTCAATATTACCATAAACGCCTTCAATTGGTTTTAATGCCTCCAGTGTGTCGGACAGTGACACATTTCCCCAATCGCCGCTGTGCCATATATGGTCGCACCAATCAACGTGCTCCATTAAACGCCCGTCGAGGAAATTATGGGTATCAGAAATGATTAATATTTTTTGCATTTAGAATTTTTTGAAAACATGATTACTGAACAAAAATAAAAATCTCAATTCATTAAATTTTTAACTTTATTTTTAACTTTGTATAGTTTGTGCCATGGTGGTGGCAATCCTTTACAAAACAAAGTTATCCTCAAATCGTTGAATTATCGAACACTATAATACACATTAATTATTCCGATATGCTCGTAAAATCATTCGAAATTGCCCTTTATGATAAATTAAGCTTGTTTTTTGAGCAGAATGATTTTGTGTTAATGGCGGATAAAAAACAATTTCGAAAAGTTACTCCGTATGGATTTCAGAATGTCATTTTCACGGCAACTTCCTATGACGAAGAAATTTGGTTAGAAGTAAATTTTGGTTGTCGGAACAATCAAATTGAACAAATCGCCCAGCAGTTTTTAGGCAATAATCGAGATTTTTGGGCCGAATCAAATACCATTGTTGTTTCAATTGGGAAGTATAACAATTCGAAATATTTCAGGTACAAAATCATGACCGAGCCAGATATTGAAGATGTTTGCGATATTGTTAAAGAGTTTTTGTTGACCCAAGGTTTTCCCTTTTTGCTCTACTCGGATAACCTGCTGGCGTTGAATGATATTTTCAATAAACATGCACAAGAACCTTGTAAATACCTTTATAATCAAGTTCATCGTAGTTTTAGAGGCATTATTGCAGCTAAATTGATTCACTATGAAAAATTCTTAGATTTGACTGACAAGCATCGAGAACACCTTATCCATATCGGAGCAACAGAAGAAGAACTTGTGACTTTTGAACGTTTATTGAGTTTTTTATTGTATCAATCCCCTAATTAATTTAACTTTTTTATCAACCAAAATATGCCTAAATTGCGGTTGAAAATGTTATTTAAATATACAATACTTTTTTTTTATTTACTTTGCGGCTGTTTATTCGACACTGCCGCCCAACTTCGTTTTGATCGCCTCGGCAACCAACAAGGCTTGTCCCAATCTACAGTTCTCAAAATATTTCAAGACAAAAAAGGCTTTCTTTGGTTCGCTACTCGTGACGGTTTGAATAAATATGATGGGTATAATTTCACCATTTATCGCCACGTTTTAAATAGCCCCAATTCATTGAGTAGTAGTAATATTTCATGTATTGCAGAAGACTTAAATGAAAATTTATGGATCGGTACTTTAGACGGTGGAGTTAATAAAATGGATAAAGAAACGGGTAAATTTATCCATTTCAGGCAAACTGACAACAAAAAAGATATTTCAAAACTCAATATATCGGCGATAAAAGTTACAAAGGACAATCATATTATTGTGGCATCTGATTGGTCAGGACTTATTTATATTAACGGTCAGACGAATCATTTCACTTGGAAACCGCTTGAAATAAGTCCATTTTCCATCAAAAATATTTCCAACATTTATCAGGATAAAAAAGACAATGTATGGTTGGGAGGCTCCTTCGGTATTTTTACGCAAATTTCAAAAAATGGAGCGACTCAATCTTTTAAAATTGAAAATGATTTACCCCCCCAAAAAAATCACATATCATGCTTTGTGGAGGATGTTTGGGGTAATATTTTATTCGGTACCCGTGGAAATGGCCTTTACAAATTTGACATTATCACCCAAAAAATCTCCCAAATCCTTTACAATTCCTTTCAAATTGATCGAAACAACCTTATCACTTCTTTGGCTTACGACCAAGAAAATACCCTTTGGATTGGTACAGACAGCGGGGTTACCTTATTGAAAAATAACGATTTCGCTCATCCTGTTCATTTACAAATAAATCCAGATTCTGAAACGGGTTTGAGTTCGCATGCCATACAATCTTTAATGGTTGATAGAGACGATAATGTATGGATTGGCACTTGGGAAGCGGGTTTAAATGTGCATTTCAAAAATAATAATAAGTTTGCGCTTTATCGCCACAAAACCAATACTGAACAAAGTTTATTGCGGGATAAAGTAACAGCTATTGTGTGCGAAGACGAAAATAAAGTTTGGTTGGGAAGCAATAGTGGACTCACGCTTTTAGATAGAAAAACGAACGTATATAAGCATTTTGTGGTAAATCCATACACTTCATCCTCAGTTTACAACAATGACATCAATTTTTTACACATTGATAAGGATGGTGATTTAATCGTTTCAACTTGGGGGGCTGGCTTAAGAATTTTAAAAAAATACAGTAACCATTTTTTAACTTATCAATACAAAAATGGGCAGTATACGCCATATTTTACCTGCATTCAATCGTCAAAAACTGCCCATAAATTGTGGATTGGTACGCAAGAATTGGGGCTTTTGTCTTTCGATAAAATCACCGGAAAATTTACCTCCATTCCAGAATTAGATCAAAAAGGAATTTTAGCAGAAATACATGTCAATTCAATTTTGGAAGATAGTCAAGGGGTGCTCTGGATTGGTTCATACAACAAAGGGGCCTTTCGGTATAACCCTAGGACGCACGAAATAAAGCATTTTGAGCAGTCTGATTTGAATGGGAGTATCAAAGGAAATCACATTTTTCAAATTTATGAGGATACACAAAAAAGGATTTGGATTGGCACAGATGGAGGAGGATTAAGTTTATATCAACCCCATACCAATACTTTCAAAACTTGGACAACCTTAGATGGACTCCCAAATAATACGATTAAGGGTATTTTAGAAGATAAACATCAGAATTTATGGCTGGCTACCAACGAAGGGCTTTCTGAGTTTCTTGTTAGCAGTAATTCTTTCAAAAATTATACTAAAGCCGATGGTTTGCAAGGCTCTGAATTTTTGATCAATGCCTACGCACAAAGCAAAAAAGGCGAGATGTTTTTTGGGGGAACGGGAGGTTTGAACATTTTTAATCCTGATAGTTTGAAAGAGAATAATAAAGTCCCCTCGGTGTATATTACGGGTTTGCGCCTCTTCAATAAACCTGTCAGTATCGGGCAAAATGATTCACCTTTGCAAAAAGATATTTTAGCCACCAAAGAATTAATATTTACGGCGAACCAAAATGTATTTTCACTAGAATTTACGGCCCTCGATTTTGCGTCCCTCAAAAATAATCATTACGCCTATCTATTGGAAGGTTTTGATCATAAATGGCAATACGTAGGAACGCAAAGAAGTGCGAGTTATACCAATCTGAATGCAGGAGAATATATTTTTAGGGTAAAAGCCAGTAATAATGATGGCGTTTGGAACCCAGAAGAAGCAAGCATGAAGATCATTATTTTGCCTCCTTGGTATAAAACTTGGTGGGCATTTTGGATTTATGGAGGTTTAATGATTGGCAGCATTTACCTTTTCAGAAAAGCCGTTCAGGTTCGTGAACGCTTTGAGTTGAACCTTAAAATTCAAGAAAAAGAGAATGCCCAAATTCAAGAATTAGACCGGCTTAAAACAAACTTTTTTACCAATATTTCTCACGAATTTAGAACCCCATTAACGCTGATAATCAGTCCATTAGAAAAGTATTTATCCGAAAATAATGACCTGCCAAATCCTCAAAAAAGACGTGCAGAATCTATTTATAGAAATGCAAAACAATTACAAAAACTGATCAATCAATTATTGGATTTATCAAAGTTGGAAGCGGGTAGATTTAGCCCGGAAATTACTCATAGCGATATCATAGAATTTATCGAAAAAGTATGTAATTCATTTCAAGATTTGGCAGAACAACAGCAAATTTCCCTACAATTTATTTCTCCCGAAAAGAATTTAATGGCTTTTTTTGATGGAGATATTCTTGAAAAAATTCTCACAAATTTACTTTCTAATGCGTTCAAGTTTTCGAAGAAAGGCGGCACAATTAATGTGTCAATTACTTTAAAACCATCTGAAAGTCAAAAAGTTATCATTAAGGTTTCGGATAATGGCATTGGTATTTCTCCCGAAAATCTAGCCAATATTTTTAATCGCTTTTATCAAGTTTATGATAAAAATCAACCGCACGTTGTCGGCACTGGCGTGGGCTTATCTTTGTGTAAAGAACTGATTGAATTACATCGTGGGGAAATTTTGGTAAGTAGTAAATTAGGCGAAGGAACTACGTTTTCAGTCTATTTACCAATCAATAAAAAGGCATTTGATTCACAATGGATTAGAGCGGGAGAAGAAAATACTCCTGAGCCTAAACCCAAAATCAAAAAAAATATAATACAAACAAAAGATAATCAAGAGATTGAAGTTTTCAATATTGACAAACCTCTTCTTTTAATCGCCGAAGACAATGAAGATTTAAGAACCTACATCAAGGAAATATTTGTTCAAGATTTCCAAATTTTAGAGGCAGAAAATGGTATGGTGGCTCAAAAAATTGCCCATGAAAAACTTCCCGATTTAATTATATCAGACTGGATGATGCCTTTGAAAACAGGCGTTGAATTGTGTCGCAATATCAAAATGAATACCAATACAAGTCATATTCCTGTAATAATTCTTACATCAAAAAGCAGTAATGAGAGCAAATTGATGGGCTTGGAAACGGGAGCAGACGATTACATCACCAAGCCATTCAATGCCAATTTGTTAGTCGTAAGAGTAAAAAATATTTTGGAAAATAGAAAAAAATTACGAGCGTTATTTAGCAGTTCTCCGAAAATTAAAACCCGAGAAATTACGCTAAATTCAACAGATGCGCATTTTATTGAACGAGCAATCAAAATTGTTGAGGATAATATCAGTAACCTCAAACTGGATATTACGTACTTGGAAAAAGAATTAAAAATGAGCAACATGCAGTTGTACCGTAAATTGAAAAGTTTAACTAACCTTTCGGGTAACGAATTTATCAAAAATGTTCGTTTGAAAAAAGCATTACAAATGCTAGAGAGCGAAAATTACAATATTGCTGAAATAGCTTATAAAGTAGGTTTTAATGACCCTTCTTATTTTAGTAGAGCTTTCAAAAAACAGTTCGGAAAAGTGCCTTCTGAATATGTGGAAAAGGGTTTTGAGGTTTAAATAAATAGTCCTTCAAATCGTTAAATATTTATTTCAAAATATTTTAAATGTTCATTAGTATGATGCCTGTCAAAAAGGACAAATATATGATCATCAACTTAATTAATTACAATAAATTTGAAAAAGTCACTCTTAACACTCCTTCTAAGTTTTAGAATTCTGTTACCCATTGTAGCTCAAAATCATGACCACGATTCAACATTTCAAAAAACTGCCTTGGTTCATTATATCATTCCCGGTGCGTTGATTGCTGGAGGAATCGCCATCAATAATCAAAATTTTAGGCAAAAACAAATTAACTGGCGGTCAGGAAATTATCAAGATTTCTCTACTAAAATGGATGATTTCTTGCAATACGCTCCTCATGCTGCCGTATTTGGTTTAGACTGGATTGGTCTCAAAAGTAAACATGATTTTAAGGATAAAGTTGGCTTGATGCTCACCGGCGCAATCATTATGTTTGGAGCGGTGAACACTTTAAAATACACCACTGACCAAATTCGTCCCGATGGTTCTGCGGC
>Ga0114959_10004924_pt1 | contig 10092 bp, 8 predicted proteins | sample C_130625_EF_Meta_FD_87317 | JGI IMG/M metagenome (GOLD analysis project Ga0114959, IMG submission 87317) | Freshwater microbial communities from Lake Croche, Canada to study carbon cycling - C_130625_EF_MetaG | ecosystem: Environmental > Aquatic > Freshwater > Lake | place: Lake Croche, Canada...
TCTGAGCGGTTTTCTGCTTTCCCCGTTGTTTAATTTTGCCAAAGTTAATTTTTTAAGTGTTCGTTTCTGCAGAAATATTAAGCCATGCAAAATTGCTTTTTTTGAATATTAAGTATAGTTTAACTTAAATATTTAAACACTAAAAAAATAATTATTTTTTAAAAGGTATTAATAAGATTTTCAGCTTATTATTTTGGTTATTTATTCAGTAAAGCAAAAATTAAATTGCCTTAAAAGATGAATTTAGATGAATTTAAAAAGGACTTTTTTAATAATTAGAGATTTTAAATTAAGAAGGCGTAAGTCCAAAACTATCTTAAACTAATACAATGGATATGATTGCGGAAAAATTAGTTTTTAATATATATCAACTGCTTATTTAAGGTTTACTTTTTCGTTAACTAAATATTCCTCCACAGAAGTCCATTTTATATTTGAATATCTATCGTTATCATACTTCTGAAAAATTATTCGTCCTTCCATTAAGTCTCTCATATACTGCATACCTTGCCAAGCGGGGTAAAGTTCATTTTCTGAAGGTGAAAAGAATCTTATCATTTTGATAAGAAAATTTAAAAGTCCAATACCACCGGGTCTAAATATTTTATATTTTTTTGTTGTAAGCTCTGACAGTAACTGAACAAAGTCATTGCATGTAAGCTTGTCGCCAGCTATCCTTAAATATCTTGGTGTATCATCATCAATGGCAGCTGCTGCAGTAAATTCAGCAACATTATATGTAGTTGTAAATTCTAAAATTTGATTGGCATTACCCCAGCATAAAATCCTTTTTTGTTTAAAAAGTATAAGCGGCATATCTGTGGTTAATAAATCCATAAAAGGACCATTAAAAATAGTTGTTGCTTTAATAGAGGCTTTGTCAAGATGTTTGTGAAACTCTCTTCTGAAATCTAAATTTCGATTTTCTCCTACTCTCAAATTTGTAAAATCGCTTGAATAGTCGCTTGGAATAAATCGCTGCACTTTTGCTTCAACGGCAGCATCTAAAAATATTTTTTGCGCATCAATCACAGTTTCTTTTAAACCCGCCAATGCCGATACCATGCAATGTGCACGTATACAATTTTTTGAAATTTCAGATACAATGCTTGTGTCTACCTGAATAACTTTGACACCCTTTTGTTCTAATTCTTGTATTTTTTTAATATCCGTTTCTAAACGCACAATTGCCCGCACCTCAACATTTTTGGCTAATAATGCGTTTACTATTTTGCCACCTAAGTTACCTGTTGCACCTACTACTACTATTATTTTCATCATTTATTATTGTTCCTAAATTGTTATTTATTACAGTTTATATGGGATGATACAATAATGGCAATTGGTTTGCAAAGTCATAGTTTCTTATGTGTTCAATTACTGGATAGTTCAATAAATATTTTTGAGTTTAAAAGTAATATTTATAGAGTTGCATTTAGCGCCTATTACTCTTCTCCTTCAGCTAAAGTTCCTTTCATCTCTTCCCAAGTTTCTGTTGTCATAACGCCTGTATATTTTGATTGTTTGTCTTTACTATATTCAATAATATATTCAGCTCTCTCTTTGGAGTCGGGGTGTGTGCTTATCCAAGTCAAATATTTAGTTGTTTCATTTTCCTTGTCTGAAAGTTTGAAAAGAAAATCAGCAAATGGTTCAGGATTTATTTTTGCTTTTATAAGATAATCAACAGCTTTTATGTCCGCTTCTTTTTCTAAACTTCTGTCAAATGCTGATGATGAAAGCATTTTAGCTGTCTCTCTAATAATTTCAGAGCCACCATTTCCTGCTGTCATTGAAATCAATACCGATAGTCCAATTTCTTTGACTAACTTTTTCATCACATGATTTAAATTAATGTGTGCAATTTCATGGCAAATAACTCCACTTAATTCTTCCTGATTGTCGGAGTTTATAATTAAACCACTATAAATGATTAAGTGTCCATTTGGAAATGCAAAAGCATTAATGTCGGCCTTGTTAAGTAGGTGAACTCTTATAAATGATCTGTCGATATTATTTGCTGCGCAAATTTGAGTAACAATACTGTCAATAGCATTTACGACTAATGGATTTTTGTTTTCTTTTTCGCTTTTTTGAAACATTTCCCAAAAAAGGTCCCCCAATTTTTCTTCGGTTTCATCCGTTACTTTATGAACTTTAAAAACCTTTATCCAATCTATTTTTGTAAGCAGAAACCAGGTTCCAAAAAATAATAAAATTGAAATTGCTCCTTGAATAATCGTCTTTTTCATATGTCCGATTTGCAAATTAGTGTTGTCAAGTTTCCATAAAACCACCATTCAACATGGATGCCCTTTCTTGTTTTAATAGCAGTATAAATGGTAACAATAAATTCTGTAATGTTGAAAAATAGAGCCGCAATTATATAGGCAATATAATTACTTGAAATGCTTTCATCTGTGAAAATTATCGAAATAGTCCACCAAAAACCAAAGCTATTGATGAAAAGCATCGACAATTGAGATAACAAAGCTTGGGTGCAATGCCAACGAACAAAATAAGTTCCTTTGCGATTGCCTAAATAAAATATTAAAGTAGCAAGCAGATTAATAATTGGTAAAGGCAATCCAACTATTATAGCAATTAAAGACATCAAGTAACTATTTGAAGCGGTTTCTGCTTCATGCTCACTTGGTTCATAATTAAATTGTTTTACATTGATCATAGTCCTTTTGTTATGTTCCAAATCCAATTGATAATTACAATTATTACCAATGGAATTGCAAGTTGTGGTCTTTTTAAATAAGTTTCTGTTTTTTGATAAAAGGTAAATAATGTATTTTTTTTCTCCGCAATGTCCACTAAAATCCAAAGTGGGGCTAACAACATTATGAATGCAATTAAAAAACCCATAGGGTTTATACTAAAAGCTTCAGTTAAATTACCTTTTGTCAAAGTTAAAATTGAACGTGTTGCGCCGCAAGATGGGCAGGGTATATTTGTAAAATGTTTTACTAAACATACTTCAATTGGTTTGTAAATAGCGTGTTCAGGTGATACACAAAAATATAGCCAAGTATATCCTGCAAAACAGGCAACAAACAACATTGAATATAACTTATTCCTGCTCAGCGCCACTAGTACAAAAATAGCTGTATTTTTTGCAAATTCTTTTCTCGGGTAACTTTTTGAATTTGAAACCAATCAACAATAGTCCATATTCCAAAACCGCCACAAGTTAATAGTTTTCCAATTCCAAGTCCTGTGTCACCAAGCATAAACCTGTCAATACCTAGTGAACCAGCTAAAATTGATATTATTAAACTAGTTGTTGGGTCTTTAAATTGAATGGTTGAAATCATTACCCATTTTGAGTCATCTAATGCCACTAATCTTTCTCTAATTACATTTACTTGATGACTTTCGAAGAATTTTGCGTTGGTGATGATGAACATATCAACTTTCTGTGCTTCCATATTTTTTTTGTTTATAAAGTATACTACTCATTTGGCTTTTCGTTTTCGCCCTGTTTTTTTAAATGGTAACTTGTCTCCATTATATTGCAATTATACAAATCTATTTAGGAACTGTGAAAAGTCATTTTGTCTATGTTCGTATTCTTGTTGCCCTGTCGTTCGTTAAAAATTTGCCACTATCATTTTGCAATCTATACCCGAAAAATAATCTGCTTTATGGAAATATTTAACATCAAACCTGGTCGTTGGAGGAAGCGGGAGAAGTACTATAATCGAGAAAGGACGTTTTAGGCCGCGGGGCAAAAATAAAATAAAAAAGGCTGTCATCAACTACGAGACAGCCCTTTTGTTTTAATTTTACTAGTTTCAATTATTCTTTTATGAACTTGCCAGTACTCACTTTCCCGTTTGACAATGATACTTGATAGAAATAAATTCCTTTTGAAAAATTGTTTACATCAACCTTACAATTTGAATCTTCTACAACTCTATTATTTATGAGTACTTTACCTGTTACATCAGTAATATGAATCGTATTTATTTTTTGAGATGCATTGATACTGATGAAATTTTTGGCAGGATTAGGAAAAACTCCAACCAAAGATTTTTCAATTACCTCTTTGGTTGCACTTATTACCGCTTCTCCAATTTCAAAATCAACTTCCATATTCGAAGTATTATTTTCAGAAATTGTAACTGTTGCTCTGTAAGTTTGTTTGCCCACAACTTCGGGATATATATGGTAAGTACCCATGCTCAATCCATTAAAAGTATATTGACCTTGTGCATTGGTAAGTACATGTTTTACTGGCACTTCGTATTCATTATAAATAATTACATGAACTTTTTCAATTCCGTTATTGCTACTTCTAAAACCACCTTCTTCTCCAATAAAACCGCCAATCTGACCATTTCCATTTACTAAAGTAGTCGGTATTAAATCAAGGTAATGAGCTTGCCAAAATGGACTTGGATAAATCGTATCAGATTCATACCAATGTTGCTTATTAAGGTAGTAGGTTGGTATAAATAACGAGTCAACATTTAAACTATCACTGTATGCTACTGATAAAATTGTGTATGGACCAGAAGGTACGTTATCAAACTGGAAATAACCATAATAACTGGTGGTATTTACTGCATCATAAATTTCTACTGAATTTGCACCAGAAGCAGAGTCGCTGGTAAATTGTAACAATATTACTTTTATAAATGTTGGATAAGATGAGTCAGGTAATAAATAGTTATATGCGTTGGCATAACCTTGAATAGAACCAAAGCTAGATACTAACACTGTATCGCAATCACTGCTAACACAACCGTTTGCAGAGGTTGCTGTAACACAAACATTATAACTACCTAATGATGGATATACGTGAGAAACATAATTAGTATTATTATTTGAGGTTGTGCCATCACCAAAATCCCAAGAATAATTTACAACATTAATACTGTTACTAAATGCATAGCCAGATAATGCCGTGGAATAAACAGCAGACTGCAAACTAATATCACAATTATAGCTATTTGGCATTAGTACAGTAATTGTGTCGGTAGTGCTACTAACGCATCCTAAAGCGGTTGTAGTGGTAGCCGTAATTATGTAGGTTCCTGCTGCATTATATGTATGTGTTGTATAGTATGTATTGCTATAGCCTAAACTATCAAAAGGTTGTGTAATTGTTGTTCCATCGCCAAAATCAATAAATGAAGATGCTGATTGGTAATAGTACCAAACATTAGGAATGGTTGGTTGCACCGTAAATGAATAATCATTTGAGTTGGTATAATCGGGCTGAATTGCCAATGAAGTTGCGCAAGTTGTTAAGTAGTCGTAAACAGAAATGGTTTGGCAGGTAGTGGTGTTGCAACCAGCACTTGTAACGCTAGTTAAGCATACATTATAATTTCCGGGCGTAACATAAGTATGGATTGGGTAATAAGAATTATCGGCTGGGCTACCGTCTCCAAAATTCCAAGTAAATATACTTGAAGAATCTAATGAAGTTGTCCATGTATTTGAAATCGGATAAAAGTTCACGTTCATAGTAGAATCTAAATTTTGATAGCTGCCAATTTGAATTGTACAAGCATCATACACATATACATTTTGGGATGTAAAATGGCTGCATCCTGTATTATCTGATGTTAATAATGTTACTGTATAATATTGATTGGGTAAAAATGTATGTGTAGGATTGGAAGTACTATCAGTTGACCCATCACCAAAATTCCATAAATAGGTTTGTGTACTTAAAGATGCTTGCAAGCTGAACTGTACATCATTAGTAATACCTATTTGTTGGAAAGTAAAATAGTGACCGCAATTTCCTTGAAAATAATTATATACAAATGCATTAGCATAACCTATGCATGAATTAGCATAATGTACTTCAATGGTAGCATGCATACCAATAAATAAATCATTGCTACCATAGGTATGGCTTAAGCTTGTTGAGCTTGATGTACCATCGCCAAAATGAATTAAATATGATGTAGCATTCAACAATTCAGGGCATGTAAAATTTACTGTATTATTATTTAATGAGTCGAAAGCAAAGTTAAGAGTAGCAGCACAAAAATTATTGTTACAAGTTTCAATTGTAAATGAAACACCTGGTGTAGGATAAAAATATTGAATTATTGAGGTGCCATTGCAGTTTGCTGTTACAACTTCATAAAAATTATTATTGGCATTTAAATTATTAATTGTGAACGAAAAGCTGCCAATAGAATCAGAAACTGTAGAATCTGAGCTAATGGGTGACCATAAATTTAATGAATCGAGCGTGTAAGTATTTAACTTCACCATTTGGTTTGGAGTAGGATTGTAATTGAGATAATTATCAATTAGAGTTCCAAAAATGGTATTTTGATTTTGAGCTTTTAGGTTGCAAACACTTATTATTAGTAGAACAATCGCTGTTAAAAATTTTATTTTCATAATACTTATATCAATTTACTGATTATACCATTTGTTTAATAATTGAATACGAAGATTAAACAACAAAAAGGTCAGTCATGTTCTTAATTTTTCAATATTATTAAGTTATAGTTTTGAATTTCAACATATTAAAATTTATACTGGCAGTTTTTATAATTACAAATATTGATGCGTGGAGGTAAGCTTACTGGTTAGTCGTTAAAAATACTTTTTTAAGATTAGGAGGAAATGTAATAATTGTTGTATTTTATATTTGTTAACATTCGAGGCCAATCATGATGCATCAGTGTTTGCGCTACTGCAATACTCTATACTGTGTATTATCGAACCACAAACGTTTACGCTTGCCATTTCTATGTATTGAGAAGGAAATTTGTATGGTCAGCTTGGACCGCGAAGCAGCAACAATTCCATTAATAAGAATATACTTTGTTAGACTGACATTTAGTGGATAGTATTTATGAGGCCATACTCTAATGGAAAAAAAATTATTTTAACCCTAGCAATATTAACTGCTAAACTCTTACCAATTAAAACATATCCTGTTTATAATGCCAACTCAAAGCAATTCAATTTAAATAGATGTACGATTAATAAATGTTTTATAGCATTGTTTTAACAACAATTGGCCGATTGAAGCAATGGCTGATAAACTTATTCCGATTTTTTATATCATTGAAAAATTATTATTCAAATAGGATCAAAATGAAAAAAATACTTCTTTCTGGCGCTGTATTCATCTTCTTTTTTTATTCATCAATGGGGCAAAATATCCCGACTTATATGCCAAGCAATGGTCTACAAGCATGGTGGCCATTTAATGGAAATGCAAATGACGAAACCGGAAATAATAATAACGGTACTGTTAATGGAGCAACATTAGCAAATGATAGAAACAACAATGCAAACAGTGCCTATAGTTTCGATGGAGCAAGCAATTCTATAACAATTCCTGATAATGACAGCTTATCTTTTTTCAATAACCAATTTACATTTTCATTTTGGATGAATTGGAACGCAAATGCTAATCAAGAATTAGCCATATTGGGAAAAAGAGGTACTCAAACTTCAAATTTTGAATACTATATTGGAAAGTTTTCCCCAACATCAACTAATCCAAATTGCATTATGCCTCATACCTGGAATTTGGGGGGAACAAACGTTTATCAATTTCCCAACCTACAACCAAATACAACCACAGCAGGAGTATGGGAGCACTATGTTATTACCGCCGATAGCACTATCAGTAAGGTATATAAAAACGGTACATTACTTTATTCAAGTCTTAGCCCAACAATTTTGATGGGTAACAGTGCAGGCAATTTAACTATAGGTTCTGGAGGTGGATGGGGCACTACCAGGTGGATGGATGGCATGTTAGATGATATTGCCATTTGGAATAGGGCATTAACTCCTTGTGAAATTACAAAATTGTTTTTAGAATCTGATGTCATAGTTGCTCAACCGAAAGATACAAGCGGAGTTGTTAATGGCTCCACATATTTTTCAATTTTGGGTGCTGCTGGTGCCAATTATCAATGGCAAGGTAATTTTGGTGCTGGATTCAATGACTTAAATAATAACACACAATATGCAGGGGTAACTTCTGACACACTTCATATTACAAATCTTTCTATTAACGATAACAATAATAAATACCGATGCATTTTAACTCTTGGTGGCTGCATTAACATAACTGATACGGTATCATTGAGTATAATTGATAATTCTGGTATTGAAAAGTTACAGACAGAAAGTGGATTTAGTATTTATCCAAACCCTGCGCAAAACAATACCACACTCATTGTTAAAGACCAGTTTTTGAATATGCCTTACACCATTTTCAATTCGGTGGGGCAAGCAATAATGCAAGGTAAAATTGTAAGCAAAACCACAAACATTGATTTAATTACTCTTCCTGAAGGTATCTACACCGTTCATATTTTTGGCACTTTGGCTAAGAAAATAATTATAAGAAAGTAATTAATAAAATAGCTTCAAGGCAATAATTCTCTCGTTTTAGATTAGCTACATTTTACTCCACTTTACTGCAACAATAACTTCATTGCGCCTACCAAATAATTGGTAAGGAGGATTATATCCTAAATAACGGAAGTTACCATAGTATTCAATGTGTTGTACTTTTAGTGCCATTTCTAGTAATGAGGTTTGCTTTTTAATATCATCATTTGTCGCAAATCCACTGAACCGAATGGCTGCCACATATTCTTCGGGTGCAGTTTCAATAGTTACATCCGGGCTAATAGGTTTAGGTAAATTTGATTTGTGATAATTAGATGGCATCACAAAACTCATGGTTGATTTAGCATTGTTGATTTCCATATGCACAGGTGAAGTCATTGATATTTGTTTATTCTCATCATTGCCCCCAAAAATATATCTAGCTAGTTTTGAAAATCCAGAACTACCTAACTCTTTATAACTTTTAGCTGAAGAGGTAATTGTTGCCATGGTAGCTGAAGGATAGAAACGTATTTCAAAATCCTTTTCGGCTTGCACTACTTTGTAGGGTTGTATTTCAGCTTTTTGAGTTGCCATTGAGGTGTAAGTTTGAAAAACAATTAATAATATGATTAATACAATTCCAATGATAAAAGCTATTTTCATTCTTGAATATTATTTATAAGAATACTATCATAATTCACCACGTAAAATTATATTATTAAACCACCTAAAAAAATAGTTTTGGCGAATACGATAAATACATCGTTTACTATTTTTAGATACCCCAAATCGCACGTGTCTAGGGCAATGTAAAGAGGAGCGATTGTAATTTGAGTTTTTTAATACACAAAACACTAATTCTATCTTGATTCAAATATTAGTGTTTATTGATAAACAATTAGTACGAATGTAGTTTTTTATCTGAACTTTATATTCCCATTCTGCTACAATTTCGCATCACATTTCAAACGAACATTTCAAATGCCATCGTTAGTTAAAACTAGGGCGATTGATATGCTCTAACTCATCCGTTACGCTGATTCTTTAGATTTGTCGTAGTTGTCAACGATTTTAAAAAGTGTTTCTGTATGTTTAAAAATGTCGTCTAAAGAACTGATTTCATTTTTAACTTCTTTCTTTTGTTCGTCAAGTGTTACGAAAAACTTTTTTGCTCCACTTAAATAAAGTCTACAAATTGTTTTTCTGTTATTGTCGTCTAGCAAGATTGCGAAGTATGATTGTGCGTCACGATATGTTACCCTAGTAGCACTGATTTTTTGTCGAAGAATTGTTTTAACTATCATAAAGCCTTCAAGTTCTTCGGGAGTTGTTATTACTTTTACTTCTTCTAATTCTGCTTGAATTGCTTCTTGCTGTTTAGTTGCTTCGTCTTCCTTAGTTAAAGCTGTCTTTAATCTTTCAGTAATAAGGTCGCTGATATGTTGTTGAATTGATTTTTTTGTCAAATTAGTGAACTGCTCCAAAACTTTAGCAGTTACTACACTTGGATATACTTTTTTTGCGAAATGTTTAACAAAGTCAGGGCTTGGATTTAGTAACTCTTGTTGCAATAAATGTTTAAGTTCATTGGTATATTTTAATTCACTTGCTGTATTTACAATACTTTCAGCGTCAAAAACAGACTTGTGGAATTTTTTAAGTTCTTCAATTTGATTGTCTTTAATCTCTGCAATATTGAACTCTAAAAATGGTTTCTCGTCCATTTTGTTTGCGTCCACCAAGTCA
>Ga0114959_10004927_pt1 | contig 10089 bp, 14 predicted proteins | sample C_130625_EF_Meta_FD_87317 | JGI IMG/M metagenome (GOLD analysis project Ga0114959, IMG submission 87317) | Freshwater microbial communities from Lake Croche, Canada to study carbon cycling - C_130625_EF_MetaG | ecosystem: Environmental > Aquatic > Freshwater > Lake | place: Lake Croche, Canada...
GGGGAGGAGGAGGAGGAGGGCTCGTTTCTGTTTCCGTTTCCAACATGAACTATTATTTTGTTTTTTTTCTCCACAGAAAAGATGCAAAGGAAATTTCATTTTTTTAATTTAACGATTGAGAGGTGGGTGGAACAAAATGGTGGAGCGTCTGAAATCGTATTATACCGAGATGCTCCACGCCTCGGCATGTTTCGAGACCGCGAGGCGGCATTCCGTCGAATTCCGACATGTTCCTCTCGACCTCCCCGCGTTGAACGTGGTGGAAAAAAAATCCCTCCTCCTCGCACCCCTTTTATACCGTTTCCCCCACGACATGGGCGACATCCCTGAAAGTCTGCAAGAGCACGCCCGCAATGCTTTGTTGGCCGTCCTTTCGTGCCGCCCGCCGTACCACGACAATTTTCTTTCTCTCGACGCCGTGCGCGAGTTCCTCGACGCGTTTGCAGCCTACCGGGAAAAAGACGCCACCGATCTCCAATCCAACCTTTTTACCAACCTCTACGCGCTGTCCCAGTATGGTCAGGATTCCTCTGTGATCGTGACGCTGCGAGGACACGTGCGGCGAATGGGGTGGAAAGACAAGTATGATGCCTTTGAGAAAGAGCAGAAAGAAAGGTCTATCCAACGCGTCTACGAAACGATGGATCGCGCGTTTTGGGATCTGTTCCGTGAACGCATTCAACAGCATGATTTCGATCTCTTGGAACGCACGATCGAAGAGATGCATAGGCTCCTACGCGACCTCCCGCATCCCCGGCTGTCGGACCGAGGTATCGCATACCTGGAGGATCTTTTCTCGTCGCCGTCGTGGAGAGACTGGACCCTGTCTCAGGTACACGAATGGTTCTCTCGATTGTTGACGTATGTACAGGAATGCGACGCCCCGTCCATGGACGCCGTGTACCGTGAGGCACTCCAGGACCTGATGACGCGAGACACGGTCGTCGATGTGGTGTCGAAAGGGATGGAAACACTCTACGCCGTCCTCATACCCCTCTGTGCCAAGATCGCGGTGGTGCGCGAGGCGTTGGAGCAACCCTCGTTATAATTTTTTTTTTTCATTAAAAAAAAAAGAGTAGAGCGTGAGCGTGGTGGTTTAGTGATATGCCACCGCCGTGGTTGCAGGTAGTTCCCACCCCGGGACGGGACCAAACGACTTGTGGTACTTTTGGGCAATGGCGATAAACAACTCCATCCATTTCCAGATAATGTCGCGGTCGTTGTTATCCAGCTGTTTGGACTGCCACAGTTCCTTGAAATGGTTGATCTTGTCGTTGGCGAGGCTGGCCCCCGTGTACAGGATGGAATTTTGTAAGAAAAACTGTTCGTCTTTGCTCTTGACCTGTTCTTTGAGCGGAAGAAGATCCCGGATGAAACGACCAATGACATCGGCGACGGGGATCTGGTCCTTGATAAAGATGCGGATAATGACAAAGTCTCCCTCGAGGGGAAATTGTTCGATGAGCTCGTCCAAGAACGCGACAAGCTGATTGCGAAACTCAAACATGATCTGAAGCTTTTTTTCCTCCATAGTCTTTTCTTTTTCGGGTCAAGCCTTTAAACCCTTGTTGCAAAAGTTGTGAAAAAAATGTCATTTATTTATTTAAAATAAATAAAAAAATGCCCACGTTTTCTATTGCCTCTGTCGCCAACTGGTACGCCGCCATCGCCGATTCCCACAGTGGTATCTCCACCACCACCACCTATGGGATATCAATATGCGGGTACGTGTAGTCTCACCAACGTCTATACCAACAATACCACGTTCAACATCATAACCAGTCAGACAGGGACGATCGTGGGTTCCGCCACCACCTCTTTTTTATTCAACAGCGCACCCACCTTTTTTTCTCCCAATGGGTTCCAGCCGTGGACGTCAGGACCCAATCTCCTAACTTTACTCAAACACCGTTTAATCCTTCTACCTCCTTTGCTTCCCCAGTATCCTTTGCCGCCTCCATCCCTTGCCTGTGCCGAGGAATGAAAATCCTCACTCCCCATGGCCCCGTACCTGTCGAATGTTTACGAGTCAATGACCTCGTCCAAGTTCCCCCTTTCCAACGTGGGAGGGCGGCCCCTATCGAACGCATTTTCTGCAGCACCTACGTCGGAACACAGGAGAACCTGCCTGTACGCATCCCCCAACACTTTTTCGAGCACAATATCCCAAACGACGACATTTTGTTGTCGCCGCACCATGCGGTGTTCTACAACGGAAAATGGCGGCTGCCCATGGAGATCGACGGTCTTGAAAAAGAGGAAACGTACCTCGGAAAAGAGTTTGAATATTTCCATGTGGAGCTCCCAGAGTATTTGACGGACAAGCTGTGGTGCCACAACTTGCCGGTGGATTCATGGGATTATGACGGAAAAAAAGATCCTTTGGAACAAGAGAAAGAAACGAGTTGTGCCGAGACCCATGTCAGCAGCATGCCCTTTTCCAATACCGAGGTTATGAATTTGTGAAAAAAGATGTAAATTATTTTTTTCTCCAAAATAAAAATATAAAAAATGTCTGTCCAAACAACGACTACGTCTGCTGCCATGTGGGTCGTGGGTCTCGCGTGGGTCGTCTACGCGTTTGTGTTTCTCGCTACACTCTACAAGAGCTTTGAATTTTTCAAGGACATTGAGGGGATGGAAGAATTCAAGGATGTCCGTTCCATCGCCTCACTCAAAAATCTTTTCCTCGCCTCGTTCATTCTCCAGGTGGCCGCGCTCGGTATTACCTTTTTCCTCGGCATGCTCGCCAAGTAAGTAGTGTTTCTTTACACTGCGGAGAGGGTACGTCACGTTTTTTTTATTCGTTCGAATATAAAAAATAAAATAATGAGGCTGCCAGAGAGCATCCGCCCCGATCGTCTCGCGTACAGCACGCCGGAGGAAGCGTCCTCGACGTTTTCGCAGACCGTCCGAATCGACATCCCCTACCATCACTACCCCGCGCTCGCCTCGATGACGCGGTTTAATGAGGCGTTTTCAGGCCCCCTACAGAAACAAGACGGTACGTCCTTGGCGTTTACCATGACCCTCCACACGCTCCACTTTTTTCACGAGTGGACCCCCGGCGCGTACATGGAGGGTATCTTTGCCAACTCACCTTTCTGGGAGCAACTGCAATCGTACACCGACCGCCTTTCCAGACCGTCGCTTTTTATCCTGATGGCGCTGACCAACAAGAGCCATTTGTACCTTCTCCCTTTCCTGCGAACGGGACATGTCCCTCCCGCGTTTGTGAGGCGTGCAAGGGCGTGGCGGTCGCTCTACGGTTATTTTCCGCTCTACCCATACGTACGCCCTGGAATCGTCCCCTACGGCGACGTTGTCGCCAACGTGCTTCCCTCGATGACTACAAACGATGTGGAGGACGCGCTCCGACGCATGGTCGAGGACGTGGACCGGATGCTGGAAAACGCGCCCTCCCTACGGCATCCCCTCGTGGTGTTTCGCGGTGTCAAAGATATACGGCACGCGCAGAGAATGAACACATGGACCGACCCGGCCTTTGTATCCACCACGCTGCATCCTCTCCACGCGTTTCGGTACACTATGGGAACATGCTGCGTTCAGCGCCTCGTTCTTCCCGTCTCCGTCAAGGTGCTGTTCTTGCAGGGTCTTTCCAACTTTGAAAACGAGTGGGAGATCCTCCTTCCACGAAACCTGCGCTTCCGCATCGTCCGGGAGAAAGAGGTGCAGGTGCCGGTCGAAAGAGAGTGGGAGAAACCACGCCCTCAAAAATACCAGTGCGTTCGGTTGCAGGATGTCCGTGTCTACCGCTAAAAAAATGAAATTGATCAGCACATAAGAAATCATCCATCACAAACAACAAATGTTGTCGTGGACATCCGATCCGATGCTGTCGTTGACATCGCCCGCGGCACGCATCAATTCCGAGACCCAGTTATTGGGAAAAGGGGGTTTTGGTACCGTCTACCGCATCCACAATAAGCTGGATGGCCAGGTCTACGCTGTAAAGCGCGTGCTTATTACAGAGAATAGCCTGACCACCGCGTTGCGTGAAATTCGCATCCTCGCCTCGGTGGCGCACCCGCGTGTCATCCGGTACCACCATTCCTGGGTGGAAACGCGGGAAAAAAGCCTGCCGCTCACGGAGGATACCGACCGTTTCCGCCTGGAAGATGAGACGCTCTTGGTGTACCAGGACTGCTACTTTTTTCTCTATCTGCAGATGGAGTGTTGCGAAATGAACCTGAGAGAGTTCATGGCGATGTCTCCACCCCGGGTAGAGGATACCGACATTATCTTTCTACAGGTCCTGGAGGGGCTGGAGTACCTGCACCAACGGGGGATTGTGCACCGCGACATCAAGCCGGATAATATCTTGTTTCGAACGCGGCAGCCGATCCAGGTCAAGATTAGTGATTTTGGTCTGGCCAAGGTTTTTGAGAACCAAGACAATACCGTGTACACGGGTACGTATCTGTACGCATCGCCGGAACAAAACGCCGGGGCCGTGTGCGGAACCGCCACCGATGTGTACAGCCTGGGTATCGTGTTGTACGAAATGGGGGTCCGTTTTTCCACAGAGATGGAACGCGTCACAAATCTCCAGAGGCTTCGTCAGCGGCACGAGATACCGGAACAAACGGTAGTGCACCATAGTTCTCTCGTATTGTGGATGATACGGGAGGATCCGTGTTTTCGTCCAACGGTGTCGTCGCTCCGATGGCAGTTTGACCAGAGTTTTCATTCTACGGCACTGTGGTGCCGGGATATTGTGTGGGAAATTGTGTACGCAATACGATAATTTTTTTTTTTTTGAAAAAGAATACCGTACCCTAGTGGTGGGAAGAATAATTTTTCTAAAAAAAAAAGGTTTAGAAAAGTAGGATTATTTTTTTTTTTCAAGTAGTAATAGATAGATAAACGTCATGAAAGTACTCGTTTACGGGAGCCGTGGTTGGATTGGGCAACAATTTGTGTCTATATTAAAACAGAGGGGTATTCGTTTTCACGAGACGAGCACGCGTGCCGACGACGAGGGTCTTGTGGACGACGAATTGGAAACGGTCCAACCTACCCATGTCGTATCGTTCATCGGTAGGACGCACGGGGTGATTGGGGATCAAGTCTTTACGACCATCGACTACCTCGAACAGCCCGGAAAGCTCGTCGAGAATATGCGCGACAACCTCTTTTCTCCACTGGTCCTCGCCACGCTCTGCCAGCGACGAGGCATCCACTACTCGTACCTGGGCACGGGGTGCATTTTCGAGTACGACGACGACCATCCTCTCCATCACCACGAGGGCACGGCGGCGGTGGGCTTTGACGAAACGTCGCGTCCCAATTTTTTCGGGAGCGCCTACTCGATCGTCAAGGGGTATACTGACCGCCTCCTCCAATTCCATAATGTCCTGAACCTGCGCATCCGTATGCCGATTACGGGAGAAATAAACCCTCGTAATTTCATCACCAAGATTACACGCTACGAGAACATATGTTCGATTCCAAACAGCATGTCCGTCCTCCCCGATCTTTTACCCCTGGTCCTCGACATGATGGAAAATATGACCACGGGGACCATCAACCTGACCAATCCCGGGGCCATCTCTCATAACGAGATCCTAGAAATGTACCGGGAAATAGTGGATCCTCATTTCACGTGGAAAAACTTTTCCCAGGAAGAACAGCGAACGATCCTCGCCGCGGATCGCTCTAATAATTTTCTCGAAACGCGCCGTCTACAGGACCTCTATCCCCACGTGCTCCCCATCCACGAAGCCGTGCGCCGGTGCCTCGTATCCTACAAGGCGTCTCTAGGTCTCGAAACTGTTCCGGTTTCACCGAAAAAGAACTTGTTGATCACGGGAGGCTGTGGGTTTATCGGGAGCAATTTCATCAACTATTATTTCCCCAAGCATCGTTTCGACACGCTGGTCAACCTCGACGCCATGTACTATTGTGCGAGCGAGGACAACGTTGATGCCGACATTCGTGGCCACGCCAACTACGTGCTCGTCAAGGGCAATCTCTGCAACCACGACCTCCTGAACCGTCTCCTACAGGAACACGAGATCACGCATGTCCTCCACTTTGCGGCACAGAGCCACGTCCAAAACTCGTTCGAGGATTCGCTGCGATTCACCCACGACAATGTGGTTGGGACGCACACGCTCCTCGAGGCGTGTCGCAAGTACGGGGGCATCCAGAAATTCATCCATGTCTCCACGGACGAGGTGTACGGTGAGTCGTTGAACGCGGTCGACGAGATGCACAAGACCGAGGAGTCTGTCCTCTGCCCCACCAACCCGTACGCCGCCACAAAAGCGGGTGCCGAGCTCATCGCCCAGTCGTATGCACACTCGTACCGCATGCCCATCATCATCACAAGGGGTAATAACGTGTATGGCAGGAACCAGTACCCCGAAAAACTCATCCCGCGTTTCATCCAGCTCCTCCAGCAAAACAAAAAGGTTACCATCCAGGGCAACGGGAGCGCTGTCCGTGCCTTTTTGCACGCCTCGGACACGGCCTCGGCCTTTGAAGCCATCCTGGAAAAAGGGGTCGTGGGTGAAATCTACAACATTGGGTGCGACGAGGGTATGGAGTTTTCGGTCCTCGACATCGCACACCTCCTCGTCAAGATGATCAAGGGGTCGGAAAACCCCGATGAATGGATCGAGTACGTCGAGGACCGCCCATTCAACGACCAGCGGTACTACATTTCCAACGAAAAAGTCAAGGGCCTAGGATGGACCATCAAGGTGGATTTACAGACGGGGCTACAAGACCTGATCCAGGCAGTGTAAAAGTATTTGCTTCTTTTTTTCTTATGATTCTTTTCCAAATCGAGAAAGAATATTTTAGAGCATCTCCGAAAGTTCTTGGACAAGACTAGGATTCATTTTACAAATCACATAGTCCAATACCTCGTTCTTTTTCATGTCGCGAGTTGGAATAGCGTGAAAAGGCTCGGCCCGTCGATTGTCCTGCAAGACACGGGCCACGCAAAACAACCACACGGCGTTTTCCGCTTTCTGTAAACGTACTCTCAACGACTCGTTGGATTGGGAGTACACGACCTCGTCCATCGGTTTCCGACCGTGTACGTTGATCGCAAGAGGATCTGCACCTTTTCTCAACAGCAATCCTACCATGGCATCACGGACCGGCACAACGTAGCGATAACGGATCGCCACGTGGAGGACGCTGTTGTTTTCCGTATCCACGTCGACGATCATTTCCGGGGAGATACGAAGAATTCTTTCCACAAAGCTCAGGGATTCGTTGCGGATGGCCCATACCAAAAACCCTCTGTGGCGCTGGGGATGCGGACGAGTGCCCGTCCGGAGAACGAGGCCCAGCCACTCCCGCATGTCCCGGTCCATGACGTAGGATAAGACGTCCTGACCGTTATCGTCGCACCGATTGGGGTCCGCACCATGACGAATCAACACCTCGTACGCCTCCCGTTGTTTCTTGAATACGGCGCTCATGAGCGGTGTAATACCACCCATGGCCCGATAGTTGGGATCCTCGGTTTTCAGGCGTTCTTGTAGCGCCACCACATCGCCCATGTACGCGGCGGCATGAATCTCGGGCATCTTTCTGTCTATTTTTCACAAAAAAAATAGTAATAAGACGCCCGCGGCTTGGGTACATATACTACAGGTAGTGTGTACTCGGACCCGCGTAAGTCATCACTTTTTTTCTTATTCGTGGAATAGTCGCGAAAGGAAATTGTAGTGTTTTTCCGACGCGAGTCGTTGCATTTCCTCCAAGGAGCGTGGCCGAGGATATTTAAAGGTGGCATTGTAGTCGGGTCGGTAGAAAATGTCCACCATCCCGAGCCCAAGATGGAAATGGGCCAGGCGAAGCTGTGCCTCGGTTATCCGGTGGATTGTTGCGGGAAAAGTTGTCAAGAGCGACGTGTCCGGGAACCCAAAGGTTTGGAAAGACAGCTGTCCAAACGACGCCGTGCTTTTTTCCACCATCTGTTCTTGCTGCGCCCAGGGACCAAAATGCAGCCACGTGCTCCCGATGAGGTAATTCGTCTGGTGCTGCTCCTGGACACGCGCGAGGATGCTCGATGCGTTTTCGACGTTGTCATTGTTGGTGTATGTATCAATCCACCGGTAGAGTTTCTCTTGGTTCCACGCAAGAGGATGGATATAGCAATGGGGTGAAAAATTTTCCAAACGGTGAGCGTACTCGGGTCTCCCCGCGCACATTAGGAACGATAGCATCATGTCTCGACGGCTCCTTTTGGCTTCAGGACAACCGGCATCATACGCCTCGGCAAAAACACGAATGTCCTCCTCCGTCGGTTCGTAGATGGCTTTCAGGGAGAACGGGATTGTCGTCACAAGGTCTGTTCGGGTGCGCAGGAGATACCGGTACTCGTCGGGAGAGGCACGGTGTTCTCTAGCGTGTTTCCACCCCTCGTACACCAAGTTGAATTCGATATGGGCATGGGGATGTGTGAAATCACGCCGTCCGTCGGTGTACAGGACCCGATGGGCCCACCTCGTCATGGGAAGAATCGAGGGAAAGGAGGCAATCGGACTGGTTGGGGAGCAAAAGATGTTGGCGAATAAAATGACACGTATGACGGAGGGAACGGACCTGACCGATGACAATGACAAGGGTTTTTCCCGTCCCTCCCTCTTTTTCTTTCAGGACACGGAGATGCATCTCTCTACTATCTGCAATATTTAATTTATTAAAAGGTTTTCGGAATCGTTGGACAACGCTTCGGCCGCCTGGGTCATTTCTTTCTGCGCCATGACAAGGCGATCGGCTGCCTGACACATCTCGCGACGACTCTCCTGCAGGTGGTGGGTCAGGTGCTCGCCCATCTTGTGCGCGATCGCGTCCCGATTGCAGACCTTGCATTTCACCAAACGGTACCGGCATTTCCGCTGCAGATGATCCGCCATGACGTCGGCATCGTTCCGAATGATCTCGGGGCACTCCGTGTTCATGCACCGCAACAGCGAGTGTCGTTCACGGAGGTGGAGGGAAAACGCGTCGAGGTGCACAGGAACGTGGCACACGGGACACCCGCGGTAGTGAACGCAGCCCTGTCGGTGGGCAGCCACCCGATCGCCACGCACCGATTCCCCGCATTCGCATGTCAGGGTCCGAAAGGGGCAATCGTCGACGACATGGCGATCCAGTGCGCGCTGTGTTCCCTCGAACGCACACCCGAGCGGACATTGGTACTGTTTCGGGTCGAGGCGCATGTACACCCGGTTTTTTCGGAAACACGTGGATTCCCCCTGGAGGAGGGTGTGGCGGTACACGAGGCAAGGACAATACAGGCATTTGCGCGGCTCGCTACGTTGTTGCCGTGTAAGGTCGAAACCAAGGTACCGCCGGGCGCACATCAGACACACGCAGTAGTCCTCCGAACACGAGGATTCGCACGGAAAGCAGGTAAAATGCACGGGAAGGACCACATCTCCCTGACAGATCGGGCAGTACAAGGATCCCTGGAGTGCAGCAACGTTTTTTTCTTGTTGTTCCATACTACTAAACAACTTGTCCAAAGGAACACGTGTCCTTTCATTTTTTTATAAAAACGACGAAATGTCGATCTCTTCGGGCAGGCCGTGGCGCTCTTTGATTTTTTCCGCCTGGAGGTGGTACGCCACAAAACATTTGTCGTGGTGAAGACGGGACAGATCCGCCACAATATCCGCAAGAAAAAACGACGGGTTCCATTTTTCAGAGGAAAGGATAGAGCGGTGGCACACGCAGCTGCACACGCCCGAAAACAGCTGGTTGTACAAGCGAATAAATCGATGACTACAGAGTCGTAAGAAACGATCGTAGCTTTTTCCGTTGACGTCCACCTTGGGCGGGCGGAACGGGTAATCGGCAGGGTATTTCAGAACGAGGGTGCCGAGGCTACGAGCATTCACAGTGGCCACGTAGCGGTGGTACCCGGCGTCCGTATCTATGTGGAGCACCGCTTCGATACCGGCGTCCAGTGCCTTTTCCACCTCGTTTCGCAAACGTCGCTCGATACGAGAACTTTTCATTTTTTTTTAAAGATGGTCGTAAAAAACATGAAATCAGTTTTTTTTATGGATAATCCGAACCTCTGATTTTTTCGTGAAA
>Ga0114959_10004928_pt1 | contig 10083 bp, 8 predicted proteins | sample C_130625_EF_Meta_FD_87317 | JGI IMG/M metagenome (GOLD analysis project Ga0114959, IMG submission 87317) | Freshwater microbial communities from Lake Croche, Canada to study carbon cycling - C_130625_EF_MetaG | ecosystem: Environmental > Aquatic > Freshwater > Lake | place: Lake Croche, Canada...
ATCCTTATTGATACCAAATTCAAACTTGGTATCTGCAATAAGAATGCCTCTGGTCTCGGCGTAATCGGATGCGGCTTGGTATAAGGCCAAGGTCGTGTCGCGAACCTGTGTAGCAAGTTCCAAACCAACGAGATCACAAGCTCTTTCAAAACTAATATTTTCATCATGGTCACCCACTGCTGCTTTAGTGGCTGGCGTGAATAAGGGTTTGGGCAGTTTTGCTGCACGTTGAAGACCGGCTGGCAGCGCAATACCACATACTGATCCGGTTGCTTGATACTCTTTCCATCCCGAGCCCTCAATATAACCCCTCGCAACTGCTTCTAGAGGAAGCGCATCAAGTCGCTGAGCTACGACGCTTCTTCCTCTCACTTGATCGCGCTCTTCGCCTTTCACCACACTTTCAGGGTCAATATCCGTGAGGTGATTAGGAATAATGTGCGAAAGCTTCTTAAACCAAAAATTGGATAATGAATTTAATATACGACCCTTGCCGGGGATAGGTGTTGGAAACACCACATCAAACGCAGACAAACGATCTGTGGTCACCAAAAGTAGGTGGGCGTTATCCACTGCATACACATCTCTCACCTTCCCTCTTGCGATCAAAGGAAGACTTGGAATATGGCTTTCAAATAGGGTCGACTGTAACTCGCTCATCAGATTTCCGGCATCGGGTCAGGCAATGGGTCGCAAAAAATAGGCTTAGCCTTGGCTACCAATACGAATCACTTTCATCGTATTTGTTCCGCCTGGCTTTCCTATAGGTTCGCCAATCGTTAGGATAATCAAGTCCCCATCTTCCACTGCACCAAGCTCTTTCAGTCGGGCCTCTGCAAGTTGCATCACCTTGGCTGACTCTCTGGTAACGTGATCAAAGGCAACTGGATATACCCCTTTCAGTAAAGTCACTCGGCGCTGCGTTTCTTCAGAAGGCGACATCGCATAAATGGGTACCCCCACATCCATCGAGGACATGTAGCGAGCGGTAGTTCCACTCTGTGTAAGCGCAGCGATAGCCTTGACGCCAAGATGGCGAGCGGTATAAACAACGGCATGAGCTATAGCCATTTCAACTTGGCTAATATTGCTAATGTATTGTGTGTTCCCTGAATCAAGATGGGCCAAGACTTCTTTTTCTGCTTCCTGACACACCCTTGCCATGGCGCGGACTGTTTCAACGGGAAATTGTCCCACTGCTGACTCGGCTGATAACATCACCGCATCAGTTCCATCAATCACCGCATTTGCCACATCAGAAACTTCTGCGCGGGTAGGTACAGGGCTGGAGATCATTGACTCCATCATTTGCGTTGCGGTCACTACCGCTTTATTTTTTAAGCGTGCGGCACGAATCATGCGTTTTTGCATCGCAGGCACGGCCGCATCCCCCACTTCAACTGCGAGATCACCCCGCGCCACCATGATGCTGTCAGAAGCATCAATAATGTCCTCAAGCATTTCCATTGCTTCTGCACGCTCGATTTTTGCCATTAACTGTGCCGTTCCCCCCGCTGCTCTGAGCAGGGTCCGCGCTTCGCGCATATCCTCACCAGAACGTGGAAATGAAACCGCCAAGAAATCAGCTTGCATGCGCGCAGCAGTTCGAATGTCTTCGTAATCTTTAGAAGTTAGGGCAGGGGCAGTCAGCCCTCCACCGCGACGGTTGATGCCTTTGTTATTAGATAAAATACCGCCCTGCATCACGCGGGTAAAAACGACGGAACCTTCAACTTTGACTACCTGTAACTCAATTTTTCCATCATCCAGCAATAAAGTATCGCCAGATTGAACATCATTGGGTAACTCAGGGTAATCAAGGCCAGCACGCTCATCATTTCCCATCGTGCACTCGGCATCAAGCAAATACATCCCGCCTGTTTTGAGGTTCGCTTTACCGTTCTCAAACTTGCCCACTCGAATCTTAGGACCCTGCAAATCCGCCAAAATACCCACCGTTTTTCCGAGTTTGGTAGCCACACTCCTAACCAATTCTGCGCGCGCCAAATGATCGGCCTCAGTTCCATGGGAGAAGTTAAGACGGAATACTTCAACGCCGGCTTCAATCATTTTTTCAAGAACTAAAGGATCACTGGATGCGGGGCCAAGCGTTGCAACAATTTTTGTGCGGCGGGTCATGAACGTGTTCTCCGTTATTGTTATGGAGCCAAAAGCATTGGCAAGGGTCTTCCTGCCAAAAAGCTAAAAATAAAATCCGTTTGTTTCAACATGTTTGAAGTTTTTTTGCTCGGGAGTGCAACATAGTTACGGCGGGAAGCGTTTTACCTTCAAGAAACTCCAAGAATGCGCCACCGCCGGTTGAAATATAGGAGATCTGATCGGTTACGCCAAACTTAGCGATGGCGGCCAAGGTATCGCCCCCTCCCGCAATGCTAAAAGCAGAACTTTTCCCAATGGCCTGAGCCAATGTGGCCGTGCCATTAGCGAATTGATCAAACTCAAAAACACCCACGGGACCGTTCCAGACTATCGTGCCTGCGCGCGCTACAATCTCGGATAAATGCGCAGCCGTATGAGGACCAATATCAAAAATCATATCGTCTGCCTGGACATCTTGTATTGATTTTGTTGTGGCTGGAGTGTCTGCAGAAAACGTTTTGCCAACAATCACGTCAACTGGAATAGGAACATCTGCACCTCTAGCCGCCATCATAGCGATGATCTCTTTTGCGATCTCGATTTGATCGGGCTCTGCCAAAGAGCGTCCAATTTTTCCGCCAGCTGCAAGAATAAAGGTATTGGCTATCCCGCCTCCAACGATCAGTTGATCCACTCTTTTTGCAAGTTCAGTGAGCACAGATAATTTGGAACTCACTTTAGACCCACCCACAATTGCAACCAATGGTTTTGCGGGAGCTTGCAGCGCGCGCTCAAGCGCGTCTAATTCATTCGCCAACAAAGGGCCTGCACAAGAGATAGGAGCATAGAGCCCTACACCATGGGTTGAAGCCTCTGCTCTGTGGGCTGTCCCGAAGGCATCCATAACAAAAATATCGCACAAACCCGCATAGGTTTTTGCCAAGGCCTCAGCATCTTTTTTCTCGCCTTCACGAAAGCGAACATTTTCAAGCAGCACCACTTGGCCAGGATATGCACGCGCTGTATCCAGTTCACCTTGGTGCAAATACACCGGACCATTTAATAACTCTGATAAACGATGTGCAACCGGCGCTAATGATAAGGCCGGATCAAAGCCACCTTCGGTGGGCCGACCCAAGTGCGACATCAACAGCACTGCAGCACCCCCTGCGATTGCATGTTGAATAGCAGGGAGACTAGCCTTTATGCGCGTGTCATCCGTTATCTGACCATGATCAAGCGGAACGTTCAGATCAGCGCGAATCAAAACGCGCTGACCAGAAAGAGCGAGTTCACTGAGGCGCAAAAACTCCATATTGTTAACTCGCTGCCATCCAAGCTGCAGTGGTATCCAGCATACGGTTGCTGAAACCCCATTCATTGTCATACCAAGACAGCACCTTAACCAAATTGCCTTCTGATACTTTGGTAAGACCTGCATGAAAGGTACTAGAAGCGGGGTCATGGTTGAAATCGACAGAAACCAAAGGTGCTGTGTTGTAATTCAAAATTCCCTTCAATGCTGCACTTTCAGAAGCGGCTTTCATAATGGCGTTCACTTCTTCAACTGTAGTGGGCCGCCCTGCTTCAAAAGTGAGATCCACCAAAGAGACGTTGATTGTCGGAACACGAACGGCAAAACCATCCAGCTTGCCGTTCAGCTCTGGCAAGACCAGACCAACCGCTGCTGCAGCACCTGTCTTAGTCGGAATCATGGACTGAGTTGCAGAACGAGCGCGATGCAAATCAGAGTGATACACATCGGTCAACACTTGATCATTGGTGTAGGAGTGCACCGTGGTCATCAGACCTTTCAACACACCCAGTTCACGATGCAAAGGCTGAACCAATGGGGCCAAACAGTTAGTTGTACAAGAAGCGTTAGAAACCACTGTGTGTGAAGCTTTGAGTACTGAATGATTCACCCCAAATACTACTGTTGCATCGACGTCTTTTCCGCCTGGGGCTGAGATCAAAACTTTTTTGGCGCCTGCTGAGAGATGCGCTGAAGCTTTTTCTTTTGAGGTAAACAAGCCGGTGCACTCAAGTACCACATCCACACCAAGATCACCCCATGGCAACTCAGCGGGATTGCGAACAGCAAATACTTTAATGCGATCGCCTGCAACCACTAAATCACCGCCTTCAACGGCAACAGGAAAGTGAAAACGTCCATGTGCAGTATCGTATCGGGTTAGATGCGCATTGGTTTCAGGGCTCCCGAGATCATTGATTGCTACGATTTGAATCTGGTTTTGACGACCAGACTCGTAGAGTGCCCGCAATATATTGCGACCGATGCGGCCATAGCCATTAATTGCGACTTTAATTGTCATAGTTTGCCCTCAGGATAAAACAGCGCGAACAGCTTCTGCTACTCGCTCTGCAGTAAAACCAAAATGTTTAAAAAGCTCGGCAGCGGGAGCCGACTCACCGTAAACGTCGATTCCAATCACTTTGCCATCTAGCCCTACGTACTTGCGCCAAAAGTCACTGATCCCTGCTTCAACTGCCACACAGGGCAATTCATTAGGCAAAACATGCTCCTGCCAAGCGGCATCCTGACGATCAAACACTTCAGTACAAGGCATGGATACAACCCGCACATCCACCCCTTGAGAGGCCAATATGTCTTGGGCTTGAAGGGCAAGCGTAACTTCAGACCCCGTTGCAATTAAGATCGCTTCAGGTTCATCTCCGCTATCGCGAACGATATAGCCTCCGCGACGAATATCTTTGCCTGTTCTTCCGCTCTCTTTCAAGAAAGGCAGGTTTTGACGACTGAAAATGAGCGCGCTGGGGCCATTGTTGCGCTCGACTGCGCACATCCAAGCGTATGCACTTTCTAAGGTATCCGCAGGGCGCCATACATCCAAGCCAGGCATCGCTCTCAAACTGGATACATGCTCAACAGGTTGATGCGTTGGACCATCTTCCCCTAAACCAATCGAGTCATGAGTGTAAACAAACACCACGCCTAACTTCATCAAGGCGGCCATGCGAAGTGCGTTACGAGCATAGTCGGAGAAGGTCAAAAATGTGCCCGCAAAAGGAATCAACCCGCCATGCAGAGCCATACCATTTAGTATGGCGCTCATCCCAAACTCTCGAACACCATAGTTAATATAATTACCCCCTTCTGCAGCCGTAAACACTTTCATTCCGGGCCAGTTCGTGAGGTTAGAAGCGGTCAAGTCAGCAGATCCCCCAACCAATTCTGGCAATGCAGAGGCAATGGAGGCAATCGCATTCTGGGAGGCTTTTCGGGTAGCAATCGTTTCGGCTTTTTCTCGTACCTTAGCTTCTATAGAGACAACCGTCTCTTCCCAATGTGCTGGCAAGTCTCCCGTTGTTCTTCGTTGAAATTCTTTGGCCAGATCGGGAAAAGATTTTTGATACTCAGTGAACCGGGTATCCCACTCAGTTTCTAGCTTTGCTCCTCGAGCATTGGCATCCCAAGCCAGACGAATGGTATCTGGAATCTCAAAAGGTCCCCACTTCCAACCTAGTGCTTCGCGCGTAGCTGCAATTTCTTTATCGCCCAAGGGTGAGCCATGCGCATCGGCTGAACCTTCTTTGGCGGGCGATCCTTTACCTATTTTAGTTTTGCAGCAGATCAAGGTGGGCTTATCAGCATGCTTAGCCATTTCAATAGCCCCACTCACTGCATCAGCATCATGGCCATCTATTGGTGTTATTACATTCCAACCATAGGAACGGAAGCGCGCGGGAGTGTCATCCCCAAACCAACCCGCGACATTGCCATCAATTGAAATGGCGTTATCGTCATACAAGGCAATGAGCTTAGATAATTTTAAAGTCCCTGCTAATGAACACACTTCATGTGAAATACCTTCCATCAAACAGCCATCACCTAAGAATACATAGGTATGGTGATCAACAATGGCGTGGCCGGGTCGGTTGAATTCCGCTGCAAGAATGCGCTCAGCAATGGCCATTCCGACCGCATTCGCGATACCCTGGCCCAAGGGGCCGGTGGTGGTTTCAACGCCGGGTGTGATGGCATACTCAGGATGGCCAGGGGTACGCGAATGCATCTGACGAAAAGCCTTGAGGTCATCTATAGTTAAGTCGTAGCCCGTTAGATGCAACAGACCATACAGCAGCATCGACCCATGTCCATTCGACAACACGAATCGGTCGCGATCTACCCAATGCGGGTTGTGCGGGTGGTGCTTAAGATGGCGATTCCAAAGCGCTTCAGCTATTTCTGCCATACCCATTGGCATTCCGGGATGACCCGAGTTGGCTTTTTGAACAGCATCGATGGCAAGAACGCGAAGTGCGTTGGCGAGATCTTTAGGGGAAGCAGCAGCAGTCATAGCTTGGAAAAGAACCTAAACAGGCGGAAGACTAGCATTATCCCCGACCTAGCCCGCCCCATCAAATGGTGCTTTTTTTCAGCCCAGATTTACCAGCCAAGCTGGGCTGCCGCCATGCGTATGGAAACGACTAAAAGAAAAAGGGCAAAGACGCGTCTTAAGGTTTGTACTGGAAGCTTATGTGCGGCTCTAGCGCCATAAGGGGCGATGAAATAACTGGTTAACGTCACACCAAGAAAAGCAGGTACGTAAACAAAACCTAAACTACCCGAAGGTAAATGCGGGATGCCCCATCCGTTTACTATGTAGCCGATGGTACCTGCTAAAGAAATCATCACGCCTAGAGCAGCGGATGTACCTATGGCCTCATGCATACCCACGCTGCACCAAACTAGAAAAGCCACCGACAATGATGCACCACCGATTCCTACTAAACTAGAAAAACTACCGATCACGGCACCCATCAAAGATAAGCCTCTAGCGCCCGGTAAATTAACATGACCAAGCGGCCTAGGCTTTCGCAATAAATCCTGCGCTACATAAACCAAAAAGCTTAAAAACAACCATTTTAAAGGTGCAGCAGGCAAGCGCGCCGCCAGAAAGGTTCCCGCTAAGCTTCCCATAAAAATGGCAGGGGCCATCCGTTTGACCACGCCCAGGTGGACGGCACCTTTTTTTAAATGGGTTCGCGCGCTAGAAAAACTACTCGCCAGAATACAAGCCAAAGAGGTACCCAAAGCCATATGCATGGCATGTTCTGGAGGAAAGTTTTCGGCTTGGGCAGCCACCAAAAAAGCCGGAACCAAGATGGCCCCGCCACCCACTCCTAATAACCCTGCAATAAAGCCCACCAAGGCCCCCATAGGGAAATACAGGAACAGCAAGGAGAAATCCATCAAGATTTAAGCAGTTTTAGTATGGATCGCCACTCTGCTGGACTCACAGGGGTAATAGAAAGACGATTACCTTTAGCCAAGATTCTCATCTCTTGCAAATCGGGATGGGCCCGTATTTCTGACAGCGATAACAAGCGCGTTTTATTCACTAACTTTACATCTACCTGATACCAACGTGGCAACGCTGCCGTCGCTTTTTCATCAAAATACTTACCATCCGTTTCGAACTGGGTAGGATCAGGATAAGGTGCGCCTACCACCTCAGCAAGCCCTGCCACACCAGGTTCAGCGCAACTGGAGTGATAAAATAAAACTCCATCACCGGGGCGCATTTGATCGCGCATAAAATTACGCGCTTGATAATTACGCACACCATACCAGCCGACGGTTTGATCAGGTAAGGCAGCGAGGTCATCAATACTCACCTCACTGGGTTCAGATTTCATTAGCCAATAGGCCATTCGGAAAAACTTCCATAATGAAAGTGGGGTGTCCCCCGACAGTGCCGTTAAGACCCGCATCTTGAACCCAAACCTAAATTAGGTGGGCGCCGGCCGATCGCCTCAGGTACGTCCGCGTGGGACGCGCGCACTAGCAATCTGTGGGCAAGCACCCGGGTTAGATGATTATCGGTTCAAAGAATATTGAGCCCGAACGAGCACCGCAGGGAACGAAACTAAAAAAGTGAGTCTTGTTCGAAGAAACAGCTATCCAATTGCTGCTCCATCTTCACTATTCTACGCTTCGCATCTTGCAAATCGTAACTTTTACTCGTGGGCGAGAATAAAACATCGTATGCAAAATTAAGCGCCGACATAATTGCGATTTTTTCGCTGCCAATTAATTTCCCGCTTCCCTGGATTTCTCTCATGCGGGCATCCAATAGCTGAGCTGCTTCAATCAGTTTGCCCTGCTGTCCTGGTGGACAAGCGACTTGGTAATCGTGTCCTAGAAGAGAAATATCAACTTGCTGAGATTCTTCGTTCATTTCTCTTAATCCTTACCCTGGCAAGTTTTCGACCACGCGAGACAATCTCTCTCCGCTTTCCTTGAGCTTTTCTTTTAGACGCTTAATCTCGTCATTCTGAGAGGCTACTTGCTGGCGTAAATCAATATTTTCCGCACGCACAAGTGCGCATTGCTCAACAACACGTGAGATTTTCAGTTCTAGGCGGCTGAGTTCTTGATCCATGGTAGGAATATAGAGTGGGCTATTGCTACGGTCAAATCCTGCAAGATCCTTACTGCAAGGCCGTATAATCTGAGAATGCAAAATTTTCAAATAATCACCTTCAAATGAGTGCAAGCCGAATTTTATATACTCGGCTGCTACGCCAAGTTATTCCTTATCGTTGGCAATTCGCCATCGCCTTGCTCGGAATGATTCTGACGGCTGCAACCGAACCTGCTTTACCCGCATTACTTAAACCCATGTTGGACCAAAGCTTTGTGCGCAAGGATCCTACTTGGAAAAACTTTGTTCCGATTGCTTTAGTTGGGCTGTTTTTGATTCGAGGCGTCACGAACTTTATTTCTAAATATGCCATGAATTGGGTAGGTAATCGCGTGGTGATGGATCTGCGCAATCGAATGTTTGAGCGCATGATCAATTTACCCAGTAGTTTTTTTGATGATCACCCCAGTGGGAACACTATTTCGCGCCTGACTAACGATGTGGGACAAGTGATGAATGCCGCTACAGGCGTAGTCACTAACCTCGTCACGGATACCTTCATTGTGATTGGCTTGCTGGCTTGGCTTTTTTGGCTGAATTGGAAACTGACAAGTATTACCTTAATAGCCGCCCCGTTTATCAGCATCATCCTCACCCTTTACAATCGTAAGATGCGTGTGATCAGTCGCAATCTACAGCAATCAGCAGGTGACCTCACTAGCGTAATTGGTGAATCGATTGCTTGCCATAAAATAATTAAGATATTTGGTGGACAAGCTTTGGAAGTAGACCGGTTTGCAAATGTCAGCAATCGCCTGCGTCACATGAATATGAAATATTCTGCTGCCGTAGCAGCAAACGTTCCTCTGATTCAGTTGGTTGCCGCCATTGCGATCGCGGTCATTGTGTCGATGGCAATCGACCAGACGGCCAAGGACGAAACAACGGTAGGAGGATTTGTCTCATTTATCACTGCCATGATTATGCTGCTGGCACCGCTAAAACGACTATCAGACACAAGCGAATCACTCCAGCGCGGGCTTGCCGCCTCTGAAAGTGTATTTGATTTGATTGACTCTCCTGCAGAAACCGATGAAGGCACGCTGACCCTAGGACGTGCAAGCGGTAAGTTGGTGTTTCATAACGTTGGCTTTGCTTACTCACATTCAACTAAGCCTGCTTTAAAAAATCTATCTTTCACCATTGAGCCAGGAGAAACGGTTGCCCTTGTTGGAAGCTCAGGCAGCGGAAAAACAACGATAGCGAACCTAGTTCCACGTTTCCTGCACCCAAGCCATGGCAGGATTTTGTTAGATGACCACCCGCTTGAAAGCCTGAAACTCGATGCGCTTCGTAAAAATATTGCTTTTGTTAGCCAAGAGGTTTTATTGTTTAACGATACGGTTGCTAACAATATTGCTTATGGTCCCTTGCGCCACGCATCTAAGGATCAGATTGAATCTGCTGCACGCGCAGCGCATGCAGCAGCTTTTGTTGAAGCGCTTCCTAATGGATACGACACCTTGATTGGGGAGAATGGAGCGCGTTTATCCGGGGGTCAGCGACAACG
>Ga0114959_10004930_pt1 | contig 10081 bp, 6 predicted proteins | sample C_130625_EF_Meta_FD_87317 | JGI IMG/M metagenome (GOLD analysis project Ga0114959, IMG submission 87317) | Freshwater microbial communities from Lake Croche, Canada to study carbon cycling - C_130625_EF_MetaG | ecosystem: Environmental > Aquatic > Freshwater > Lake | place: Lake Croche, Canada...
ATCACTACCCAATAAACCGGTTGATGCTGCCAAGGAATTAATCAGAGTAGTACCGGTATAGACCTTACTCGTAGTAGCACCAGTAATCGTTAGGGCAGCTGGCGTAATCGCTAGACCACCATTAACAAAAGTATATGTGTATGCTGAGCTTGAAATAAGGCCAGTGCTAATTATTGAATAATTGCCAACATTTACCGCTGATAGGCTAGATCCAGAATAACTTAGCGCCCCTAATACTTTTGCTGGATCTAATAGAGCAGAGTAGGTTACTTTATAGCCATCTGTGTAGAGTAATCCGTCATATACTTTTGAAAGGTTTGTTGTTGTAACAGTTATTGCTTCAGAATTTGTAAAGGTATTTACCGTAGCCACTCCATTGGCTGCCCCGGTGCCAACACTATTTGTTACTGAGATACTTCCAGGAGCGCCGCTGGCGCCACCACCTACTAGAGAGCTTGTGCCCGCAGCACCAACCACATTTCCTGTGGCATAGGCATTAGCAACAAGTCCATCAGTAGATCCCGCGATCCCTCCGGTACCAGCAGCGCCATAAATATTTCCGGTGGCATAGCTTCCATCAATTTTGCCCGAGGTCATTGAGCCAACTAGACCTCCTGAGCCAGCCGCCCCAAATATATTGCCTGTAGCATGACTATTGCTAATGTTTCCGGAGGTAATTGATCCAACAAGCCCGCCAACTCCTGCCGCACCAATTCCATCTTTATTTTGATTTACTGTGCCATCAACAATCCCTGTAGCGTAACTATTAATAACGCTGCCAGTGGTGCTTGACCCTAACAGGCCGCCAGTTCCTGCCGCCCCTTTGATATTGCCGGTAGCATAGTCATTAATTAGATTTCCAGATATATTACTACCCACTAATCCACCTGTTCCTGCCGCGCCAGTTACGGATCCCGTGTTGTAGCTATTCTTAATCAGGCCGGCATCATTATTGCCAACCAGTCCACCTGTTCCTGCCGCGCCAATCGTAGTCCCCCCAAGTAATCCAATATTTTGGATTATTGTTGCGCCCTGTGTAACGCCAAATAAACCCATATTTGGGTTGGCTGATTGACTGATCGTGAGACCAGAAATGGTGTGACCGAGACCATCAAATCGTCCGGTAAAGGGATTGGCGAGTGATCCGATGGGGGTAAAACCAGCACCACTATTCCAGCCTAACGTTGAGCTCGCAGCAAGACTTGATCCTAAAGCAAAATTACCGTTCAACGCGCCGTTGATGCCCTGTAAATCTAGTCCACTGGTACTTCCAGCAGCGCCTAGGCTATTTATTACCGTGTAATTAATAGTCGCACCATTGCTGCCAAGTTGCGTACTGAAATTATTTCCAGACTGCAATTTAATCGGTGCATTCACAAAATAGTTAGACAGGTTTCCTGTATTGACTGCGCCTTGTCCATACTGCAGAGCTAACTTAGCGCTTGAGCTACTGGCAGTGATTGTGCTATTAATATTAATATTGTTTTGGGCATTTAAAGTCAGAGCAGAACCACTTGACCAAGCAAGTGCATCATTGATACTAATATTGCCCGCAGTACCAGAGGCTCCTGCAGTGGTTAGGATAGCTATATCAGTTGTTGACAGCTTGCTGGACAGCAAGGCTCCAGTTATGTCTCCCCCACTAGAGGCAACCGTAAAGTCTGCTGGATCTATCGTCCAAGTCCCTGATTTACCTTGAGGGGCACTCGTATTGATATTCGTTAAATCGCCAATTGACACTTTACTCGCTGAGGTCTCAATGGTTCCGCCATCACCGCCTGAGTAGCCTGCTTTAGCGCTGATACTTCCATTGATGCTTGTGACGCTTGATGAATTGCTTAAGTCAGCAATGATAGAAATCGTTCCGCCATTACCTTTACTGGCGGGAGCTGCATTCGTACTCATATTGCCGCTGTGGGTAATGGAGCTGCTCGCTTCCAGAATAATTCGGCCACCACTTTGGGTAATACCGTCAGCCTGAATGCTTCCAGAGTTTATGACGCTTCCTGTTAGCTGATTGACTGCTCGTGCAGACAGAATAATCAGTCCATCGGGGGCTTGAACAGCAAGCTTATTCTTTACTAAGGTTTTTATCAGGCTGGGGGCGATCGTTAGACTGCTTAACTTTCCAAGATCGCCAAAATTAAGAGTAATTGCTTCACCACCTGCGAGAGCAACAGTGCCTTGTTGCGCAACCATAACGCCATTGTTTTGCACCTCTGGAGCAAGAAGGGCAATATAACCACCAATGCCAGATTTAATCGTGCCATCATTAATAACGGATCCAGTCGAGCCATTACGGCTAAAGGTATTGCTGCCGTTCATAAAATCAGCATCACCCATTTGATGAGTAGTTGCTACAATGCCGCCCACATTGACATTAGCTCCGGGAGCAAAGTAAATACCAGCTGAGTTCATTAAAAATACTTGGCCATTAGCATTGAGGTTGCCGTATATCTGACTGGGATTTGGGCTATTGACCCGATTTAATGCCACCGCGGTAGCGCTAGGCTGAACAAAGTTCACTGTCGCGCTTGAGCCAATATCAAAGCCATTCCAGTTAATCGCTGCGCGATTACTAGCCTGGTTGATGTTCATAGTACTTCCAGCAGTATTTATAGTTGCGCTACCTGCAACTACAGTCCCATCCTTAGGAAGTTGATTTGGAGTTGGTGGGGCAGCAATACTGGTTCCCGTAATCATTGCGCCCGCAAAGAAAATATGACGACAGCGACGCGAAGAAGATTTTTGTTTGCCATGCGATTTAGTTATTTCACTCACAGCTATCCAAGCGTTGCTGGCAATACTCCAGATAACCTTGAATGAGCGATTGAGTAAATTAGACAAAATAGGGCTTATTTATATTGGTAAGGAAGCAGTTAGCCAAAAGCGATTACTGCTGGTCCCACCGTTTCCATTGAATGATTGAGTCATTAGTGGGGAGAGAGTTCCGGTACGCATGGCCCAAATCGCTTTAATTTGTAACCCTAAGGGGCCAGACCAGCCAATGCTACTTCCAAGGCCTTGCAGTGCATAAGTATTGGTGAGTGGAGCGCTAGTGAAATTACTTGTTTTATAGGTTTGCACACTGGCATAGTCATAAAAACCGGTGAGCAAGAGTTTCATGGGAAGTGTCTGCCGTAATTCAAAGGTCATTAAATTACCTTGACTGGCATTGCCTTGACCAGTTGCGTAGGCACGAACACTGTAGGGGCCACCTAAGTACAGTTGTTCTGAGGGGTCTAGATTTTTGCTGGCAACTTGACCTGATGCTCCAAGATAGACTGATAGATCAGAGGTAATAGCCTGAAGACGGTTAGCTGCATAACGTAGCTTAGTAAAGTTCCCGTTAACTTGGGGCCCAATAATATCGGATGGTAAAGATGGTGAGTTATTGAGATTGACTGAGCCACCGGAAGCCATTAATGATCCGGTGTTGATGCCACCACCAGCAAAACCATCAAGCAGGTTTCCGCTGAGACCGCCCAGAAAAACAGAAGTACTGTATTGGCTCGTAGTTCCACCGTTAGCGTTGTTATTGAAGCTACTAAAGTTGTAATTACTGAGCAGAAAAAGATTGGCTGGTCGACTACGAATAATGGGATAAGTTAGTTCTGCGCCGCCCGTACTAGAGGTGCCGTTAGCCCACAATTGATTAAAGCTTGAATTAATGACTCGATAGGAAAGATAGCTTCCATTAATACCAATACGTAGTCCGTCGGATCCAATTGGGGCGGTTAATGCAACCCGACTATAGTTGGTGCCTTCGGTATGGAGGCCATAAACGTTCACTTGCTCACCCAAGCCAAGAGGTCCATTGATATTGAGATTAGCTGTCACTCTATTTTGACCGGTTGAAGATTGGCCAAAATTATCCACACCTACCATACCGTCAACTAGTGGCTTGTCTGTAACGGTGAGGAGAACATTGGTCTCTCCTCGATTTGTACCTTCTTGTAGCGAGCTTATTACTTGTATATCTGATTGATCATTAAGGGTTAATAGAGCACGATCAAGCGCTGATAGCGACAGGGGTGCATTCCGTGAAATGGCGCTATAGACCCACTTTTCAACACGAGCATTGCTGACGCGCTTCGATTTATTTTTAATCAGAATGCCACCTAAAGATGCCTCTAAGATTTCAATAGTGATAATTCCCTCAGTAACATCCTGCTGTGGAATCAGGGTTTTAACAAGCCAACCCTGATCTCGATAGTATTCGGCGATGAGGTCAGCGGCGCTCTTAAGATCATTAAAGCTAATAGGGCGATTTAGATAGCCCGCAACAAGACTATTAAGTTTTTCAGATGACACCTTAGTGTTGCCGATAAATACAAACCGTTTTGCAAAAATAGTTCCCGCTTTAGAGGGTGGGATCTGATCTAATTTAGGTTGAGTAATATTAGGCGTGACTTGGGGCAGGGCAGTATCTTGCTCTTGGCTCCGAATTTCCTGCAAAATTGAGCCAGCAGAAGTTTGCTGTGCAAAAGAGTTAGGCACTAAAAAAAGTAAAGCAATCGCTATGACTAGATAGGCAGCAAAATCCAGATAAAAATCTATCAATTTCTTACAAGTGGTATTGGTAGTTTTAATAAGTTAATCCCTGGTTTTGTTTGTCGCCTTAAAATAAATTTGCATAAATGTAAAGGGTCGAAGAAGTAAGATATTCGGAGCAATTAAAATCTAGCTCTTTTATTGGTTGTCATATCAATGTATCTTTATGAGCGGCAATATAAGCAAGAGCTTCTTCATGCTGCTTTTTCCTTAGTACGTCTGATGAAATAGATTGAATGCCAATAGTCGCTGCTTCAGAAAACTTACTTACTACTAAACGTCGCATTTCATCTATTTGCGCTAAAGCATATTCAATATTGGGAAATATCGCAGGCATCTCAAGCAACCTACCATCCTCAGTCTCAAATGAAGTTTGTACTAAGATGCCTTTTCCAGTAGTTTCAATAATGAAAATACTTCGGCCTACAATAGAATCCTCTTCAGTTTGTGGCATGCTTAATTCATCATGCTGCAAAATATTTTCTTTTAAGGTGATCATTTCTACTCCGATAACCATCTAGTCTGGGCAAACTATTTAGCGCCAACTACTAATGAATGATCAATTTTAAAGTTTTATTTGCCTATTTATCCCCCTGATTTAAGGGGGGCAGTGTAATAAGAATAAATTTTTTATCTGAGAAATAAGAGTATTGTAAAGTGTCTACTTTCATAAATATGATCACCAATTACCCCCTAATTTCCTATCTTGCAATTCAAATTGTGTGACAGTTGAATATGTTCAATCCAGCAATCATCCCCATCCTAATAAATTACTCATCGAGGATCTATCTTGACAGTTAGATTTAACCTAACCAAACAAGAATATTTTGTTTTGAGTTATTTAAATGAGGGATTGTCAGTAAAGACCGTTGCGAAGAATCTCGATATATCTTTGCATACCGTTAACGGACACATGAAGTCTATTTACTTCAAATTAAATGTAAAGTCTCGCGGAGAGGCGCAGTATAAGTTTAATGAATACGAGGGGGCAGTTGCTAAGGTCGAATTAACTTCCCAGAATGAAGAGAAGGCAAAGCGGGTTGAGGAACTAGTCATTGCTAATGTTGCAAAAGCTGATCGTGCTGCTGAGCTAGTCATTGCCAATGTTGCAAAAGCTGATCGCGCTGCTGAGCTAGTCATTGCCAATGTTGCTAAAGCTGATCGTGCTGCTGAGCTAGTCATTGCTAATGTGGAACTTACTTTCCAGAATGAAGAGAAGGCAAAGCGGGTTGAGGAACTAGTTATTGCTAATGTTGCAAAAGCTGATCGCGCTGCTGAGCTAGTCATTGCCAATGTTGCTAAAGCTGATCGCGCTGCTGAGCTAGTTATTGCTAATGTGGAACTAACTTTCCAAAATAAAGAGAAGGCAAAGCGGGTTGAAGAATTAGTTATTGCTAATGTTGCAAAAGCTGATCGCGCTGCTGAGCTAGTCATTGCCAATATTGCAAAAGCTGATCGTGCTGCTGAGCTAGTCATTGCCAATGTTGCTAAAGCTGATCGTGCTGCTGAGCTGGAGGCTGCACTATTGGGTAAGAACACGGCCAATAAAAAAGTTTATCAAACTGAGTCGAAATTCTTGGCATGTCTTAATGCCCTTGCCATGGCTCGAGATAATGAAACAGGAAATCATATTCTTCGCACGCAGCACTATGTACAAACAATCGCATTAAGATTAAAAAAGATGGGAAAATACAGAATAGAGTTAAGCGATGAAATGATTAAACTTCTTTTTAAGGCTGCACCATTGCACGATATCGGAAAGGTGGGTATTCCCGATAGCATCCTACATAAGCCAGGGCGATTAAATGATGAAGAGTGGCAAGTTATGAAGACGCACGCATCTATTGGTCGAGCTATTCTTGCTTCTGCTGAGCTTGAAACTCAGAGGGGTAGTGGCGTAATAACTGTAGCGATTCAGATTGCCGGAGACCATCATGAGAAGTGGGATGGCTCTGGATATCCAAGCGGTTTAAAGGGCGAAGAAATATCGTTACCTGCACGCATCATGGCGCTTGCTGATGTTTATGATGCTTTGATGAGTAAACGCATCTACAAAGCTGGATGGAGTCATGAGGATGTTACAAGCGAAATAGTATCCCAACGTGGCGTACACTTTGATCCTCTAGTAGTGGACGCTTTCATGATAGAAAAGTCTAGATTTTTGGCTATTCACTCTAAGCATAAAGACGTTTAACTTTAAAGGCCTGCTTTAGGCGAAAACTTTCAAATTAGGTAGGTTGATCCAGATGTCTCAAACCGGCCAATAGCAGTTGTTCTAATTGAGTATTTATTGTGACTGTCAATAACTTAAATTAGGTATACCTACTCCTAGATTTATGAGTTATGGTATGCGCATCTCAAGGCTGATAACTGTTACAGCACTTGATTCTTTTAATCCTACGTAACAGTCGCCCCCTCTCGCGAATGAGAGTAGGTAGTCCCCTTTCCCAGAGAATCCACGGCATGAATAAAAAACATGCATTGTTAAGCCTAATGGCTTTTGTATTTTGTAGTGGACAAGCGCAGGTCTCAGTAGATACCACTGGCGGCACTACAGGCGGGGCTGTGTCTGCTAGTCCAATTAGTAATTCAGTCTCAAGTGTTGGTAGTGTCAGTACGGGTGCGTCCACTTCTCAAGGTGGCGTTGGTGGTACTGGTGGCTCAGTGGGTAGTCTCAGTACGGGGGCGTCTACGTCTTCATCGGGGGCTTCTAGCGCTACTTCTGGTTCATCCATTTCAGCTGGTGGACAATCTTCTTCGAGTGGCAATACTTCAGGCAATACTTCGGTCAGCTCAACCTATGTAGCCCCAAAAATTCCAGTATCTACAGCTTATTCTCCGGGAAACTTTCCTACCGCACCCTGTATGGGCGCTACATCTCTTGGTACCTCTGGAGTGATGTTCGGATTTAGCGCGGGTTCCTCATGGGAGGCAACCGAATGTATGAGACTAGAGATGGCAAGATCATTTGAGCAAGCTGGCCATAGTCTAGATGCGCAGGCCGTGAGATGTTCAAGTAAGTATGCTGCTGATGCACCAAGCTGCATCAAGCTACGTCAAGAAAAAGTAAAAGACAATAAGCAAGTGGTACCTACAGTACCAGCGCAAGAGCCAGTAGATGCTCCAACACCGCAGGAAGTAAAATTTATTGAGGGGGCATATTTTGAGGCTATTGATCCTGAAACTGGGTTTCAGACAATTGTTGATAATCGAGAGTTTTATAGGCGTCCTATACGCCCCCAGTGATTTTTAGTGCTGAAGTGAGTTTGACTTGTACGTCGCTCTTGGGTCGATAAGCGACTAATAGTATGAATAAACTCCAAAGTCTCAAAACGGCCATGATCTACCCTCCCAATATTACTTTGTTTGGTCACCTATGGGCTGCAATTCTTCTGGTGGTCACACTAGTTGACTGTATTGCTATTGACTTAATATCACTCCAATATAAGCTCTCGTGACAAACGATTGGTTTTACTACCCCTTAGGAGGGTCTTATGTATCAAGCAAATGAAAAATTAGTTCAAGCCCATCATAAATCGATGGAATTAGTTTATACTTTAAGTCAACTCGCTTTTGAGAATAATCAAAGTTTGGCTCAAATTCACTATGATGCAACTAAAGAAATGCTTGCAATGGTTCAAGAAAAATCAGCAGAAATTCTAAAGCTAAAAGACCCCAAAGAAATTATGACCATGTTTAGTGTTCATGCTCTTCAAGAGGCATCCGCTGGTGTTGTTGCATATCAAGCTAAAGTGAATTCAGTATTGCGTAAAAGCCATCATGAGTTAGTTGAAATGACTGATTCTGCAATTGAGCATGCTAAAGAGCGATTAAATGACTTGGTGAACGAAGCATCTGCTAAAGCTCCCACAGGCTCTGAGGCATTTACAGCCTCTTTTAAGACTGCATTTGAGGCTGCGCTCCAAGGCTTTGATCAAGTTCGCTCATCTGTACATACTGCTTATGCTAATTTAGAGAAGAGTGCAGATAGCGCATTAAATTCGAATGAACATGTTGTTCAGACAGCCACTAAAGCTCGCAAAGCAATCACCGCTTCTTAATCTCAATATTGATGAATGAGATGGCCACCTTCGGGTGGTTTCTCGCTTTTGGGTGAACGACAGCAATGGGTCTTGATTTCAACTCGTCGATGCAACACACTACAAACTGCGTAAGCGCAAGGAGTGTTGCTCATGAAACAACGACCTCGAATCTATTACACAGCCACCCAGAAGGATTTAATGTGGGAGCGCTGGAAAAAAGGAGATTCTCTTCAGCAGATTGCCCAGTTATTTGATCGCAATCATTCGTCCATACAAGGGATCTTTGTGCAAACTGGCGGCATTAGACCGCCACCCCGAACTCGATCCAAACTAGCGTTGACCTTAGCTGAACGTGAAGCCATCTCACGCGGCCTAGCAAGCGGTCAATCCATGAGATCGATTGCCACTGAGTTAGGTAGATCACCTTCCACGATTAGTCGTGAGATTGGTCGTAATGGTGATCCAGAGAGTTATCGAGCCAATCAATCGGATCAGGCTGCCTGGGATCGAGCGCATCGCCCTCAGACTTGTAAACTAGTCTTGAATAAAACCCTAGCGCATCTGGTAGCAGATAAACTGCAACACTACTGGTCACCACAACAGATTGCCGGTTGGCTAAAAGAGACTTATCCAGATCAGGAGGACTATCAAGTGTCACATGAGACGATCTACCGCAGCCTTTTTATCCAAGCCCGCGGAGCTTTAAAGAAAGAGCTCACACAGCACTTACGCCGTACACGCATCATGCGTCGTTCGCGGCATCACACTCTGAAGGATCGGGATCTGGGCAGCATCAAGGATGCCATCCCTATTAGAGAGCGGCCAGCTGAGGCGGAAGATCGAGCTGTTCCCGGTCACTGGGAGGGCGATCTTTTATATGGAGATGCCAATAGCCAGATCGCTACCCTGGTGGAACGGCAAACCCGTTATGTGATGTTGGTGAAAGTGGCTCGCAAAGACAGTGAGACGGTGGTTAATGCACTCATCAAGCATGCCCGCAAGTTACCGCAAGAGCTATATAAATCCTTAACGTGGGATCGCGGCTCGGAGATGGCTCAGCACAAACGCTTTACTCTAGCTACCGATGTACAAGTATATTTTTGCGATCCTCAGCATCCCTGGCAACGAGGCTCGAATGAAAATACCAATGGTTTATTAAGACAGTACTTCCCCAAGGGTATGAGCTTAGCTAACTACTCTCAAGCCAAACTCAATGCAGTAGCAAGGCAACTTAATGAACGCCCTAGAAAGACACTAAACTATCAAACACCGGCAGAACGTTTTGCCCTAACTGTTGCATCGACGAGTTGAAATCAAGGTCGTTACCCGCCACCCAACCATTTCTTTGAAGGACGCTACCAAAATGTCGGTTAACCCGACAAATTTGACATACAATCGCCTGTGAATGCCAAGCAATATCCATCCCATTCCAACCAACCCCAAGGTTCTCGGTGCGTATGCCACACCTGATTTCAACACCTTAA
>Ga0114959_10004932_pt1 | contig 10077 bp, 9 predicted proteins | sample C_130625_EF_Meta_FD_87317 | JGI IMG/M metagenome (GOLD analysis project Ga0114959, IMG submission 87317) | Freshwater microbial communities from Lake Croche, Canada to study carbon cycling - C_130625_EF_MetaG | ecosystem: Environmental > Aquatic > Freshwater > Lake | place: Lake Croche, Canada...
AACCTTTTGCAATAATTTGATCTTGACAAACGATTAAGGCGCCAACGGGGACTTCTCCCTCATCAAAAGCAATTTCGGCTTGTTGGAGGGCGAGTGACATGAAATATTCGTCAGAAAACATTTATTGCGAGTTTAGTCTGGAAAATAGAACACAGATTTGAAGGATTATACAGATTTGTACGAATAAAGATGAATAAAATCAGTTTCTATCTGTTAAATCTGCGGTCTAATATCGGTGTCTTATTTTGCGTAAGCCTTATTTCTCAAATAAAAATCTACTAGAACTAACGCCGCCATGGCTTCTACAATGGGAACGGCACGTGGGACAACGCAAGGATCGTGGCGACCTTTTCCCGAAACAGTCACGGTATTTCCCTCCGCATCAACGCTATCTTGATCTTGCATAATGGTGGCTACGGGTTTGAAAGCCACGCTAAAATAGATATCTTCCCCGTTTGAAATACCGCCTTGAATCCCTCCAGAATAATTGGTTTTGGTTCTAACTCGTTCATTTTCTTCAAGATACATTTCGTCATTATGTTCCGAACCAAACATTTGGACTCCCTCGAAACCACTACCATATTCAAAACCTTTTACGGCATTGATGCTCAACATGGCTTTGCCCAATTCAGCGTGCAGTTTATCAAAAACAGGTTCGCCCAAACCTACTGGTGTGCCTGTAATAACGCAGTTAACTACCCCACCAATTGAGTCTCCCCTTTTACGAGTTTCGTCGATCAAGTCAAACATTTGTTGCGCCACGATTGGGTCGGGGCAACGAACTGCATTTTCTTCGGCTTTCGGAATGTCTAATTGTTGATAAGGCGTGGTTAATTTCAACTTTCCAACTTGTGAAACGTAAGCGTGTATTTCAAGGCCAATTTCTTTCAAAATTAGTTTTGCCACTGCCCCTGAAGCAACACGTGCAATGGTTTCACGAGCTGAGCTACGTCCTCCCCCACGATAATCTCGGTTGCCATATTTGGCTGTGTAAGTATAATCAGCGTGAGAAGGACGGAATTGTTTAGCAATGTGAGAATAGTCTTTAGAACGTTGGTCTTCATTTCGAATAATCATTGCGATGGGTGTTCCCGTAGTTTTTCCTTCAAAAATCCCCGATAAAACCTCAAATTCATCGGCTTCACGGCGTTGCGTGGTAATGCGAGATTGCCCTGGTTTTCTACGGTCTAATTCTGCCTGAATATAGGATGTATCGAATGTAACGCCCGATGGACAACCGTCTATAATTACACCAACACCAATCCCGTGAGATTCTCCGAAAGTGCTGATTTTGAATAATTTACCATATGTACTGCTCATTTTTGAGTTATAAATTATGCGTTGTAAGTTATGATTTATTAGTTAAAACTGGCATTCGTTCTTATTGCCTAATATGCTTTACGCCACTTTTATTTAACAAGTTATTTTTTTCTATTTGGGAGAAGTATATAAATCATTCCTATCAACATGATAACAATGAGAATATTTGCCTCGTCTTTGAGGATTTTTGCAAAACTATTTTGTTCTATTGAAGCATCAAAATTTTTGAGACCATCATAAATGGTGGTAGCTTCTGTTGGGTTATCTGCCGTTTGTATAGTTTGGCCAGAAATGCCCAAGCGGATATTGGATTTTAAAGTATCATATTCTTCAGAAATAGTATTAAAATATATCCACCGAAAATATTTATCCAATGCAAAGTTACCAGCCTGTTTTGGAATTATCTGAAAAGTTAGAGATTTTATCGTAATAATTTTATCATTTTTCGGATGAGCGGTGCCCACAATTTTCGGCGGGAAAAAATCAAAAATACTATCGTTTTTAATTTGAGGAAGTTTGATATTATAGCCGTCTCCCGTGATTTGTAAGTGATAACTTACTGATTTTCCAGTACCTACCTTGTATTTGTCGATTGATTCTTTCAAGAAAAATTGGCCCACTGATACTTCATTTTTTAACGGGTGAGTGGGTAATTCTTTAGTAATGATTGTAAAAGGAAGGGTATTAAAAGAAACAAAACTGGATTTTTTATGTCCATTCCTATCGGGCGTATATTTTTTTAATCGGAAGCTGACTGAAGGAAAAATAATGGGTCGATTATTAAGTGGATAAAAAGTTGCTTCGTAAAATTTGTATTCCGTATACTTTTTACCCTTAATCTTCACCTGCGTTTGCTGGGTTTCGGTGATGCCAAAAGATTCTTCCCAACAATTTTCGGGTTTAATTTTTTTTGTAATAGCGGCAATTTGGATTCCATTTTGATCAAAATCAAGTTCCGCAGAATTGTTTTCAGCAACGTACAATGCAAATGTTACGGTAAATCCTTCGCCAACGTAAAGTTTTGACTTTGAAGAGCTTAGAGATATAAATGCATCCTCTTTGGTATTTAAATTACTGAATTCTGGATTTGAATTACCTTCAATAAAATCTGTAAAATCTTCTTTTTTACCTGAACTCTCATAGTTTTTAGCAATTGGAAAATCCTGAGTATTTGCCTCTTTTTTATCAGAATTTGTCCTTGTAGCTTTATCCACTTTCACTACAAAACTTTCCGGCTTCAAATCCGTTCCATTTACATTTACTTTGAAACTCGTTATTTTAAAATTACCTTCTTTTTTCGCTGCATAAATTTGAGTGATTGTGCAAGTGCTAAGGGTCTGCCCGCCCACAAATGAGCGAGAGGTTGTTTTTGAAAGGCTCTTTTTTGAAAAATTTGGCAATTCAGGAAAGGTAGAACTGGGTGTTTGCGAATCGCCCACCAATTTCACAACGACCGTTACAATAAATGGATCTTCGATCGTAATATTTTTATCGCCAATTATCAGCGAGACGTCATTATTTTGTTGGGCTTTTGTCGCAAAGCACCCAAAAAAACAAATAAATATTGAAATATTTATATAATAAATCTTAACTTTCACCGTTGTTTTTGATATTCATTTAACGTATTACCTTTAGTTGGATATTTTTTATCATAAAAATTTTAAAGTATTTAACGCTAATCTAATTGTTAAAACTTGCTAGGCAGCATTTCATTCTTCATTTTTATTAAATATTAATACATCCCTCAATAATTTAAAAACATATTAAAGCTATGACAACTTTAGACTATGTCAAAGTTATTCTTCAAAAAGTTAGCTTCGATGCAAAGCTATTTGAAAAAGAATTAAGAAAGGCAATTAAAATATTATTCACGGAAGAAATTAAAGAATTTAGAGCGTGGTGTTCGGATCAATTTGGGAAAATGTATTATCAAGTAATCGAAAAATGTTTTAACAGAATCCGTAGAAAAAAACTTACGATTGCTTAGGCGATTTATTAAAAAATCCTTCCCAGATTATTTGAGAAGGATTTTCTATTTAAGCTATTTTTATTAACTCCCCAAAACGTTCTATTACCTTCAAGTTCATTTCTAACAATTTTTATTATGAGTAAAATGTTCAACGAATTAAATTTTATCTTGAGTTATCGTTTGATATAATAGCACAAAATAAAAAACCACTACTAATTGAGATAGATTATACCTCATTTGAAGATGAAAATAATTCAATATCAAATCTTCTTGAACAACAATTAGGAATGTATGTGCCATCGTATGTCTACAATTCTATCAATACTAAATCAATAGTTGGATTAAGTTTTTGGGTAGATAGTTCATTTACAATCAATAGCACTTATTCTGAAAATATGCCTCCACTTTTCAAAAATGAAATTCTAACCATTTTCAAAAGGTGATCTGAATTAAAATCAATGAAAGATGATATTGAAGAAAATAGAATTATAGTTAACAAGGTCTATATAATTCCCATCATATTTTATTTCAGATATACTTCTAATGACGAAAGTGTCCCTACTTTCAAAAGGGATTATCTTAGTCTTGATAAGTTTCTAAAAAGTATGAAATGGGAAAATACTGAGATGATGGATTTCATCATGATTGACTTAAGAAATAGAAGACATTGAAATTATTTCTACTTGTGCTAAATTTCAATCTACTAAAATTTCCAATTTCCCTTTCATTAATAAACCTTCTGATAAGCTGCTCCGTCCACCACAATTTTACTAATAATTTCCTTCATAATTTCCGATGTTCCCCCCGCAATGGTGCCTACACGAGCATCACGGTAGATTCGGCAAATTGGGTAATCTTCAATATAGCCAAATCCTCCAAAAAACTGCAAACAGCCGTCTGCTACTCGTTTGGCGAGTTCGGACGTAAAAAGTTTTGCCATCGAACATTCTTTTACCACCCCCTCGCCCTGTGTAAATTTCCAGCAGGTTGAATATACAAATTCTCGGGCAATGTCTACTTCGGTTGCCATCTCAGCAATTTTATGACGGATGGCTTGATATTTGGCAATTGGGCGACCAAAAGTTTCCCGTTCGTGGAGGTATTGAATGGTTAACTCTAAACTTAATTCAGCCCCCGAAACGGCCATTATTGAAGCAACCAATCTTTCCAATTGCAGACTTTCCATGAGATAATAAAATCCTGCATTTTCCTGCCCGATGAGGTGCGTTTTAGGTACACGTACCTTATCAAAACTGATTTCGGCAGTATCGGAACTGTGCCAGCCCATTTTGTTCAATTTTGTACGAGAAATGCCTTCTGCGTTTAAATCTACTACAATTAGACTAATGCCGTTTACTCCAGCGGTGGTATTTGTCTTGCATGTTAGCGTTATGAAATCTCCGTAAGTCCCATTCGTGATAAAGGTTTTTGAGCCATTAATGACATACTCATCACCATCCAGAACTGCGGTTGTTAGAATGCCTGAAACATCAGAACCTGCATTTGGTTCAGAAATTCCCAAAGCCGCAATTTTGTCGCCTGAGATGGCTGGTACAAGGTATTTTTCCTTTAAAAATGGATTACCAATTTTGGCAATGTGATTGATTGCCATGTATTGGTGCACACTGACGGCAGTTGAAAATCCGCCCATCGTCGAACGAGCGATTTCTTCTAAAAATACGACTGAATACCATAAATCGGCATTGGTTCCACCGTATTCTTCCGAAAAATTAATGCCTAAGTACCCAAAATCTCCCATTCGTTGAAAGATAGATTTTGGGATTTGGCGTTCGTTTTCCCATTGTTCAGCATTGGGAGTTACTTCTTTTTCGATGAATTGACGAACCGATTGCCGGAATAATTGGTGATCTTGACTGAAATACTGTGAAGTCATAAGCTTGTTTTTGAATTTTTGGTAAGTTCACAATAAAGTTCTGATTAACAAAAGATTAAGTAAAACAAAAATGTTTGTCGTTGCGTTATTTCTATCGGATTTATGAGTAACTTAGGTAGGTAATTTAGCCTGCAGCCTAGGTAAGAATTTTATTTGCATTTTCACTAATTATCTCAATACAGGTTCAGATATTTCCATTTGAATCCTCTGAGCTTCAGGCTCAATTGAATCGTAATAAAACAACCCATAATGATTGACAAATAACGGACATTTTAAAACAAACAGAATTATGAGTCGGAAAGTATTAATTTTGAATCAAGATTATAGTGCATTAACGGTTTGTTCTATCCCAAAAGCATTTTTATTAGTCTTTTTAAAAAAAGCAGATTTGGTGGCAGAGTCCGCAACTGAGCAACTGCATTCAATTTCTCAATCCTTCCCGATGCCTTCCGTAATTCGTTTGCACCGTTATGTTTACTTGCCCTATAAAGGCGTAATGTTGTCGAGGCAAAACATTTTTAGGCGAGATAATAGTAGTTGTCAATATTGTGGAAAAACGGAGGATTTAACCCTCGATCACGTAATTCCAAAATCAAGAGGAGGGCGAACATCGTGGGATAATTTGACAACAGCTTGCAAAAGATGTAATTCTCGCAAGGGAGATTTAACGCCCGAAGAAGCCCAGATGAACTTAAAAATAAAGCCTTATAAACCTTCATTCGTAATGTTTTTGCGTGATTTTGGTGGAATGATTGAAGACAGTTGGTTGCCGTTTTTGGGGAAGAAGAAGGAGAAAGTTTTGCTGGATTAGTAAAAAACGATTTATTATGATGTTAAAAAAAATTATTTGGTTTTTTTCTGAATAACAAAATTTCCTTTCACTTATTTTTAATTTCTTCACCATTCTAGTCAATTAAATACAAGAAATTAAACTCATCGGAGTTCGCAAAAGAAAATCAAGAAATCCAAAACTTGCTTTCTTCAAACCTGGGCTTTCGCAAAGTTCTTTCAGTTTATTTTGTAGGTCATTCATCTTAAAATGTTTATAAATTTCAAACATCTTCTAAATATATTATGGTCAATGCTCATTATTCAGGTATTTATATTCCTTGGATATTGAGCGTTTTTATGATTGATTGATAAAATTCAAATCCTTTCTCATCATTCAATTGTATCTTTGTAATTACGATTACAGTGCTTATGGAAATATTACAAAATGATTTATTATTACGTGCCGCCCTTGGCGAGCAAGTTGAACGCACACCCGTTTGGGTGATGCGTCAGGCGGGAAGAATTTTGCCAGAATACCGTGCCGTCCGTGAAAAGGCGGGTAGTTTTATTCAGCTGGCCACTAATCCTGAATTGGCAGCGGAGGTAACACTTCAACCCGTTGATATTTTGGGGGTGGATGCAGCGATTATTTTCTCGGATATTTTGGTGATTCCAGAAGCAATGGGTTTACCCTATATCATGGAAGAAAAATCGGGTCCTGTCTTTCCAGAAGTCATTAAAACAATGGCTGATGTGGAAAAACTGCGGATTTCGGACCCCGAAGTGGATTTAAAATATGTGCTTGATGCCATCAAAATTGTGAAACATGAATTAAATGGTCGTGTACCTTTGATTGGTTTTGCGGGCGCTCCTTTCACTTTATTGTGTTATATGATTGAAGGTCGTGGGTCAAAAACATTCTCGAAAGCCAAAAAATATCTATACACGGAACCCGAGCTTTCGCACGCTCTTCTGCAGAAAATTACGGATTCTACGATTGCCTATTTAAAGGCTCAGATTGCTGCTGGAGCCAATTTAGTTCAAATTTTTGATTCTTGGGCGAGTATTCTTTCGCCAGAACAATACCGCATTTATTCGTTGCCTTACATTGCCCAAATCTGTAATGCCATCACGGAAGTACCCGTAACCGTTTTTGCCAAAGGAGCGTTTTTTGCCCGTGAAGAAATGGGAAAATTAAACTGCGAAACTATTGGTTTAGATTGGAATATGGATATTGCCGAATCTCGAAAATTGATTGGTAATTCAAAAACCTTACAAGGAAATCTTGACCCCTGTGTGTTGTACGGAACGTTTGATGAAATCAAAAAACAGACTCAAAACATGATGCAACAGTTTGGTAATCAACGTTATATTGCTAATCTTGGACACGGTGTTTATCCAGATACGAACCCGGATAAAGTTCGTTGTTTTATTGATACAGTGAAAGAAGGGTAGAAGAAGAAATTTAAGATTAAAGGGTTAAAACATTCACGAAAAAAAATTTTCGTGAATGTTTTAACCCTTTTTTTGTAGAAAAAACATTTATTTCAGGAATGTTGATAACTTTACAGTAATGATTCATTCTATATTTTTTAAACATCAAATTTTATGAAAAAATTATCTACTTTTTTACTTATAATTAGTGTTTTCAACCACTCAATTGCCCAAACTGTTTTTAAATTTGATTTTACTGGATATACGGGAACGCCTCCAACTTTATTTGCCTCAACGGGTTCTGCCAATTTAAATCATAGTGGACTTGCCAATTTTGCCGAAGATCACTGTGGTGGTGGTGATGGATTTTCAGCAAATTCCTGGAATTTAGGGGATTATATCCAGATTCAAACCAGTACTGTGGGGTTTATAGGCCCTTTTTCTTTCGGATTTGATTTCAGAATGTCGGATATTGACCTCGGAAATTTTGATATTAGGGTTAGCACCGATGGCAATAGTTTCAACACCATAGGTAATTTGAACGCCACGCCGCCGTCAACTAATTGTAGCAATTTTGGTCCTTTAACTCTGGGAACAGCTTATAATAATCGGGCGAATCTGTACATTAGAATTTACAAATTGAATGATGCCGCTCTTACTGTAAACCGTTTAAGACTTGATAATATAATATTACAAGCAACCGCTTTACCGGTAGAATTAACTTCTTTTCAAACGGAAGTTGCTGATAATCAAAAAGTTAATATTAGATGGGAAACCGCCACGGAAACTAACAGTAGTCATTTTATTGTGGAACGTAGCCGTGATGCGGTTAATTATAAATCTATTGCCCAAATCGAAGCTGCTGGCTCTTCCAATTCTAAAAAGACGTACAGTTTCATGGATGAATTAGCCTTATTTGGAACAAATTATTATCGACTTTCACAAATTGATAAAGATGGAACGCAACAGGTTTTTCGTCCGCAGGCAGTAATTATTGATGATTCATATTTACCTTTTGGCGTTTTTCCAAACCCTTCAAACGGGTATAATTTTAAAGTAAAAGTAGAGGATTCAGATGAAGCTATTTTAAAGCTAACTGACCTTTCGGGTAGCGTTATTAGGATCAATAGTAGTAAATTGACCCAAACTGTTTTGGAAATAAATCCATTGGAAGTCTTGACATTTGGAACCTATATTTTGGAAGTTCAAACGTTGGGAAGTTTGAAAAAACACAAAATGCTGATTTTAAACTAATGGAATTGACTAGCTCTGACAGCGGCATTTCGCCCTGTCAGCGGTTGGCCATTTCTAAATAGAACGTTGCTTTTTTAGCAGAACATTATCTCCTAAACTTTCGCTCAAAATTTCTACTCCTCCGATATTTGGAGCTTCAATGCCATCTGCTAAAATCAATTTACTTTTCAAAATAAATGCTTCATCCCAAAGTCCAGAATTTATAAAACTTTGCAATAAAATTGTACCACCTTCAATAATAATAGATTGAATTTTTCTTTGGTAAAGGTCTTGAAGAATACATTCATTAATTGAACGGAAGTCGTCCGCTAGAGGGACGACTTCTGTCTTGTTTGCTAGGCCGTTAATCGAAGTACCACTTCCATTTACAGTTGTGTAGCAAATGCTAGGTTGAGAATTATCGAAAATAGATAAAGTATTGGATAATGATAAGTCTTTGTCGATTAATACTCTAACCGCATTTTTTCCAGTCCAAAAACGAGTATCTAATTTGGGATTATCGTATTTTACAGTATTTGTGCCAGCCATAATTGCATCTTCCTGTGCCCGCATTTTATGGACAAATCTTCTGGATAGAAGATTAGAAATTTGAACGGCTTCGTAGTTTTTCTTGGCAATAAATCCATCCGCAGATTCCGCCCATTTTAGAATGGTATATGGTCGTTTTTTTTCAATAAAGGTAAAAAAACGTCGATTTAAGTTCTTTCCATCCTCTGCTAATAATCCTATTTCAACCTCAATTCCAGCCTGACGAAGTTTTTCGATTCCTTGCCCTGCCACTAACGGATTAGGGTCATAATTGCAAACGAACACTTTTTTAACTTGATGTTTTATCAATAAATCTGCACAAGGTGGCGTTTTCCCAAAATGAGAACAGGGTTCTAGCGTAACGTAAATTTCTGATTTTGAAATCAATGATTTATCTTCAACCGAATTGACGGCGTTCACCTCGGCGTGAGCTTCGCCGTATTTTTTATGCCAACCTTCACCAATAACTTTTCTTTCGTGTACAATCACGCAGCCCACCATTGGATTTGGTGAAACTGACCCTGCACCCAATTGCGCAAGCTGCAAAGCACGTTGCATGAATTGCGCTTGATTAGTCGTTGTGAGGGTCCTTTGGATATTGGGCATTTTCTGATTTATCTTTTAATTGGACTAACTTTGCTTTTTAGCTACAAATTATGACAACCGCAAAAACGATCTTCAACCAACTAATTACCGAAATTACTTCCGTTTATGAAGAAAACGAAGCAAAATCTATTGTTTATTTATTATTGGAACATTACTTAAATCTCTCAAAAACAGATATTTTGTTGGATAATGTTTGTAATCAACCATTTGATTTTCAGGAAATTACTGTTCGACTAAAAGCAAATGAACCCGTTCAATATATTATAGGAGAAACAGAATTTTATGGAAGAAAATTTAAAGT
>Ga0114959_10004934_pt1 | contig 10077 bp, 5 predicted proteins | sample C_130625_EF_Meta_FD_87317 | JGI IMG/M metagenome (GOLD analysis project Ga0114959, IMG submission 87317) | Freshwater microbial communities from Lake Croche, Canada to study carbon cycling - C_130625_EF_MetaG | ecosystem: Environmental > Aquatic > Freshwater > Lake | place: Lake Croche, Canada...
CCTGATCCATTTTCTGTTCGAAAACGGCTGCTATGAGGCCAACGGATCGCATCCGCTGCCAAACGCCGCCGCGATCGATTTCCAGGCGATCGCCAAAGGGGCCGGCCTGCCCTACTGGACACAGGTGGCCGGGGCGGCGCATCTCGTGGTGCCTTACTCGCTCACCAACAACGATGCGCGCTTCATACGCCAGGCACTGGCGACGGCGGATGATTTCTACAGCTATCTGTGCGACAGCTTTGACCTGCTGTATCGCGAGGGTGCCACCCAGCCGAAGATGATGTCGGTCGGCCTGCATATGCGCCTCGCCGGCCATCCCGAACGCGCGATGGCGCTGGAGCGGTTTCTTGACCATGTCACGGCACATGAACGGGTCTGGGTGACGCGCCGGGTGGATATCGCCAATCATTGGCGGAAGGTGCATCCGCCCCGATAAGCACCAACGGCAAGGCAATCGGCCTGCGCCATCCAACACGGAGTTTTCAGGTCATGACGAGCATCCTGGCTGACGAGGTCGCGCGATTTGATGGCCTGGCTGCGCGCTGGTGGGACAGGCGCGGGCCGATGGCACCGCTGCATGCGATGAATCCTTTGCGGGTCGGCTGGGTGGACCGGCGGGTTCGCGCCGCCTGGGGCGGGCCGGTGCGCCTGCTGGATATGGGCTGCGGCGCCGGTCTGGCGGCGGAGGCGCTGGCGCAGCTTGGGCATGATGTGCTCGGGGTGGATGCCGGGGCCGAGGTGATCGGCGCGGCGCGCGCGCACGCCGAGGGGCTGGACGCCCGTCTCACCTATCGGCAGGTGACCGCCGAGGCGCTGCTGGCGGAAGGCGCACGCTTCACCGCCGTGACGGCGCTGGAGGTGATCGAGCATGTGGCGGACCCGCAGGGCTTCGTCACCGATCTGGCGGGACTGCTCGAACCGGGCGGCGTGCTGGTGCTGTCGACCTTGAACCGCACGCGGCGGTCCTACGTCACGGCCAAGCTCGGCGCGGAATATGTGCTGCGCCTGCTGCCGGTGGGCACGCATGACTGGCGCCGCTTCGTCACGCCGGCGGAACTCGGCACCATGTTGCGCGCGGCCGGCCTGCGTGTGACGGATGTGGCCGGCATGGTGTTCGATCCGCTGGCGGGACAATGGCGCGAAAGCCGCGACACCGCCATCAATTACATCATGGCGGCGCGCAAGGACTGACCCGCGGTGCGACGTGCCACGCTGCGCATCATCGTGTCGAACGCGGTGAACACCGCCTGCATCTGCGGCACCTTGTAGGGGAACATGTCCGGCGCATCGAGCGCATGGACGATGGCGGCCATCTCCACCTCGAACAGCAGCAGCCGCCCGTCCGGCCCCTCGGCGCAGTCGAGCACGACGTAATCCAGGCCAAGCCGCTGATGCAGCCGGCGAAAGGCTTCGGCATGGCGAATGGCAAAGCCGGTGGCGAAGCCCGCCATGGCACGGGCCTCCTCGGCGCGCTTGGCCTCATCCTCCAGCATGCCGGCGTTGACGTAATGGATCATCCAATGGCGTGACAGCGCCATGTGGCACAGGAAGGGTTGGCCCGAGATCATCGCCACCCGCAGCTTGCGGAACAATCCGTCCGTGCCACGATAATCGATGAAGGCGGAGAGATAAAAGCGCTCAGCCGAGATGGCGTCGAGATAGACGGCGAGTTCGTCGGCATCACGCAGATGTTCGAGCTGGGAGCCGGCATGCGAGCCCACCGGACGGACCAGCAGCGGCCACTCCGCGCCGGGCAGCAATTCGCCGATCAGTCGCCCTTGATCGAGATGGGCTGCGATCTCCTCGCGGCGCCGCGACACGGTGACCGGGGCATGGATCGTGGCATCGCCCTCGAACAGCCGCGCCACGCCGTCCCGGGTCAGATCCTCGATCCGTCCCATCGCCACCCGGCCAGGATCATTGACCACCGGCCGCTGCCAGCGCGCCAGGATCGGACTGAGACGCATCAGCGCATCCGGGTCCGAATCGCTGATCAGGCAGATGGCAACGTCGTGATCGGGCACCACGACCGGCAAAGCTTCGCCAGGCACGACAAAGAGCAGGTCAAGCCGGATGTCGCGCTGGGAGGTGATGAACTCGACGGGCAGGTTCATCTGCAGGTCGCCAGGGGCTGCAAAGCCCAGCACGCGCAGGGTATCGGCGGTCTCGACACAACTGCGGGTGCGGAACATGCGGCACTGGCCGAGCACATCCATCTGCAGGCTCATGCCCAACTCACGCCGCCCGGACAGCATCGCGACCAGCGACGTGTCAAACGAGGCCGCCAGTATCTCCGCCTCCGTGCCGAACGGGCCGGCCAGATCGGCCACCACGCTTTCCACCGCCTCGCCCGCCGTCAGCCGTGCCGCGATCGGCGCCGCGCCATGGATCAGCGGCAACGCCAGATCATTGCTCAGCCCTGGCACATCCTCATCAAACACCGGCCTCTCCGCTCACGCCCGGCGGCATCCTGCGCCCAGAAGCTTAATGAGAGGTGAGGATCAGAGCGCTTCGAGGTCGACCGAGACGGAGACGCCATGCCGTCCACCGCCGAGAATGACGCCGCGCACCGGGCTGATATCGCTGTAATCCCGCCCCCAGGCCAGCACCACATGCTCATCGCGCACCACCAGATCATTGGTCGGGTCAAGATCGATCCAGCCATGCGCAGGCCCCATCCAGGCCCCGACCCAGGCATGGGACTGATCCGCCCCGCGCCGTGCCACCTGCCCCGGCGGCGGCCTGGTGCGCAGATAGCCCGAGACGTAGCGCGCCGGGATACCGTGCATCCGCAAAGCCGCAATCATCAGATGAGTGAAATCCTGACACACGCCGGCGCGCTGGGCGAGCACGCGCGAAACCGGGGTGTTCACCCCGGTGACCCCCGCCTTGAAGCTGAATTCCCGACGGATGCGGCCGTTAAGCTCCAGCAAGGCCGCCAGAATCGGTCGGCCCGGCGCAAAGCAGGTCGCAGCGAACTGCCCGGCCGCAGGTTCTGCCGGCAGCATCGGGCTATCGAACAGGAACTCCGCGGCCTGCCACGCCATGGGTCCCGCCTCCCGCGCCGCGCGGGCCACCTCTTCCCAGGCCATGGTCGCGGAAACGTCAGGCGGGGCAGGAAACCCCACCTCCACCTCGGCCAGCAAGGTCACCTCAAAGCGCTCATGCGGCCGGTCGAAGAAGATCCAGCCGACATGGTTGCCAAAATGATCCAGCGCCACGCTGGTGCGCGCCGGGTCCGGCGAGGTCGTCACCTCCGCGCGGATGACGCGCTGCCCGGTGAGCGCGCGCGGTGTCAGATGCGTCATGTGCCCGGACAGATCGACCGGGGTCGCGTAATGATAGGACGTGCTGTGCCGAACCCGATATCTCACGACACAACCTCGGCGACATGATCCGCTTCCCGGTCCGGCGCCTGGTGTGGCTCCTCGCCCTCATCGTCATCAGCGACGCCGATGGTCTGCGCCACCGGCAGCAGCGCAAAATAACGCCGCGTGATCCGGTCAGACAATCCTGCGACCGCCGTGCCGATCGCCGCCAGCGCCGGCGGCAGGGCGGCTGCGGCGACCGACTGGTCAGACTCGCCGAGCACCCGCTCCACCAGCGCCTCCACCTCGGCCAGCAGCCCGGCGGCAGCACCGGCCAGCATCTCCCGCCCCTCCTCTGGGCTGCCCAGCTCGTCGAGCAGCGAATGGATCGACACGAGCTGGAACGCCAGACCGCGCGGATTGCCCTGGTCGGCCAGCACCAGATCAAGCACCGGGGCGGGTTGCAGCACGTCCAGATAGCGGCTGCGATAGGTGATGGCGCTGTCGCACAGCTCCAGCACCAGACGCAGCCCGGTCTCGATGCGCGAGGGCTGCTGATCAACGGCGATCGCCACCTCGCCCGCCACCGCCTGCGCCCGCTCGATGCGTCGGCCGAGATCGAGGAACAGCCAGCCGCCGCCGCGCACCATGCTCTCAGCGGCGACTCCGGCGACGGAGGTCGAATAGCGCAGAATGCTCACCATGGCATGGCTGAGCCCATCCAGGCTGCGGCCCACCACCCCGGCATCGGCGCGGGCGGCACGCAGGGTCTGGGTGAAGGTGGCGTACATATCCCCGGTCAGACGGTCGCGCACGCTCTCGGTGAGGCGCGAGGCGGCGGCGAAATGCCGATGGATCGCCCCACCATCGCGCACCGTGCCGAGCAGCGCCTCGGCGAGGCTGCTGGAGGCGGCGGGAGCGGCCGCCTCACGCGACACGCAGCCCGCCTCGGCGAGGCAGCGGGCGAGGGATTGCAGCTCGGAGATCTCGCGCGGCAACAGCGCCGCCCCGCGCGCCAGCCGCGCCACCGCGGCGCGCACCAGCCGCGCCGAGCGCTCCAGCCGTTCGACATAGCGGCCGAGCCAGAACAGATCATCCGCGACACGTGAGGGCAGATCGCCGCTCGCCCGCCGGATCTTCAGCGGCGGCGCCATCACCACCGGCGGACCGACGATGTCACCACGCTCCTCGTTGAGCACCCAGACATCCTTGGACAGCCCGCCGCGCGGCAGCCTGCCGGCCAGCTCATCATGCGCCTCCATCACCCGCGCCAGACCACCCTGCATGGCGCGCCAATCCTGCCCGTCATGCGCCAGAAACACGCGCATCACCACCGGGCGCGGCGACAACCTCTCGCCATCAAAACAGGGCGCCATCGAGGGATCGACCGAGGCGGTCGCCGCCCAGTCCCATGGGCGCTGCTCGATGCGCCGCAGCATGATCGCCCGCTCAACCGGCTGAAGCTGGCCGAGGCGCACGGCATGCACATTGCCGTCCGTCGCCGGGCGAACCAGCCAGTGCTGCGGGTCCTGCATCAGCGTCATGCGCGATGCCTCATCGCCCAGCCACATCGTCGGCACCGAGGCCAGCGCCAGACGCTCGCCCAGCAGACGCTCGCACAGCGCGGGCAGGAAGGCGGCAAAGCCTGGCGCCTCCGCGAGACCGGTGCCGGGGTCGTTGGTGATATGGATCGTGCCGGCGCGCTGCGCATCCAGCAATCCCGGCACACCGACCTGGCTCGCATCGAGTTCCAACGGATCGACCAGCCTTCCCGAGACACGACGCAGCAGCACATCCACCCGCTGCAACCCGCGCAGGGTCTTGATGAACACCACCCCGCCGCGCACCGTGAGATCGCCGCCTTCCACCAGCGCGCAGGACAGTTCGCGCGAGAGGAACATATGCTCGAACCACTGGTCATGCCGCGTGCCGGGGGTCAGCAGCGCCACCGTGGGGCCGGTGCGGCCACCGGGTGCGAGGCGCTGCAACTGATCCTGCCAGATATCAAAGAACGGCCGGAGCTGCCGCACCGTCACCGGGCGGAACGCTTCGGGCAGCACGCGGGCCAGAAGCCTGCGGTTCTCCCGCGCGTAGCCGACGCCGGAGGCATCCGAGGTGCGGTCCGAAAGCACGCGCCAGCAACCGTCCGGCCCACGCACCAGATCGGCCGCGTAAAAGCCGAGCCTGGGGCCCATGGCAGGCGGCATCGGGCCGTGGCTGAGATGCAGCGGGCGGAGAAACCCGGCATTGCCGAACACCAAAGCTGGCGGCACGGCACCGGTCTCGAGCAATGACTGGCGGCCATAAAGGTCCTCCAGCATGGCCTCGATCAGGCGGGCGCGCTGGGCGAGGCCGGCCTCAAGCGCTGCGAACTCGCCAGCCGGGATCGGCAGCGGCACCGGGTCGCAGCGCCAGGCCAGCTCGCCCGCCGCGGTGCCCGGCAGGATGGAGGTCACGCCCTCCTCCTCGAAGGCGCGATCCAGGCGCTGGGCGCGCTCCTTCAGCCCGCCTTCCCCCAAAGCCGTGAAGGCGCCAAGCAGGCTCCGCCAATGCGGCCGGAGGCCACCCTTGCCGTCCACCATCTCGTCCATCGCCGCAGGCCGTGTCACGCGCAGATCAGTCCTCGCCATTCCGTGGCGAGGCTAACAGCCTGCGGGCGGGATGTCGCGCGGGGAAAGTGGCGGAGCCCGGCGCTTCCTTCCTGTCCCATTCCCCCTTAACCTTTGCCTTATGCCCTTCCGTTTCGTTCACACCGCCGACATCCATCTCGACTCACCCTTGCGCAGCCTTGCTTTGCGCGACGCGGCGCTGGGCGAACTGATCGGCACCGCGACGCGACAGGCATTCACTGCGGTGATTGATCTGTGCCTGGAGGAACGGGTCGATGCGCTGCTGATCGCCGGCGATCTGTATGACGGCGAGCAAACATCCATGAAGACGGCGCTGTTCCTGGCGGCGCAGCTTCACCGGCTGCATCTGGCAGGCATTCGTGGCTATCTGATTCGCGGCAATCACGATGCCGAGTCGCGCATCACCCGTGAACTGACCCTGCCCGACAGCGTCACCCTGTTTGACGGACGCGGCAAGGCCGAGCCCATGCCGCGGGATGATGCAAGTCTGCCGGTGGTGATCCATGGCATCAGCTTTCGCGAGAGGCAGGCGCCGGAGAGCCTGCTGCCGCGCTATCGGCCGCCGGTGGAGGGGGCGGTCAATATCGGCCTGATGCACACCAGCCTCGACGGCGCGGCCGGTCATGACAATTACGCGCCGTGCCGGCTGGCGGATCTGCTCGATCACGGCTTCAGCTATTGGGCGCTCGGCCATATCCATCGTCGCGCCGTGCATGGCGATGCGCGGCATTGCGTGGTGATGCCGGGCATGCCGCAGGGCCGGGACATCAACGAGGCCGGGGCGAAATCGGCGAGCCTTGTGACCATCGGGGATGATTTTTCCATAACGATATCGGAACACATCACCAGCGTGGCGCAGTTCGAGCGCGTGCGCCTCGATCTGACCGGGATTGACGACTGGGGGACGGCACTGCGCCGGATGGGCACAGAGTTGGAGGCGGCCCGGGATCAGGCGGCGAGCCGGCATCTCATCGCACGGCTGGAGCTGGTGGGCGCCACGCCGCTCGCCTGGCGGATGCGGCGCGACCGCGATGTGCTGCTCGGCGAGGCGCAAAATCTGGCGCAGCGACTGCGCGACTGCGCCATCGAGCAGATCGTTCCGGAATGCCGCACGCCGGCGGCACCCGGCTCGGACCTGCCGGTGGAGGAGCTGGGGCGGCTGATCGAGAGCACGGTGCTGCCTGACGCGGGATTCGAGCTCGATCTGGCCCGCCTGGTGGAAGGGCTGCGGCTGCCGCACGAGACGCGCGTTGGCCTGTTCGGCGACCAGCCGCCAAGCGCCGCATTCCTCGCCGATCTGGCGCGCGAGGGCACGGCGGATGTGCTGGCCAGGCTGCAAGGTTCAGGATCCGTCTGATGCGCCTGCGCCGGCTCGACCTCACCCGCTATGGCCGTTTCACCGATCATCGCATCGATTTCGGCCCGCATGAGCCAGGCACGCCTGATCTGCACATCATCTTCGGCCGCAACGAGGCTGGCAAATCCACCACCCAGTCCGCGTTTCTCGATCTGCTCTTTGGCATCCCGCAGCAAAGCGGCTTCAACTTCCTGCATCATTACGACACGATGCGCATCGCCGCTGTGCTGGACACGCGCGATGGCCCGCTTGAGATCGCCCGCATCAAGCGCCGCGCCGACACCCTGCTGGGGGCGGATGGCCGGCCGATCCCGGCGAGCCGGCTGCTCGCTGAACTCGGCGGGCTGGACCGTGCAAGCTATCGCGACATGTTCTGCCTGGATGACGAAACCCTGCAGAAAGGCGGCGAGGATATTCTGCAAAGCCGCGGCGAGCTGGGACAGCTGTTGTTCCAGGCCAGCTCCGGCCTTGGCGATCTGGACCGCACCCTGCGCCAGTTGCGCGAGGAAACGGACGCCTTCACCGGGCGCACCGGCCAGCTCGCCGAGATGTCGCGCCGGCTTGACGAACTGAAGCGCCAGCGCGGCGAGCTGGACACAGACGCACGGCGTTGGCGCAGTTTGTCTGACGAGGCGGCGCGCACCGCGAATGCGCAGCAGGAGGCCCACGCCGCGCGAGACACAACCCGCCGCGAGTTGGAGCGTGTCCGCAACCAGCTTGCCGCCCGGCCGCTGCTGCTGGCGTGGCAGCAGGCGCAGGTCCGCCTTGCGGAACTTGGCGATCTGCCCGATCCACCGGTTGATTCGGCTGCGTCCATGCCGGGTCTGCTGGCCGATGAGGTGGAGTTGGCCACGCTGGACGTCCGGCTCGGCGAGGACCTCACCCGCACCCAGACCGCGCTGGACGCCATCGAGATCGAAACCGCCGCGTTGGCGCTGGCGGCGCCGTTGGCCGAGCTGAAGCAGCTCCGCGCGCGGTTCCGCACCGCCGAGATCGACATCCCGCTTCGCCGGCAGGAGCACGACGCCATCCAGCCGGAGATCGAAGCACTGCTGCGTCGCATCGGCCAGGAGGACACAGACGATCCGGCCACGCTGTTGCTCACCACGCCGCAAACCGCAACGCTCACCCGGCTGATCGCTGAGCGCTCCGGCATCATCACCGCCCACGCCCAGGCCGTGGCGGAGCATGACGCGGCGCAGGCGGCCCATCGCGCCGCGGTCACGGCCTGCGGCACGGAGCTTCCGGAGGAAGATGCTGCAAGGCTGCGCCTCAACGCCGCGCTGGAGGCTTTGCGCCGCACCGATCACAGCGCGCAGGTGCGCCGGCTCGCCCAGGCCCGCGACCGCGCCCAGGCGCCGCGCGAGGCGGCCTTTGCCGCGTTGCGGCCCTGGCATGGCACGGCGCAGAGCCTGGCGGAGATGGCGGTGCCGGACGACGCCCAGGTGAGCGCCTGGATCGCAGCCCATGAGGCGGCGATGCGCGCGCACGACATTGCCCGCGCCCAGCACGATCAGGCCCGCCAGGAGCAGGCACGGCTCGAAGCCGCGCGCGCCACCCAGTCTGCAATGCTCGACGGGCTTGACCAGGAGGGGGCCGCGGCGGTGCGCGAAGTGCGCGACGAGGCCTGGGCGCTGCATCGCCGCACCCTCACCGATGGCTCGGCCGATCGCTTCGAGGCAGCGATGCGCCGTGATGACGCGGCCATGACCGTGTTGCTCACGCAGCAGGCGCAACTGACCCAGTTGCAGAATACCAACGCCGATCTGGCGCGTCGCAATGCGGATGTGGCGCAGTGTGCCGCGGCGATGGACGAGGCGGCAGAGCGGGCGCAGGCGGTGATGCACAGGATCGCAGCACTGGATGGTCCGCCGCCGAGCGCCCTGCCCGGCGCGCTGCGTCTCTGGCTCGCCGCCAGGGCCGAGGCGCTGCGGCTGCAACAGACGCTGGACGCGGCGGAACTGGCGCTGCGCCATGCCGAGCAGGCGGCGCGTGAGGATATGGCGGCGCTGAGCGATGCGATGGCCGATCTTGGCGCGGTGTCGGCACCAGATCTCAAACCGGAACAGCTTCGCGCGCAGGGCGAGGCGCTGGCGGGTCGGCAGACGGCGCAGGCGTTGCTTCGCCGCCAGGAGCAGGAGGCTCGTGTCGCGCTGGAGCCCCGCCGCCTCGCATTGACGCAGAAACAATCGGCAGCGGATCAGTTCCGTGCAAGTTGGCATGCGGCCTGCGCCGGGAGCTGGCTTGCCGCGCTCGCGCCGGAACATGTCGCAGCGGTGATGCCCGAGCTTGGCGCACTGGCCACAAAGCTGCGCGACCAGGCCGGTCTCGCACGTCGGATCGTTGATATGCAGGATGATCAGCGCGCCTTCACCGCCGCCGTTCAGACCCTGGCCGCCCGTCTTGATCCACCGCCGGCCGCGCCTGACGCGCTGTCGCTGGACGAGGCGCTCGCCGCGCGGGTGACCGCAGCCGAGGCGGCGCATCGCCGCCGCGAGTCGACGGCTCAGGCGCTGGTGGACCTGCGCCGCGAGCGCGCTGCGCTGGATCAGCGCCGCGAACGCCATGCCGCACAGCGTCAGGCGCTGCTCGATCTGTTCGGCTGTGTGACGCTCGCCGAGGTCGACGCCGCCTTGCGCCGAGTCGCTGAGCGGGACCGCCATCGCGCCACGTTGGGCGCGACCACGGTGGAGCTTGAATGCCTGCTGGAAAGCCCCGCCGCCGAAGCCAGCGCGATGCTCGCCGCCCAGACCAACAACACACAGACCAACAACACACAGAC
>Ga0114959_10004937_pt1 | contig 10075 bp, 9 predicted proteins | sample C_130625_EF_Meta_FD_87317 | JGI IMG/M metagenome (GOLD analysis project Ga0114959, IMG submission 87317) | Freshwater microbial communities from Lake Croche, Canada to study carbon cycling - C_130625_EF_MetaG | ecosystem: Environmental > Aquatic > Freshwater > Lake | place: Lake Croche, Canada...
ATAATTTACAACCAAGTGAAAAAAAAAAACAAAAAACCAAAGATTTTTTTTGTATTTTTAAAAAAATTATTTTTAATAGTAATAATTGTTATAATAATTATTTAAAATATTTAAATAGTATTGAAAATGCATTAGTTTTAAATTCTGTACCAGATATAAATTATTATAATGAAAGAATTTTTCCAATGAAAAAAAAAAGTTATAACATAGGAATTATAGGTGATATTGGATGTCAACATAAAGGACGAGATCTTGCAAAGAATATAATTGAAACGTTCAACAATAATAATTTAAACCATAAATTTATAATTTTCGGTAATTATCATATACCTTTAGAAAATTTAACAATTACAGGAAGATATAAAAATGATGATATTTTCACAATACTATATGATTACGATATAGATTATTTTATATTTTTGTCCGTTTTTGAAGAAACCTATTCTTTTACTTTATCTATAGCACTTCATACTGGATTGCCTATTATATATAATAATATAGGTTCTTACACAGAAAGATTAATTAATTATCATAATTGTTTTGCATTTGAAGAACAAAATTATAGAAAAATAATAGATATTTTTCAAACCATTGAAAATAATAGTTCAATACATTTTGAAAAAAAAAATTATAGACAATATCCAGCAATATACAATTGTATGCCTGAAATATCAAAATTAGTATATAATGATAATAATAATGATAATAATAATAATATTGAATTTGATATTAATAATATTGTTAATAATTTACATAATAAGGCAATTTGTTTTATAAATTTTGTAAATATAAATAATGGTTTGGCTATTTTAACTGATCAAATTAATTATATTAAAAATAGTGGATTATATAATAAACTAGATTACATTTTAATTACTGCGTTGGGAAACCAAACTAAACTAACTTTTCTAGATTATAAAATCAAAATAATATATCAGTCATTAAATTGTTTAAAACATGAATATCCTGCAATAAAATTAATTAAAAAAATCTCTCATGAATTAGATTATAATATAAAAATTTTATATATTCATGTAAAAGGTGTTTTACAAAAACCTCATTCTTATGAATGGAGAAAATATCTTGAGTATTTTTTGATTGAAAAGCATGAATTATGTTTTAATTTATTGAATAATTATTATTGTGTTGGAGTGAATCAACAATATTATTTTGATCATATAAATAAATATAGAAATCATTTTTCTGGAAATTTTTGGTGGACAAATTCGCATCATATTAAAACATTAGCAAATGTTAATAAAACTAAAGATAGATATGAATATGAACACTGGTTGATTGGAAATTTGACTAAAATAGATTACAGATATTTGTTGTCATTGCATCATACGCATTTTAATTTATATGAACACTCAATGCTTCCTGAAAAATATAATATTGAAATCATTAAATCTACTATTAAAAATACACTGCAAAATAATTATATTAAAAATCGTAAAATATATGGCATATATTTTATTTGTTGTATGGGAGATTATTTAAATATTGTAAATGAACAAATAAAATTATTGATGGAAAGCAGTTTATATAATTTATCAGATAATATAATATGTTTTATTTGTGGTATAAATCAATCATGTGATAATGAATGTATAGAATTATTAAAAAAATACGATAAAATAACAATAGTATCAACACATGATAATGCTTTTGAAAAGTTTGCAATAAATGGTTTTAAAAAATACATTGATCATGAAAATCCTTATTACATTTATTATATGCATTCTAAAGGTGTATCAAGAACAGAGGAATGTTATAAAGATTGGAGAAATTTGTGTGATCATTTTACAATAACTAAGTGGAGACTATATATTGAACTATTGAATTATTATGACTGTGTTGGAATAAATTTAAAAAATTTCCCAAAAAAACACTATAGTGGTAATTATTGGTGGTCAAAATCAGAACATGTTAACAAATTGAAAGATATAAATAACGGGTATTTATCCCCTGAAATGTATATTTGTTCTGAATTGAAGACGAATTATGTTTCTATTTTTCAATCCAATATAAATCATGGTGATACATGTTTTAATCCAAAATTATACAAAGATTTGAATGATGAAACATTAATAGATAATATTTGTATTATACCAGATTTTAATGAATCTGACAAAAAATGTATTGAAATGTGTGGTGATATAAACAATGGCTTATATTACAGTATCTAAAATTCAACATTTATATTTTTATATTTTAACAAGTATAAAAATATAAAAATATAAAAATATAATCTAGTATATTTTTATGATTACAAAACCATCCACTTTTGTTATAAATTTAAAAAGACGTCCAGAAAGATTAAAGTTTTTTTTAGATAACACACCGCTAAAAGATGTAAATATTGAATATGGTTTTGACGGTAAGAATATAGAAAATGAAGATATTAACGAACAGAATTTATTACAAAAATTTATAAATTTTTTACCAGGTGAAAAAGGATGTTTTATAAGTCATTTACGAATTTGGAATCATATTGTTAACAATAACATAGAATACGCTTTAATTTTTGAAGACGATGCAATTTTATGCGATGGTTTTTTGGAAAAATATAACCATTTTATCAATAATATTCCAAATGATTGTGATATAGCATTTATAGGCGGCAGATTTGAATCAAACTACAAAATGGATGTAAACAATTATATTGAAATTTCTGAAAATGTAATACAACATAAAAATATTACAGAAGAATATTATTATGATTTTTGCAGAACTACTCATAGTTACATTTTATCAAAAAAAACAGCAAAATTGTTAATCCGCAAATTTGATGAATCCGAAATAGTAACAACTGCTTTAGACCATTGGATGTTACAAAATTTGAATTATTTGAATAGTAATATTAAAATTTATGAATCAATGCCTTTATTGTGTCATAGTCCATTTATTAGTGATTCAGATATTAGATAAAAAACTAAATAAATAAATTATATATATTCATTTAACTGAATGAATATACTTATTTGTTCAACAAATGATTTTGATATTTATCAGGACAAAAATAAAAGTACATTATTTACAATAATTAGTAAAAAATACAACAATACCAACAATAACGATGAAATTCGGCTATTTAATTCAATTGTAAATACTGGAATAATTAATACTTCAACAATTTTAAAGGATAAAACCCAAAAATCAATGTTAACAATTAAAGCTTTATCAATTCAAAATTTCAAAAATTTTAAAGAAAACCAAAACAAAATGAATGGCAACGACAAATTGTCGCTTAAAATAATTTCAAGTTTAATATATTCATTATCAAACCAAATTCACTATTTATTGAGTAATGAATCAAAATGTTTTTATAAAATAGATATTGATAATATTTTGGTAATAGACAACAATAAGTTCATATATCTATCATATGAACATTTAAAAGATGTGAAAAATAAATGTATCTATATATATTGTCCAATATCAAAAAATATTGGTTATTTGTCACCAGAATTATTAAATACATCTTCAATACCTATTATAATAAATTATAAAACAATTTTTTACAGTATAGGATTATTGATTTTGGATAATATCAAAGAAAAGATGCAAATAGAACCAAAATTGTATTATTTTTTAGAGCGTTGTCTAATGCACGAACCAAACAAAAGATATTTATTATACGTATAAATTGTATTTTTTGAAGAATTATCCAATATCCAATTGTATAAAAAAAATAATCATTTAATATAATATAAGAATTATACGATGATTTTAGGTAATCGTATTCCACATGAATATTTTATTACAAAAGGAAAAGGAGAATCAAACGCTGGTTCAGCAGGGTTGCCTTTTGAAACTGGATCTTATGATGCTGCACTAAATGATGCAGGGATAGAAAATTGCAACGTAATGGAATATACAAGTGTAATTCCCACTCAAGCAAAACTAATATCAAGGGAAGAAGGTCTAAAACGATTACAATGGGGTGAAGTTTTAGAAGTAATTAAAGCTCAATCAAACGGTAGACGAGGTTCTAAAATAAGTGCAGCGGTAATGACGACAACTATTACCGATCCAAATGGTAAATACTTAGGTGGTTTTGCATGTGAATATTCCGGTTCGGGAACTAAAAGTGAAGCCGAAGAAAGTTTAGGATTGTCAATTGCTGGAATGATTAAGAGGAGAGGCTATGGAAATATAATAGGTCAAACTAAATTGTATAAAAATAATAAAACAGATAAAAATTACATTATTCATCCAGGAAAATTATTTGAATATAATTTTTTAGATGTTAAACAAGAACACGGCTCTGTTTTTGTAGCTTTATGTTTTATAAGTTACATATATCCTCATTTACATGAATCTGTTTCTGAAGAAAAAATAGTTAAAATGCATAAAAAAACAAGAAGGCATAATAAATAAATTTTATAGAAGTAAAATCAATAAGAATTTCAAGATAACATATTATCTTATATTATGTTATAATGTCACTCGCCACTTTCAAAAAAAAATCCATTAATAAATATGCAAGTGCTACAAAAATATCAGGTAAACCACCGGGTGGTGTATTCTTACCACAAGGGCCTTTTGGTAGTTCACCAGAATATTTATCAATCGCAATCAATTCACCAGGCCCAAAAGGTTTTTCATTAAATGGTTCCCACAGAAATGTTGGATATGTTGGAAAAGGGTATCATTTTTCAAAAAGCGGCACTCCTTTTAGAGGAGTCTATCCTAGGGGAAGTGGCGCAAGACTAGGAACACGAAGAGGTGCTGCTGAATTTAACAGACCAACCCTACCAGTGTTCAACGTAAATGAGGTGATCGTATTAGGAGATCAAAATTTATTTGTTAAACCTACTGTTTTGTCAAACTTTGCAATGCTTCGTAAAAAATATAGATGGGCTTATTATGGACAATATCCGAATTATTGGGTACAACCTAACTACGGACAAACAACACAATCCGACACAAAAAGTCAAGGTAATTATTTACACAATTTATCAGTATCTAGTATTTGTGTGGAAGATATAAATAATTTTGATAAATATGTTGGTTATGTTAAAACTGGTGGTGGAACAACTTGCCACACAACACCTGCACTCTTTAAATATAATGATGTTGCCAGAAATTCTAATTATACAAAACGATTATATCAACCACTAGATGCAAGTGAACAAATAATGAGAATACAACGTAGATGCACGAATCCATTGGGACCACAAAAACCATTTCCTTATGCAACAAATGGTAATACTTGTAACCAACTTGATCCATTTTATGTCAAACCACCTGTATGGTATTATTACGGAAATAACACCGAACTAAATTTACAAAAAGCAAAAGACATTAAGGAAACTTATGGAAGAGTGTACCAATATATTAAAAAAGCTGAAAATGAACTGGGAGTTAGTTATCCACTTGTTGATAACATTTAGAAACAAAACAACTTTTAGAAAAAGTTGTGCAAAAACAAAACAACTTTTAGAAACAACTTTTAGAAAAAGTTGTGCAAAAACAAAACAACTTTTAGAAACAACTTTTAGAAAAAGTTGTGCAAAAATACAAAAACAACTTTTAGAAAAAGTTGTGCAAAAACACAGAAACCACTTTTAGAAAAAGTTGTGCAAAAACACAGAAACCACTTTTCTAAAAGGTTAATAAAAGGTTAATAAATATTTTGGTTTAACCTTTTTCTAAAAGGTTAATAAAAGGTTAATAAATATTTTGGTTTAACCTTTTTCTAAAAGGTTAATAAAAGGTTAATATATATCACAATTATGAATTTAAATAAAATTAGCGAACAAATTAAAGAATTTGGAAATAAAGACAACGAATTAATTATAATAGGTTTTATAAGTATTTTACTAGGTTTATGGATAATATTGTATCTAATACCAAATATTTTTGTAAATTTATTCAATACAATTTTAGGAAAAGTTATTTTAGTATTATTTTTAATACTGGTAAGTTTTAAAAATTTGTATTATGGAATGATATTGTTATTTATTTTTGTAATTACGTATAGATTTTTAACTTTATCATTGTATTCATCAAGTCTAAAAGAAGGTTTCACTTGGAGCCAAGAATCTACAAATAAATTTTTGGAAATACAAAAAACAATTAACCGTGAAATTGTATTCAACACACCTGAAATTCAAAAACAAGCATCACAAGAGGAAGTAGATTATTTTAATCAACACGGATATTGGCCGTGGTCAGATGAAGTAAAAAAATTATACACCGAATCACTTAACAATAATCCTTATGTGCGAACAAGTCCTCAAGATGCAATTAACACGTTGAGTACAATTTATAATGAAAAAGCGATTTTACAATTGATATCATGGCAGGCAAAAGAAGGACAATTCTTATTAAATGGTGTAAGTATTAACACCGGTAAAAACAATCCGTATGAAGATTTACCCAGTGGATGGGGTGATTACGCGTTTAATTCAGATCAAATATCAAAAAATAATAACATTATCAAATGTGGTTACAATAAGAACAATGATTTATCTTTACAAGAAATAGAATACAGAGGAAATGATGGAATCTTATACAATCATGTCAAAAAAATAAAACCTATAGATTACAATAATGCGGAAAGTACAATACCAGGATTTTCTTTTTTAAATAGTCCTTGCAACCCATGCGAAGCGCTAAATAATCCACCCAATTATAATTGTCCATTTGAATTGAATATACCTGGTGCAAAAAAAGGAGTCAGTCCAATTTGGCAATATTTATGGAATCTTAATTACAAAAATACATAATATTTTTATTTGAATAATTTATTATCATCAATATTAGCACTACATGAACGCATTAAAGATAATACAGACAACGTTGAATATGGATTATCTGTTTGATCAGATACTTCATAATCATCAATATCAGTCAAGTTATTATTACTAGCACTTTGTGGTTTTTTTAGATATAAACTGTTTACACTGTTTATTCCAAAATCGGGAAGTTCTGGAAATAAATCGTTATTATTATTATTTATATTTTCATCAAGATAATCAAAGTTAGCTGCGTAAGATCTAGTAAGAATAGGATTTCCAAAATCATTGTTGTTATATAATTTTGGTGTATATGTTGCACTATAACTTCTTTGCGCGCCTTGTGATATTTGACGAGCACATGAATAGATAGCACTATGTTTAGTTTCAAAAGTTCGTAAACATATATAAATATCATCACATAAAAGCTTTAAAACCCCACTTTTTTCACATTTTGAAAAAGTAGAGTTTTGTTCTTCTTCTATATTTTTCATCTCATTTAATAAATCTTTCATTTTTTCTTTCAAAAAGTTACTAGTTTGCTGTAGATTTTTATATTTTTCTTGACAATTATAATCGTAAGATTTATAAATATTAAAATTGTGCGTATTGACTTCATATAAGAGTTGTTGGGTTCTTTGCCTGTATTTATATTCAATAAGGTCAACAAATTCGTTCAACTCATTATTTTGAATACTAAATTCAAAAGCCTCTTTTGACGCACAATGACGTGTTTGAACTAGACATGAAAATTCGTTAGGTTTATTAGATAGGACTTGAAATATTTTTTTATTTTCGCTCAATAAATCGCCAACCTCTATTTTATCAACCCAAGTATTTGTTTTCCAATCGTATATCAATCCATTTATAACAGAAATAGTTGTATTTTCAAGAACTCTATAAATAATTGAATGCAAAATTTCACCATAAACAAAACCAGCTTTTTCAAGTGCATCAACAAAATAATATTTATTTTCACCATGACTTGATAAATCTTTCAATAAGTATGCATTGTGGTCAATACCGAAACCAATGAAAATATTTGAAATTAATGGACTTGCAAGTTCTATTAATTCAGACGATAATTTTTTACCTTGCGTAGCATCACCATCTGTCATTAAAATATGACTGACGTATGTTTCACTGTTATTGGTAAGATACGTTTCAATATACTCTGAAGAATTTACTAATGCAAGTTCAATACTTGTAACACCCTTGGGTCTAATTTTTTTAACAGATTGAATGAGTTTTTCTAAATTTTCTTCTTTTACTTCTTCGTTTACAATAATATTATAAATAGAACCGTCAAATGCAAACACCGATATGGATATATTAAGTTCTGGATGTTCCGCAAAATAAACAATCATATTGATTAATGTGTGAATTATATGATCCATTTTAATTTTACCATCTTCGCATGTATCACTCATTGATCCCGAACAATCTACACTAAAAACAATGTGTATTTTTCGCAAAATAGGTTCCGTTTTTTTTATTTTTAAATTCATTATACCAAAATTGCAGTTTTGAAAATCTATATCCGCGATTGTAAAATCGCCGGAAACGAATTCTTTGTCAAACTGAATAGTAGATTCATTTTGACAAATTAAATCAGAAATCATAATTGAAGTTGTAGACATCTTAATTGTTAATATAATTTATTTTTGTATTATAAATTGATTTCAATTTTTTTTTATTTAATTTAATTTAAACTAATTTAAAAGTTTCACTATCATATATTGTATAAATGAAAAGCTCTGATAATCAACCTAAAAAGAGTAAAAAATCTAAGGAAGTTGATGCACAACCAGCACCAGCATCACAACCAGCACTAGCACAAGCACCAGCATCACAACCAGCACCAGCATCACAACCAGAACAGCCAACACAAGAAACACAACCAGAACAAAAAGAAATACGTCTAGTTGATATTCCTATTAATGATGAAAATACTGCTTTGAATGTAATGGTTGGATTCTTAAATTTAGCACATAAAAGAGGAGTCTTTACAATTGACGAATCCGCAAAAATTTGGGAATGTATCTTAAAATTTCAAAAACCAAACTAATTTATCTTCACTGTTATAAGTTTTCAAATTTTTTTAATATTTTTTTGAAATAAAAATATTAAAAAGAATCAATATCGCTTTGTATAGGGTTTGAACCTATGACCTTAAGGTTAACAGCCTTACGCTCTACCATCTGAGCTAACAAAGCACTTTTACTTTTCCTACAATTAAACTAATATAAAACGACGTACTAAATAATATACTATTGGAGTAAACGCGGAATAATAACACCATATTGCGCCTACGTTACTTGAATAAATAAATGCACTTGTCAAATAGGTAAATACTACAAAAAAAGCAAAAAACCATCCATATAAAGGTTTTGGAAATCCTAAAATACATAACATACATGTACTAATAATAAAAATTAAATAAACCAACCCATAATATTTCATAGTGTTCCAATTCCAATCTAAATGATGTGTTTGTTTATTTTTAATTGTACATTGCAAACTTTTATTCTTTAAAAAACTCAATGAATAAGGTATTGCTGCACATAAATATAAAATCATAAAAAAATAAAACCAATTAATATGACGTATCTTTGGATTAAAACACAAAATAATTAAACCTAGTATTAATGGTTGCATATTATTCAATAACATGCCAATTATAGAAACAATTCTATTATAATTATCGCATTTTTGATGTGTCCAAAGTAAATATTCTATACCTTGCATCAAAGAAACGTATCCTAAAAAATAACCTAATATTTTATCTGTGGCACTTCCCAATGAAATACATAACATTGAACCAATTATTCCAATAGTAAATGATGCAATACTTGCATTTTTTGAAAAACACATTTTATTGTATATATTACAGTAATAATTAAAATATTATTATATATACAAATTGCCATTAAATATTTACCTAATGACAATTTATAGTAATTAAAATGTTTTTAAGTTATTTTTTTAACATATTCTGTACGATTTTAATAAAACATTTACAAAAAAAACGATCGTGATGAGTTCCTATATTTACGCTACCATGTTCAATATCAATAAGATCATTTAATTCTTGAGTTAAATTCATATTTAATAAATCCATGGAAGAATCAACTATATTCGTTAAACTTTCTTTGCTAGTATTTTCGGATAAAATGAGTAATTCAGTATCTAGAATAACTAGCAGTGTATATTTTATAAAAATATATAGATTACTCGCGTTAAAGTTATTACAATTACAATAAGGCGAATAATATGTATCTGCGATTATCTTAATAATTGTAGGAATATCATATAATTCAATTTTTCTC